>Ga0116227_10000207_pt1 | contig 103645 bp, 83 predicted proteins | sample S1TSphgellanicum_FD_89693 | JGI IMG/M metagenome (GOLD analysis project Ga0116227, IMG submission 89693) | Host-associated microbial communities from peat moss isolated from Minnesota, USA - S1T2_Fb - Sphagnum magellanicum MG | ecosystem: Host-associated > Plants > Peat moss > Unclassified... | reverse complement strand
TTGGTCAGCGTAGGCACACAGGTTAGCGCCAATATAGCACCAAAAGCACTGATAGGTACAGCTAGCATCACCGAGAATGGCACAGACCAGCTCTCATACAAAGCCGCCAGGAACAGGAACACAAACATAATACTGAACATAAAGATGTACACAGTAGTAGAACCTGCTTTAATCTCCTCATAACTAAGGCCAGAAAACTCGATGGTATACCCGCGTGGTAATACACGTGCTGCCAGTTTCCGCAACTCGTCAAGGCTTTGCCCGCTACTGTATCCGGGAGGTATGGCACCGTCAACTTCGGCCGAGCGGAATATGTTAAAGTGTGAGATCAGCGGCGCGGTAGAAATCGGCTTATAACTAATTAGTGTGCTTAGCGGCACCATGGTACCAACCGAGTTACGAACATAATACTTGTTCATATCTGCAATTACTGCGCGGTAGGTTGTATCTGCCTGAATAACGGTATGGTAAGTACGGTTATAAAGCGTAAAGTTATTTACAAACAAACTACCCATATAAGCCTGCATGGTTTGGAAAACATCAGATATGCTTACACCCATTTTCTCGCATTTCTCGCGGTCAACCGTCAAATCGTAACTTGGGGTATGAGCCGAGAAATAGCTGAACGAGGTTGCAATAGCCGGAACCTTATGCGCTTCACTCACAAAGTTTTGAACTACCTTTTCAAAAGCATGGATATCATCGCTCGAGTTACCTTGCTCAATCTGCATACTGAAACCGGCAGCCAAACCAATCCCCCTGATGGGTGGCGGTTGGATAACCACAATATTGGCATTCTTGATACCTGCTTTGGCAAACCGTACTTTTAGTGCTTTTGTAATTCCTTCTATTTGTGTAGCTGGTGTGGTACGCTGGTCCCAGGGGGTAAGCATACAGAACATGGAGCCGTTGTTGGAGTTAGCACCGCCATTCAAAATATTGAAACCCGAAATAGCTGTATAATGTAGTATACCTGGTGTGGCGGTAACTATCTTCATCATTTTGGTCATCACGTTAACCGATTGGGTTGTTGATGATGCCTCGGGCAGTTGATAAGTAATATACAATCGACCGCCATCTTCAGATGGTACAAAGCCTGATGGTTTAACTTTAAATAGGAACCACGTGCCAATACAAATCAGTAATAACAACAGTACAATGTAACGGGCTCCTTTAATACTTCGCTGTACACCATTGGTGTACCTGAAGGTTATTTTATCAAAGATCCGGTTAAAATGGAAAAAGAATTTATCTAACCAGTTGTTTGAGTTTTCATGATGGCTCGGCCTTAACAACAACGTACACAAGGCCGGTGTTAGCGACAATGCAATAAACGCTGATACCACAACCGATATGGCAATAGTTATTGCAAACTGCTGGTACAACCTGCCCACAATACCCGGTATAAAACCTACCGGCACAAACACCGAGGCCAGGATCAAGGCTATCGCAATTACCGGTGCCGAAATCTCTTTCATGGCCTGGTAAGTAGCCTCTTTAGGCGACATATGCTGCTCATCAATATAATGCTGTACTGCCTCGACGACGATAATAGCATCATCCACCACAATACCAATGGCCAGCACGAAACCGAACATGGTTAACGTATTGATGGTAAAACCCAGTGGTATAAAGAAACAGAAAGTAGCCAGAATGGATACCGGGATCGCAAATATCGGGATCAGGGTAGACCGCCAGTTTTGCAGGAACAGGAATACCACAATGGCAACCAGGCCTAATGCTTTTAACAGCGTACCAACCACCTCATCCATCGAAACCTTAATAATGGTTACAGATTCAAAAGGCACTTCATAATCCACATCTGCCGGGAAAGCTTTTTTAAGTTTATTCAATTCCGCATAAACATTTTCGGCTGTTTGCAGCGCATTACTTCCCGGCGATTGGTAAATCTGAATAGTAGAACAGCGGTGGCCATCGGCAAAAGCGTTGCTCGAAAAGGTAAACTTACCCAGTTCAACCCGTGCAACATCTTTCAGGTAAACCAACTTTCCGGTGCCAGGGATAGTCCGTACTACAATTTTTTGATAGTCTGATACTTTGCTTAGCATCCCGTTTACCAGAATACCGGTTTCATAAGATTGTGAGTTTTGCTGCGGCGGCGCACCAACAGAACCTGCTGCCACGTAAACATTTTGTCCGTTTAAGGCGGCAGTAATATCGGCAGGCGTTAAACCGTACGAAGCCATTTTATCCGGGTTCATCCAGATCCGCATACTAAAAACATCGGTACGAGCGGTTACATCTCCCACACCAGGTACGCGCAATATCGCGTCCTTAATAAATACGTTGGTGTAGTTATCAAGGAAAGTAATATCGTGAGTTTTCTTTGGCGAGTAAATAGCAACCAACATTAACTGATCTGGGTTACTGGCACGTACCGTTAAACCCAGCTTACTTACTACCGATGGTAACAAAGGCGAGGCAATTCCCACCCTGTTTTGCACGTTAAGCGCCGCTACTTGTACGTTTGTACCAATTTTAAAAGTAACACGGATACCCACGCCACCACTGTTGGTGTTGGTACTTTGCATGTACTCCATACCGGGTGTGCCGTTTACCTGCTCTTCTATAGGTATGGCAACGGTTTGTTCAACCGTTTCGGCATCGGCACCAGTGTATGATCCGTTTACGGATACACTGGGTGGAGAAATGTTAGGATATTGATCAACCGCAAGGTTGAAAAGACAGATTAACCCCGAGATCATTAATACAATAGATATAACGATCGCAGTTACCGGTCTTTTGATAAAAGTATTCGCTATCATGCCTACCCTTCTTTACTTAGTTCACGTGATTTTTGTATTTCGTACTCCAGTTCAGGGTCGATATTTTGTGCCTCTACCTTTTTAGATTTGGCGATCAATTCTTCGCGGTTTGCTTGTAAATATTCGAGCTTATGTTTTCCGTAAGAGAAACGGGTGATCACCACAAACAGTACCGGCACGATGAATATCGCAATGGTTGATGCCGCGAACATACCGCCCAATACCGTGTAACCGATGGTTTGCCTTGCAACTGCACCCGCACCTGTTGCCAACACCAATGGTAATACACCCAGGATAAAGGCCAGCGAAGTCATGATGATTGGTCGCAAACGTAAACTAACGGCTTCGAGTGTTGACTTAATGAGCTCCTCGCCCATATCAACCCGCACCTTCGCAAACTCCACAATCAAAATCGCATTCTTAGCCGCCAAACCGATGAGCGTTATTAAACCAATCTGCGCGTAAACGTTATTGGTTAACGTCGGCACAAATAGCAGGGCAATGATGGCACCGAATGCCCCGATTGGTACAGCCAGTAATACCGAGAACGGTACAGACCAGCTCTCGTACAACGCGGCCAGGAATAGGAATACGAACGTGATGGAGAACATGAAAATGTATATCGTAGTCGAACCTGCTTTTTGCTCTTCATAACTTAAACCAGAAAACTCGAAGGTATATCCCTCTGGTAAAGTTTTGGTTGCCAGTTCTTGTAAAGCGGTCAAAGCTTCAGTACTGCTATAGCCTTCGGCAGATGTTCCGTCAATCTCAGCACTTCTAAAAATATTGAAGTGCGATACCAGCGGCGGCGCTTCTGTTGGTTTATAACTAATCAGTGTACCAAGCGGCACCATATTACCTACCGAGTTACGTACATAGTATTTATCCATGTCCGATATTTTTGTACGGAACAGTGTATCAGCTTGCACCACAACGTGGAAAGTACGGTTATAAGTAGTAAAATCGTTAATATACAAGCTACCCATATAAGCCTGTATGGTGGTAAATACATCAGATATATTTACACCGAGTTTTTCGCATTTTTCGCGATCGACAGTCAGGTTATAGTTTGGCGTATGCGCCTGGTAGTAACTGTATGCTTTACCAATAGCCGGATTTTTGCTGGCAGTGGCTACAAACTTGTTAACCACTTTTTCAAAATCCTGCAGGTTATCGTTGGTGTTACGCTGCTCAATCTGCACACTGAAACCAACTGTTGCCCCCACACCCGGTAAAGGCGAAGGTTGAATTACCTGAACGTTGGCATTTTTAATGCCTGCATCGTTAATGCGCTTTTGCAATACGTTAACAATACCCGGCACCTGCTCGCTAGATTTACCACGATCATCCCATGGTTTCAACTGGCAATAAATAGTACCATTATTAGAATTACTTGCGTTAGTTACCACGTTCAATCCGGATAGTGCTGCATAGTGTGCCACACCCGGTGTTGATGATATCACTTTCATTAATCGTTGCATTACCTCGACAGATTGCGCTGTTGATGATGCCGGAGGTAATTGATAAGTAACGTACAAGTTTCCATCATCCTCTGACGGGATAAATCCTGACGGCTTTTGCTGGAACATAAAGTATGCACCTGCACAAATACACACCAAAAGAATAATAACCAATCGTGATGCTTTAATACTTCTATCAACTCCACGTGTATAACTTGCAGTAATCCTATCAAACCAAGCGTTGAATTTGTTGAAAAACCTGTTTAGTGCATTGGCTTTTTTACCGGTTGGAGTCGGTTTCAACAATAACGTACACAACGCCGGAGTTAGCGACAAAGCGATAAATGCAGAGATCATTACAGAGATCGCGATGGTAATCGCAAACTGTTGATACAATCGCCCTACTATACCCGGGATAAAGCCTACCGGTACGAACACCGCCGCCAAAATTAAGGCGATGGCAATAACCGGGGCCGAGATATCTTTCATGGCCTGGTAAGTTGCCTCCTTCGGCGACATTTTATCGTGATCGATATAATGCTGCACGGCCTCGACGACGATAATCGCATCATCCACCACAATACCAATAGCCAATACGAAACCAAACATGGTTAAGGTATTGATAGTAAAGCCCAGCGGTATAAAGAAACAGAACGTACCAAATATCGATACAGGGATAGCCAAAACAGGGATCAATGTAGACCGCCAGTTTTGCAGGAACAGGAATACCACAACGGCAACCAGTCCCAGGGTTTTTAATAAAGTACCCACTACATCCTGCATAGAAACCTTAACCACTGTAACCGATTCGAAAGGAACTGAATACTCTACATCAGACGGGAACGATTGCTTCAGCTTAGCCAGCTCGCTATAAATACCGTTGGCGGTTTCGAGTGCATTACTGCCCGGTGCCTGGTAAATTTGCAGGTATGATGCCCGGTGACCATCTACAAATGAGTTACTCGAGAAGGTAAACTTACCAAGTTCAACCCGTGCAACATCTTTCAGATAAATTAATGCGCCCGTAGTTGGGTTAGTTTTAACAATAATATTTTCAAACTCGGGCACCTTGCTTAAACGGCCATTAACCAAAATACCAAGCTCATAAGTTTGGCTTGATGATTGGGGCGGCACACCAGCTGTACCAGCGGCAACCTGTACGTTTTGGGCGTTAAGCGCCGCGATAACGTCAGATGGGGTTAAGCTATAGGATTCCATTTTATCCGGGTTCATCCAGATCCGCATACTAAAATCATCCGTAAAGCGGTTGATGCTACCTACACCCGGTACACGCAGCAAAGCATCCTGCACAAATATGTTTGTATAGTTATCCAGAAAGGTATTGTTATGCGTGCCCTTCGGCGCATAGATGGCAACCATCATCAGCATACTTGGATTCACGGCACGCACCGTTAGGCCTAAACGGCTTACTACAGCAGGCAATAAAGGCGTAGCAATACTCACCCGGTTTTGTACATCAAGCGCAGCCACGTCAATATCCGTCCCGATTTTGAACGTTACGTTCATTTGCATCAAGCCGTTGTTGGTACTGTTGCTCTGCATGTATTCCATACCCGGCGTACCGTTTACCTGCTCTTCAATAGGCGTGGCAACAGTTTGCTCAACAGTTTGGGCATCGGCACCTGTAAACTGACCGTTTACCTGTACAACAGGGGGGGTAATATCCGGGTACTGGTCAATCGGCAAAAGTAAAATACTCACTGTACCGGTAATTACCAATACAATGGATATTACTATCGCGGTTACCGGTCTTTTTATAAAGGTATTAGCAATCATATGTTTTCATCTATCGTAAGATGCAGAAGCGCGTATATAAATATTTATTAACCCTTGCCGCCTTTACCAGCGCTTGGGCCTACTTTATTAGCAGTTGTAATCTGCGATCCATCATGTAATGATTGTACACCATCTGTAACTACCCTGTCGCCGGCATTGATACCGCTTTTGATAACTACGTTCGGGCCAATGGTTTGTCCAATTTGTACTTTCTTTTGCACTGCAACCAGGGTTTTCTTTGTTTTAGCGCTATCGGCAGGTGCTTTAGGATTAGTGATGGTACTATCTTTAGCTGTATACACGAAGTACTCGCCCATTTGCTCAACCACGGCTTTGTTTGGTAATACCAATTGCGGTTGGGTGTCCTGGTTATGCACGCGTACTACGCAACTCATACCAACTCTTAACAGATTTTTAGCATTAGGAAATACCAAACGCACAGTAATTGCGCCGGTTTGCGCATCAACCGCACGGTCAATAATTGATAGTTTACCCTGCTCTGGATAAAGCGATCCATCTGGTAGTGAAATGGTGAATAAAGAATCCACGCCAGATTTTTTCTGCATTTGCAGTTTCTCAAATTTAGGCAACTGTTTCTCATTGATCACAAAATCAACCGCCATTGGGCTATCAGTAGAAATGGTGTTTAATACAGTAGTACCAACAGTTACTACATTCCCCAACTTTACCTGGCTAAAGCCGATAGTGCCCGAGAATGGTGCTGTAACAACAGCATAGTTCAAATTGGTTTTAGCAGTTTTAACCGCCTGATCTGCAGCTTTAACCTGGCTTTTAGAATTTTCAAGGGTGATCATCGCATGATCATACAATTGCTTGGCAACCGCGTTGTATTTATTCAAATAATCGTACCTGTCGGCATCCTGTTGCGACTGTTTAAGCGTGCCCTGTGCTACTCTCAAATTAGCAACCGCAGCATCGTAGTTATTCTGATAAATGCGGGTATCAATCTCATATAACTTTTGGCCTTTGGTAACATGGCTACCTTCGGTAAAAAAGATTCCGGTAATGGCACCTTGTACTTGTGGCAGCAAGGTAACCTGGCTTAGTGCAGCTGTGGTTGACGGATATTTATCGTAATACAAAACGGACTGCTCTTTAACTTTAATTAAGTTAACAGGCACTTCCGCATTTACAGGCGGCTGCTTTTTTTTACAGGCGCCCAAAATTAGGCAGCTAATACAAATGGTATTTAAGAGTACTCTATTCATAGAGGTGGTTGGTTTTATATTAATAAGTGATATTGCCCATCGCTTTTTGCAGATCTATTTTGCTTGATAGGGTCTGGAACAGCGCGTTCAGATAGTTTATTTCGGATGTAATTAAATTTGATTCGGCAGTAATTACGTTCAGATAAGCAACGATACCTTGTTTGTATTGCAGGCTTACCACAAAGTATACCCTGCGGGCCATAGCCACGTTTTTTTGTAGCAACTGCAAGTTGTACAGGTTGCCTTTATAATTAGCATTGGCAGTAGTGTATTCTTTGTTGATTTGTAATTTCAGATCGGTCTCGTCCCACTTGAGCAATTGCTCCTGCAGTTTTGATTTGCGGATGCTGTGCACACGTCCAAGCCCCGTAAAAATTGGGATACTTACCGATAACCCAACCAGCGAACTTGGGTATGAGCTATCAAAAACGTTTGAGAAATGTTCATTAGCAAACTGGCGGTTGTAATTATAAAAAGCAGATACGGTTGGCAGAATGGCCGTTTTATAATAACCGGTTAACTGCGCCTGCAAAGCCTTTTCGGTTCCTAATTGTTGAAACTCTATCCGCTTTTCGTAGCTCAACTGCTGCGTAGTATCTATGTAAATACCTTGCATCATTTGGTCGGTATTAAAGCTTACATTAAACTGTTGTTCTGGTGGGAAACCCATCAACTGCTTCAACGCCGCAAACTGTGGCACCACGTTTTCATTAGCCTGTTTTAACTGGGCTTTTGAATTATTTAGGGTGATGGTGGCTTCTTCGTAATCCGTTTCGTCAACAATACCACCTATATACTGGTGGTAAGTATCACGTACGTTTTTGCCTAAACGTGCGGTGTCTTCTTTTAATACGTTAATCTGCTCCAGCGTAAGCAGCACATTATAGTAGGCCTTGCTCACAGACGATACCAGGAATATTTTGGTACTATCTGTTACCTGTTGTGCTTCCTTTAAAAGCAGCGGAGCAGATTTGGCAGCGTACAATAAACTAGGATTAAAAATAGCTTGCGAAACAGCCAGCTGCGGTATAAACGTGTTGGCCGTACGGGTTGCGACGCCCGAAGCAGAAGTTGAGGTTGTGCCGGTTGTAGTACCTGTACCTGTGGTGCCACCCGTGCCGGTTGTTCCGCCAGTTGTAGTACCTCCCGTAGTTGTAGTTGTTCCACCTTGAGTGGTAATTACCCCATTTGCAGGAAATTGAATATAATGCGTTAAGTTACCACTGGCACTAACCTGCGGCAGCCATGGCGATAAATTAACCGCGTTGGTCTCTTTAGCTATGCTTACATTGATCAGCGACTTATTCAGCCCTGGCTGATGGATCATTGCGTAATCAATACATTGCTTAAGCGACATAAATTCGCCTGCGCCGTTGTGGCTGCTATCTGCCTTTACTACCACAGTACTGGTATCAGGCATTACAACATCAGGATCGGCTTTGAAAGGAGGCTTGCGCGGAGGCACCTTCTGTGCATACACGGTTGACGCACCTAAAATTGAAAAAAGGAATAATAAGCGGATTTTATCCATATAAATAAACATTCAACATCCTTAACGGGGACGGCGTATTTTCAAATAAAACTTTAAAATGGTTTTCCTAATTATTTAAGCAGATAGCTACATGATGAGAAACACAAGCGCGCCTCTGGTTAATTAATAGGGGTTGGTCAAAAATGATAAAAACATTGGTTATACAGGGTAACAATATTGTTAAAGTGGCCACATCGATAGTAAATCTTTATTTTTACTGACTTATAAGTACTTATTTGGCTATTTTTATTACACAAATTGATTCGAATTAATTGGCATTACATCTTATACGATAATTATTATCCGATTAAGCAAATCACATAGCTTTAAAAACGTTATCAAGTTATTGAAAACAAGTTAATTATAAAAAAGGTTTCATTCATAAACTAAAGTATAAAACCAACAAAAAAGGCCATTTCTGAAGTAGAAATGGCCTTTTTTATTTAGCGGTTATAAATGTTCTTGTATTATAGTCTAAAGTTCATAGAAATATATGGGTACCAGCCCTCGTTAGAGTGCCCTGCCATTATTTGTATCACCGTTAAACTGGCCGGTGCGAAAAACACTCCGCCGCCGGTACCGGTATGCCAAACGTCCGAGTGTTCGCCTTTAACCCATACCCTGCCCGAGTCAAAGAAACCGGTGATACCCAATTGGCCGGGGATGATATAACTGGCAACATCTGCCAACTTCCACCGCGCCTGAAAATTGTTGTACAACATATCATTACCTGCAAACCGATATTGTAGATAACCAAGCAAATTACCCTGCCCGCCCAGAAACATAGATTGGTAAAAGGCAGGGTTGCCCACACTTACACCACCACCAACACGATCTGATAGTACAAAATTCCCTTTGCTATCCAATGGTTGGTAATAGGTAAACTCTGGTTTAATTTGTCCAAAGGCTTTAGAATTACTGTTTAAGCCGTCGTAACCTTGCACTATAACTTCAAAATAATATCCTTTATAAGGGAGGATATTATTGTTCCGTTTGTTACTAACATAGATGGCGCGGAGGCCCAAATGCGCACGGGTTTTATCTGTGGTAACGCTATCGTAAGATGTAATATGCGGCATACTTACAATATATCTGCCAGTGTTATCATCGGCACTTAAATGATAAAATTGTAGTGATGGGCCGATGCTAAACGTGCTGCCTTTACCAGTGTGCCAGCGCAATGCAGGGTCAAACTGGTAAACATTATAACGTGTACGATAATACCTCCGATAGTCATCAAATTTAAGAAGTTCTGTTTCGTTACCCTGACCGAAGAAGTTTACGGTATTACCAGGAGCCAGGATATAAGCATTCATGGTAAAATCCGCCTTCCCTACTGCCTGTATCCACTGGCCTTCATATTTTAAACGATATGCCTTCGTCGCAAAAGAATGCGTTAGCATCAACTCCTGCTGATTAGAGAATGGCAGCTTACGGAAACCATCGTACCCCGTATATTTAAAACCTAACCCCAATAAAAAACCGTCGTCCTTATTCAATGCAGCGGTAGCCAGCGGTGCCCATACATTATATGGGTTAGTTGGTCTGAAACGGGTGGCGTTGGTATCGGTAGAAATGTGATTATTTAGTTTACCGACTTTCCCTGTAAAATTGAGGCTATCCTGTGAACCATAAACCGGGATTACCCGTTTAGAATTTTTAACCTCATAAGTTTTTTGACCTGTACTATCCACAAACCGCAGTTTGATATCCGATTTGGTATCAACCACAATATGGTCGTCTCCTCCGGCCATATACATCCTAATTTCTTTGGTAATTTTAGGCAGGTAAACCCTATCCATTAAATTACCTTTAACATCACCATGTTTATCCAGCTTGTCAATTGATATTCGCATTGCGCCTGCGGGCGCATCAGTAACGGTAACCAATTCATCTTTATCAGTTGCCTGGATATCGACAATTCTATTAATAAAATAGTAATATTCTGACATCGCAGCCGGAATAGCATCCCTACGTTTCTTCAATATAGCCAACAATTCATCATGCCTAAACTTATAGCTTTCGGCCGGCAAACGTTTTAAACCCGCTTCCAATACTGCATCAGTTTCGGCCTTTACAAAGTCGTTGGTTATCTGCATCCACTCGTCGTAACTAAACTGATTATCAGTAAAACGCTTCATGAAACGCGTTTTGTAAATGGCATATTTTATACTTGGAATATTACCTGTAAAATCCTGGAGCATTGGATCTATCCAGGGTAAGGCTGCTAATGAAGGGAATACGCCCTGATTAACGTGAAACACCTGATCGCGGTCGCGCGGTACAGCAATGTACATTCGGCTTTTACCATCTTTATTAGGTGTCCAGCGCCATTGATCCTCGTGGCGGTCCCAGTCGCCGATTAGCAGATCCAGTAAACGGGCATTTAAAAACTCACGGGCATCAAAACGGCTGTCATAACTTTTTATTAACGCATGCTCCATGTCGATGGTATTATCTGATTTACCTGTTGGCTCGCGCTCTTCAACTAAAACTACCATACCTGTAAATATCTTGTTGTACTTACCCAAAGCAGTATCTGGCGCCATTACACCAATAATAGGATTAGCATGTGGTACGTTAACTGCATCTGCCAGCGGCGGTACAATTAAAGCCGAATAGGGGTGCTGGCCGCTAAACTCATCGCCAACCCAATCAACAGCAAAAGTGCCTTTAAAATTATCGGGCAGTAATTTATCCGGTGCTTTCTCTACACTTCTAATCACCCACTCCCTGCCGCTTTTATCTTTGAGACGTAATGATTTCGACTCCATCCCGCCACCCTCGCGAATGGGAACCAACCCACCATTGACTTGCGAGAGTTTAATAATTGGCAGCTTAACCGGCATTGCCCAGTCTTTTCTAAAATTTTCTCCAAATAGCCAGCGGTGTATTCCGCTTACATTATCGTACGATGCATGCACCCGCACCACAACACTATCCGGGAATATCTGCCAGGCAGAAGGCTCGATCTTCTGCGCCCTGCCGTAAAGTGCCAGAACGATAAAAAATAAAACTATAGGTAGTTTTTTAAACATATGATTGAATTAAAGTAGACTCTTTAAGAATAGTTATCCTTACAAAAAGGACTATATACACCATTTATTGATGCCTTGTAAGGCTAAAACTTTATTACGAGTTACATACCAATACATAAAATACTGATTACCAATAAATTAAATTACACATTACAATAACAAGAGACGATATATCGTAATTCTGTTTAAATACCGTGTTTTTATGATGGCGAAAGTATAAACATTTGCCGTTATACCTAAAATCGATATTAAGATAAAACAATGAAAATAATAATAAAAGAAGGTGTATACATTCACATCAATAAATGATGTTTAGCATACATAAGTTACCTAAAAGATGCAGTATTTGTTATGCCTGTCAAAACATGTGCGATTAAAGAAATAATTAAACCTTAACCCGGTTAATCATTTCTGTTTTGTTAATGAAGGCATCAATATTGTTAAACGTAGTTGTTGCAATTTGCTCCATCGCTTCTTTGGTAAAAAAGCCTTGGTGCGAGGTGATCAGCACGTTGGGGAATGATATTAACCGGGTGATCAAATCATCCTGAATTATATCTTCCGAATTATCTTTAAAAAACAAACCGCTCTCCTGCTCATAAACATCCAGGCCGAGGTACCCCAGTTGCCCGGTTTTTAAAGCCTTCAAAACATCGGCTGTATTGATAAGGCCACCACGGCTGGTATTAATGAGCATTGCCCCGGGTTTAAATAGTTTCAATGTTTTGCTATTGATCATATGCCTGGTAGTATCCGTCAATGGGCAATGCAGAGATACAATGTCTGCATCGCATAAAGTATCTTCTAAAGTGCCGTAAGTAACACCAGAAGCAGCAAGCTGCTCGCTTGGATAAACATCGTAAGCGCTTATATGGCAACCAAAACCCTTTAAGATATTGCAGAAGGCCCTGCCGATATTACCCGTACCTATTACGGCTACTTTGCGGTTATGCAGGTTAAAACCCATCAGCTTTTCGAGCGAGAAGTTACCCTCGCGCACTCTGTTATATGCCTTATGCGTTTTACGGTTAAGTGTTAAAATAAGTGCCATAGCATGCTCGGCAACAGCCTCTGGCGAGTATGCGGGTACACGCAGCACGGGTATATCTAAAGAATCGGCAGCCTTTATATCAACATTATTAAAGCCTGCACAACGCAGTACAATCAGTTTCACACCATTGGCCTTTAATATTTCCAGAACTGTTTTATTAACTATATCATTTACAAACAAGCAAATAACATCAAAGCCTTTAGTTAACACTGCAGTTTGTTCGCAAAGCGCGTCAACAAAATAGGTAAGCTGATGGCCTGTGTTAAACTCATTAAAATAATCCTGATCGTATTGGCAGGCACTAAACACAGCTATCTTCATGACGACAATTTTATTATGCGGTAAATCTTGAAGGTTGCGCATAAGGCAATATAATAATAGCGTTTGAAATCCAATAAAAAAAGCCTGGTTAATTCCTAACCAGGCTTTTAATCAAAAAGTGCTATATAAAGCATTTATCTTTTCCTTAACACCAAATAAGTATAAGGTTGAAATGTGTACTGGGTCGATAACGATATATCGCTATTTGTTAAACCATTAGTCCAGTTTGTATTTTGCAATGCGGCAGGGATGGTGTAATTAACCACACTATTTCTGGCATTTACAAGGATCAAGACATCATCCGTACCGGACTTTTTCTCAAAAGCGATAACATCAGTATTGTTGTACACTGTTAATGCACCGGTTTTGATCGCCTCGCTCCCACTGCGGAAAGCAATGATTTTTTTGTACTCGGCCGTCATGTCTGGGTTGGTCGACCAATCGATAGGATCAGGGCCAAAGTAACTGATCTTTTTAGCGCAACCCACCTCCGTACCATCATAAATCATAGGAACACCATCCATATATGTTGACAACACAAAAGCAGCCAAAGCCCCCTGTTTGCCGTTGTAAATGGTAACGGCAGCGCCATCACTCAGCGTAACATCGTGGTTGGTAATATACCTTAATTTCATCCCGCCAGACGCGAGGGAATTGGTTTCGTTGGTATTGGTGGTAAATAACGTACTTGGTGCTTGTGTACCTGCAAATATGCCTTTCAAGCTCGAGTAAAAGTCGAAAGCGTAATTCATTTGGAAACCAGATGCAAATTGCCATGTTTGATTACCTTCAGCCAAAAATATCAACTTACGATTGGTAAACTTCTTCAGGGTATCCAGTGATTGCTTCCAGAAATCGGCAGGTATCGGGTCGGCATAATCACAACGGTAGCCGTCTACATTGGCTGTTAGTACCCAGTATTTCATCGCCCTGATCATCGCTGTACGCATATCATAATTGCTATAGTTAAGTGCTACTACATCGCCATAATTAGTTCCCGGTGGCGGGATTAATGCTCCCGAAGCATTTTGCTGATACCATGATTTATTGGCGGTCCAGGCATTATCCGGCGAAGTATGATCTGCCACCCAATCTAAAATAACCGACATATTACGTTTGTGTGCCTCAGAAACTACCGAACGCAGATCGTCCAACGTTCCGAAAGATGGGTTTACCGCATTGTAATCTTTAACCGCATACGGTGATCCCTGAGGGGCCACGGCATTAACAACACCCACCGGGTAAACCGGCATCAGCCAAATGGTATTAACACCAAGTGCCTTGATCGAATCCATACGGGCTATTACACCTTGTAAGTTGGCACCCTGGCTAAACGCGCGGATGTTAACCTCGTACATAATAATATCCTTTGTATCGGGCACGTTGGCAAAGGGCGTTCCGTAGGCCGCTGGGTCTTTATAGGTATCAACCGGCTTGGTTACAACTGGCGTTACCGGTGCCGAGCTATCTTTGCTGCTTTTGCTGCAACTCAACAACGAGCCCGCCAGCATAACAGATAATATTAAGTTAGGCATTTTTAATTTTAAGTTGCTAATAGTCATTTCCAATTCTCTCCTTCTAATATTTTAATTGGATGCTACCCGATGAATTGCTGATGATAGCGTATTTAACCGCACAGGTATCCGCTGCATAAAAATGATCGCGCACATCTGTACTGGCCGCATTTAAATACATGTAGGCACCGCTTTGCAGTTTAACTTGCTGTTTATTATATATAAGCGCAGTGGTATTATCAAAGCCATGCAGTATCAACTTAATGTGTTTAAAGTGCGATTCATAACTACCCTCGGCCGCATTAAATTCAATAGTGTGTTGCTGCGGATTAAAGCTGATAGCGCGTTTGTAGAAATCGCCTTTTTGGTAATTAAAGCTTTTGCCATCATCTTCGTAATAAACGATACAATTGGCGGTACTACCATTATAAACATGGATGGCCAGCGTATCGGTAGGTTTCTCGGCAGTGGTTTGTATTAATGATTGCATTGGGATAATGCTACCACCTTTTACATATACCGGCAATTTGCTAAGGGTTAAAGGCACCACCTTCTCCTGGTTACCTTTTTCTACAGATCCATTATATAGATCGTACCAGGTACCTTGCGGCAGGTATACTTTACCATACTGGCTGGTGCTTTCGAACGGTGCAACTAAGAATGAATTACCAAACTCATACTCGTTTTGGTAAGCCGCATCCAACACCTTTGGATCAAATGTATAATTGATAGCCAACGAACGCACTACCGGAATACCCGTTTGGGTTGATTGATAAAACGTTGAATATAAATAAGGCAATAACTGATAGCGTAGGCTGATATAATTACGCGAAATATCTAAAGCATCCTCGCCCATAGTCCAGGGCTCGGCAGATTTTGCCTGGTTTGCTGTGTGGTTTCTGAAGTAAGGTGTAAAAGCTCCTAACTCCATCCAACGGGTAAACAATTGGATAGTTGGGTTACCGGTAAAACCACCGATATCCATTGCGGCAAATGATACACCGCTTAACCCTAAACTGCTTAACAGGCGAACCCCTTGCAACATATGGTCTTCTTCAGCACGGTTATCCCCCGTCCAAATGGCAGAGTAGCGCTGCATCCCGGCGTAACCCGAGCGGCTTAGTATAAACGGACGCTCAGGGAAATGTTCTTTAGCGCCTTCGTAACTGGCCCGTACCATCTGCATACCAAAAACGTTATGTGCTTCCATGTGATTGGTTAGTTTACCATCGTAGTTAAACACTACGTTATCCGGTATTTTTTGGCCCCAGGTAGAGAACTCGTTCATATCATTCCAGATGCCACTTACTCCAGATTTGGCGAAGAAATCTACTTGTTTACGCCACCAGGCGCGGCCTTTCTCGCTGGTAAAGTCGGTAAAATTGCACCAACCCGGCCACACTTGTGCAGTGTAAGGTTGCCCATCCGGGTAGGTAATGTATACGCTATCCTTTAAGCCACTCTCGTAAGCGGGTGCTCCTTTTTCTACCTTAATGCCGGGGTCAACAATTACGGTAGTTTTAAAACCTAGCTTATTTAATTCGGCATTCATACCGGCCGGGTTAGGGAACCGATCCTTGTTCCAGGTAAATAACTGGTAGCGGTCCATGTAATGAATGTCCAGGGTGATACCATCGGCCGGGATCCGTTTCTCGCGCAAAGTATGTGCAATGCGCATCACCTCTGCTTCAGGGTAATAGCTGTAGCGATTTTGCTGATAGCCTAATGACCACATTGGTGGCATCGGCATCCTGCCCGTTAAATACGTGTACGAGGTAATTATATCAGCAACCCGCTTATGGTAAATGAAATAATAATTCATTTCACCGCCACGGGCACCAAATGATGAGAACCGGTTATTACTGGCGCCGAAGTTAAAATCGCTTTGATAGGTATTATCCAAAAACACACCATAGTTTAAACCATGATGAATACCGATGTAAAACGGAATGGTTGAATAAAGCGGATCCTGATCTACCCTGTAACCATAAACATCAGAGTTCCAGTTGGTATATCCGTTACCTTTACGGTCGAGGTTACCTGTTTTTTCGCCAAGGCCTACAAAATGCTCATCCTCCTGCATCTTTTTGTAGGTGGTTACTGATGTACCTACCCAAGAGGTATTCAAGCCTTTCTCGTCCTCGTTAATTACTTTGCCGTCGGGCGTGTAAAAAGCGATAGAAAATGGTTGTTTCTGAATTACAGTTTTCAGTGAATCTGTAACAACATCAATCTCTTTATCGTTTTGTGTAACGTTAACTTTTGAAGGTATAACCTTACCCACAACCGCGTAAGAAAAATCGGTTCCGAATGGTTTGTTATCTATCCGCACACGGATGACCGATGACGTGTAGACAGTTAGTTCGGCATAAGCATTACTGGTTTTAATGTTGATCTTTTGTCCGTCTGTTTGTACCGAAACAACAGCCCCAACCGGTGTTATCCCATTGTGTTGGGCCAGCCCTTGTTGTACATTAATTAAAGCAGCAAACAGCGCAATAGCAAGATATTGTATCTTCATTGTTTAAGAAGCGGATAGCAGCATTAACTGCTATCCGCATTTTTTTGATGTGTGTTAATTTTTGACTACCGTGTACAGGTACTTGTTTTGTGTAGACTGATTCATATCAATAGTTACGGTATAATTACCGCCCGTAACTATGGTGATCGCATTATCAGTCTGGATGAGGTTACCGCTTAGCGCATTAACATCTGCCGGGCCATAGTTAATGTCCCAGGCATCATTAGCTCTAAATTTAAGTGCACCCGGTACCAGGGCTACTGTTACGCTCCATGTCTTTTTGATTGGGTCATAGGTCATTGGGGTTGATGAATCCCATGCGTGTGGTGTAGCTGTGCCAATAACACCAAAGGTGTTGATTAATGCTGCCGAGTAAGTCAGGTTCTTGATATCAACATTGAGCTTGTAATAGCCTGGTGCTGCAACCTTTACGCCATCTGCATTACCGTTGGTAGTTAATTTACCGCCACCAGCATCACCAAAGTTAATGTGGTTAAAATCCGGAGCCGATGTAAATTTGAATTGGTTGGTATTGCTGATGTAAACATAACCCTCGTAAGTGAAAGTAGTTACAGATGGCAACGTTGCCGCAGCAGCCGGGTTCCAACCCTGATAATCGCCAGGTACATATAGTTTAGCCGGGGCTAGTTCTTTGTAAGTTGTCACGTTTAACTTGGTTGTTGCCGAGTAAACAGTATCCTTACCAGAAAGCGCAGAACCAACACGCATCTCAATTGCAGAGACAGCATTAGCAGGTAAACCCAAGCCAGCCATCACAGCATTATTTAATGCGCCGTAGGTTAAAGAAAGTGTGTCTACGTTTGATGTTGTACCCAAAGTAGTCCTTTTTGCAAAATTACTGCCCGAAGTACCAATTTGTACAAAGTAGCTCAACACTGCCGATACACCGTAATTAGCACTGCCCCACTGCACTTTTAATAATTGGGTAGTATCTGTGGCTGTTACCACAATAGCCGTGTTGGCCGCCGGACTCGACATTACCGGCGCGGTTATATTTGATGATATCGTAGCCTTATTGCTCTCGTCCTTTTTACAGGCAGCCAGAAAAGCAATGGCCAGTACCATTATCATAATGGATATCTTTTTCATGATCTTTTGAGGTTTAGTAGCCTGGGTTTTGTTTCAAGTTATTGTTCAGCTGTAAATCAGAAGCCGGGATAGGGAATATATTGAGGTGAGCATCTGTGGCTGTACCATTTTGTACGTTTCCTTTAAAATCCCACAGGTAAGCTCCGCCAGTAAATAATCCAAAGCGGATCAGGTCGGTTCTTCTAAAACATTCCCAGTATAATTCACGGCCGCGCTCGTCGATTAAAAAGCTCAGTGTTAATTGTGATGGCGTAATGTTGCCCGTAGCGTTACCATAAGCACGTTGACGGATAGCGTTTACATAACCCAACGCTGTATTTGCATCACCGCCTGTACCGCCACGCAATACGGCTTCCGCATAGTTCAGGTAAATCTCGGAAAGCCTGAACAGCGGAAAATCCGTATCAACAAACGTATTATTAGAACCCGGTTTACCAGCCGAATCCACATTTTTAAACTTGGCACATAAGTAACCTTGCGTAAAAATGGTTGGGTTGGTAATTGGGAAAGTTTGGCCTGCGGTGTAAAAAATGGCCCGCTTATCTGTATTACCAGATGGGTCTGCAAACTTATTTACAAAAGCAGTAGTCATACGGTTACCAGCCCAGCCGCCAGAAGCAATACCAAACATGTTGGTCGCATCTTCAGATCCTCCTACCGCAGCGTGGATCACAAATGTCATGTCGCCATAGCTTTGGGTGCTGTTACCGTCTTCTGCTATCGGCATAATAATTTCATCACGATAGTTACCATTATCTGCCAAGAACAGGTTTGGATAGCTGCTATGTAATGAATATTTACCGGCACTGATTACTTTATTACTGTAAGTGATACAATCGTTATAGCGTTGTGTACCTGTATATACCTGTGCATTAAGATATAAACGGCTTAATAAAGCCCAATCAGCAGCCTGATCTGCACGGGCATACTCATTTGCACCGGCGGCAACCAGGTTTGGCTGGATAGCAATTAATTCAGATTCAATATATTTAAACAAATCTGCTCTCGAAATTTGTTTAGGCACAAAAGTCCCCGGCAAATCTGTTTCTGTGGCAAATGGCGGGTTACCGTATAAGTCCATAGCTATTGAGTAGAAGTAGGCGCGCATAAATCTGGCCTCGGCCAAATAGTGCACTACGTCATCTTTTAACGGGCTTTGTAACGAAGCCAACTTGGCGTTAACATCGCGTATGTACTCGTTACAGTAAGCAATATTGATAAACAGTCGCTCGTACATTAGTTTTACGTACAAGTTATCGTCAGACCAGATGCCACCATGGTACTCAACCAAACCGCCATCGCCCCAGGCATTAATAGCCTCGTCGGTAGTAACTTCCTGAGCAGCCCAATACTCACGTAAAAAGCCTGTAGTACCCTCGTCAGATGCTTGGATTTCTGCAGCACCTGCCTGCCCTTTCTGGCCTGTTACTGCCATAGAGCCATATATTTTTGCCAGGAACTGCTTGTATGCCGCCGGACTATCAAATACGGTTGCAGAAGTAGAAACCAGCGGGTCAATCGGCTTCGAGTCCAGATTTTTGGTACACGAAGTAGCAAATACTGCTATCACGATTGCCGGAATTGTAAATATTTTATAGCGTTTCATTTCTCTTTAATTAAAAATTAGCGTTTAAACCTAATTGATAGATACGGGCCCTAGGGAAGAAGTTATTATCCAACCCTCCGGCTATTTCTGGATCTAAACCCTTGTATTTAGTAATGGTGAACACATTTTGCACACCGGCGCTAACGCGCAGTTTCAACCTGTCATGCACGTAGCTTGGGAAAGTATAGCCCACGTTAACGTTATCCATCTTAAAGAAAGATGCATTCTGGATATAGTAATCAGAGAATACAGTTTGTAACGCGTTGGTAAACTTGGTATCGTCAGCCGCTTTAGTTTGGTTTGACAAATAACCCAGCGAAGAATATAGGCCACGGTAAGTACTACCTGCCGCTACGTTATTGTAGTTATAGTTACCCAGGCTTACACGGCTAGAGAAACTTGCATCCCAACGTTTGTAGCTGGCTTTTGAATTAAAGCCCATAGTTACCGTTGGATTAGGGCTTTTGTAGAAGTAAAGATCGCTGCTATTGATTTGGCCATCTTTATTACGGTCTACATAAGCATCCTCAACCGGCTTACCGTTAGTGTTATAAATTTGCTGGTATACGTAGTAAGAGTTAATTGGATAACCTACTTTATTGGCCTGTATCAGGCCAGAGGTTGTACCTGCTATATTTGAGAACTGATTTTGAACCACATAATCATCACTATTCTGGTCAGTTAATTTGGTGATCTTATTTTTGTTGAAACTCAAGTTACAGCCAACCTGCCAGTTCCAATCTTTATTGGCTACGATTACGCCGTTCAGGTTTAACTCGGCACCTTTGTTCTCCATATCGCCTACGTTGCGTAACAGCGTTGCAGAGAAGTTACTCAATACCGGCACGTTAACTACGTTAAGCAGGTTTGATGTCTTTTTGTAGTAAACATCAACACTACCGGTTAAACGATTATTAAGGAAACCGAAATCTAAACCAATGTTATAAGTAGTGGTAGATTCCCATTTAATATCAGCATCATAGCCTTCGGGGCGTAAAGTGTTGTAGAAAGTGTTACCAAACTGGTATCTCGACCCGTTATCACTGGTTGTAAATTTAGCTAGGTAAGGATAGTTATTGTTACCATTTAAATCTTGCTGACCTGTAGTACCCACGCCTATGCGCAGTTTTAAGTCAGAGAAAGTTTGGTTGTTTTTCAGGAAATCCTCATCCTTAATACGCCACGCAAATGATCCCGCAGGGAATAAACCCCAACGGTTGTTTGATGCGAACTTAGATGTACCATCATCCCTCAAGGTAAAGGTTAACAGGTATTTTTGTTTAAAAGCATAATTTAACCTGCCGAAAAACGAAGCCAGGTAGTACTCGGTTTTATATGGCGCCGGTGAGTTAAAAACTGTTTGATCGTAATTTGATAACAAGGAATTACCTTCGGTATAAAAATGAGAGTAAGAATAACCACCGGTTACATCAATTGTACTCTCGATAGATTTCAGGTCTCTTTTATAGTTCAGATAAAACTCGGCCAGTTGGTTACGGTTAACTGTGTTATATGTTGATACCTGACCACCCGAAGCTACCGGAAGGTACACCCATTGTGTACTATCAAGCACATTGTTATGGCCAAAGGTTTCGGCGTAATCATAACCCAAGTTGGCGTTGGCTTTTAAGCCCGGCACACCCGGAATCTTGTAATCAAACTGTACGTTGCCAATGCTTCTTCTCGAAGTTGATTTATTATCTGTTAAATCCAAACGGGCAACAGGGTTGGCCGTGGCCAGCGTAACAGGATCGCCGTTAATATCGGTGTTACCGTTGGTAGTCCAGGTGGTATAACCTCTCCAACGGGTGTTACCATTGTAAACCGATTGTGTGGGATCATAATTAACAGCGCTACCAATGGCAGACTGATCTGCAAAGTTGTTGGTGTTATATAGGCCTTTTATGTTAACATGGATGTTAAGGGTGTGGTTAAACAAGCTTGGATCTAAACCAATTGCCAAAGTAGTACGCTGAAAGTTATAAGTTTTCAGGATACCATCAGAGTTGTTGTAACCCAGGGAAACGCGGTAAGGCATATCCTTGGTTGAGCCAGAAAAGCTCAAGTTTTGATCCTGACCAAATGCTTTTTGGTAGATCTGATCTTGCCAGTTGGTATTGGCTTTACCCAGTAACGAGGTAACCGCAGTTTGGCCACCATAAACCTGGTTTATTAATGAACGGAACTCATCGCCATTGTAAACGTTAACCTCTTTAGGTAAAATAGATAATGATGCTGTGGTATTATAACCCACAGTGAATTTTTTACTACCGCGTTTGGTAGTAATTAAAATTACACCACTCGATCCTCTCGAACCGTAAATTGCCGTTGCAGAGGCATCTTTCAATACGGTAATATTTTCAACATCATTAGGGTTAATGGCCGCCAAAATATTGGAGGTACCACCAGCAATAACGTTACTCACAGGCACGTTATCAATAACGATCAATGGATCGCTACTGGCGTTAATTGAAGTTATACCACGGATACGGATGGTAGACGTATTACCCGGCGCACCGCTGTTTGATGTAATAACCACACCCGGCAGCTTGCCCACAATAGCATCCTGGATAGAGTTTACGGCTCCTTTGTTAAAATCTTTGTTGGTAACAACGTCAACAGCACCAGTTGCGTCGGCTTTACGTACAGTACCGTAACCTACCACGGCTACCTGCTCTAACAATACGCTTGATGATTTTAGTTGCAGGTTAACGTTTGTAGCGGCGCTTACGGTAACAGGCTGCTCCATCTGCTGGTAACCTACAAAACGTACTACAAGTACCTGGGCACCTATTGGTGCTTTAACTAATTTAAAATAGCCATTAGGGTCGGCAGCGGCACTAATGTTGGTGCCTTTTAAATTCACCGTTGCGCCCGGAAGCGGCAAATTGGTTTCGTCAGTTACGCGGCCACTTATTGTACCAGTTTGGGCCATAACCCAATTTGATAAAGCAATAAAAAGCACCAGGAAACTGTACTTAAAAAAGTAAATCTGTTTCATTAATTGGTATGATTTAAAATTGGTTTTTCGGATTTGGAATTGGCGCCAAATCCGAATCAAAGAAAAGCTTGTAACTTGCTAATTACAATACGATCAAGTTCCAATATAGAAAACACAAGGAACTTTAATGATATATATAATTGATAATCAATTATATATATCCAAATAAACAGAAGGGAAATATAGATTAAAAATAGACGATTCAGGAGATTAAACCGCTTCGATTTCCATTATCCGGTCTTCAAATTCGTCGTTAGAGACAAATGACCTGTTCTTGATCCGGTTTTTATAGGCATAAATAGTGTTGACTGAATAACCCAATAATTTGGCAATACGGTCATTGTCATGAATGCCCATCCTGATGAGTGCGAAGATACGATGCTCTGTGCTAAGCAGCTGCCCGGTAGGCACAGCAATCTCCTCCTCGGGAGTAAATAGCTCGTTAAACCTGGTAATAAAGTTGGGGAACAATCTCAGAAAAACTTTATCGAAAGTATCAAACAAATGCTGCCGTTCGCTTTCCAGATTGAGGCTTTTTACCGTAACGTGTGCATCCTCGTAACGCTTACTGGTCAGCTTTTTATCCAGCGACTTCTGGAAATTCTCCAGCTTCTCTATATAAATAGAGTTTACGTTAAAGTAGTAACCAATGTACTCGTTCTTAATTTTATTGGCTACGCTTAGGTTTTTATTCAGCTCTTCGAGCGATTTATTGTTATCCTGCAGCGTAATGTTGGTAGCCTTTATAATATTATCAGCAATCCTCAGCTTCTTTAACTGGCGAAAGATGATAATAGCAAAAGCAATTACAAAGAACACCAACACCGTAATAATAGACGAATAAATGAACAACGAGCGCCGCTGCTCTTCTATCGTTTTAATACGCTTGGCTTCGATAATGGGCATAATACTGCTAATCGTCACCTGTCTGTGGCGTGCACCATAATAGGTAGCATCATCCATAGCTTGTTTAATATAAACGAAAGCATTATTTAAATCGCCCTGCTTGTATAAAAAGTCCGCCAGCTTATAAATGGCAACGGTTTCTTTGGTGGCCGATTGCAGATCGGCAATTGCAGCTTTAATCAGCAAGGCTACAGATTCATCCTTTTTGCCTTGGGTCTCATAAACGTAGCTTAAACTACAGGCACTAATAGCGTATTGGTTTGCCGTTAAATGAGGCAGTTGCAGTATGGCTGTATAATCATTTACAGCAGCTGGGAAGTTTCCCGTCCGCAAATCCTTTAAGCCATTAAGTGCTAAAAAACGGTAAGTTCCCGGTTTGCTTACGGCAAGTCCAGAGTCTATGCATTGTGTACCGGCCTGTACATATCGCCAGGTATAATCATTATTATGGTCGAAATCGGACAGGTCGAAATAACTCCGCGCTTTCAAAAAGTAGTACTCGGCTTTGCTACTATCTGTAAGGTTATTTAAAGAGATATTATTCAATGTTTCCAACGTCTCTTTAAACATCCCGGCAGATATTAACGAGAATCCCAATTTCATTTTTGCCGAGGCTATTAATACCGGATTATGCAATTGTACAGCAGCAAGGTCGGCCTGCTTGGCGTAGTTATAGGCCGAATCGTACTGAAAGGTTTTATACTCATCATACAAAGCCTGGTATAGATTGTATCTATTCTCCAGTTTTCCTGTACGGCTTAATTGAACTTTAAATGCATCTATCTGTTGCTGTTTCTTAATAACGTAGTGATCTTTATTTGCCAGAGCGGCATTAAGTTCATTTAAAAGGCTATCTGTTGCGGCATAAGTACGGGTTCCGAGTGTTAGGCACAAACAAAAAACAATCAAAACCGATAGCTTCATTATATTCAGGAAAATAGTTTATCAGATGGGTTTATAAACCACTAAAATAGCAATCCTTTAGCAAAATGCAGGTATCAAAGTTGTAACGATCCATCGGCAACAAAATGCCCCCAATTTAGAACTAACAAAAAAAGCGATTATCTTGTAACCATTAAGTGATGGAAAACTACAGTATCGTAATATTTATAATGGCCATTATGATTGGTCTATCTGCAATTGCCGATAAAATAAAGCTGCCCTACCCCATTCTGCTAATTGTTGCCGGTGTTGCTGTTGGCTTTATACCCAACCTCCCCAATATTGAGCTAAACCCCGAAATTGTTTTTCTGATCTTTTTGCCGCCACTACTCTATGATGCGGCATTCAATATCTCGTACGAAGAATTTAAAGTAAACATCAATACGATCAGCACGCTGGCAATTACATTGGTTTTTATCACCGCCACAGGTATTGCAGTTACCGCGCATTATTTAATTGACGGGATGACATGGCCTTTATCATTTGTATTAGGCGCCATACTTTCGGCAACCGATGCTGTGGCGGCCATGAGCATTACCAAAGGACTGGGCTTATCGCACAAAACCAACACCATATTAGAGGGCGAAAGTTTAATTAACGATGCATCGGCACTGGTGAGTTACCAGCTTGCGGTTGCAGCTGTTGCTGGAACCGCATTTGTGTTGTGGAAAGCCTCCTTACAATTCGCTATACTAATGGGTGGAGGCTACATAGTTGGCTTTTTGACAGGCAGATTACTGGCTCAAATAATTAAACGAACCCACGAAAACCGTTTGGTTACCATCAGTTTTATGTTGCTTGCACCGTTTGTAACTTATTTGGTGGCCGAAGACCTGCATGTTTCGGGTGTTATTGCTGTGGTTATACTGGGGCTGGGTATTGCGCAGTTTGGCAATAAGGTTTTTCCTGATAATTTTAAGCAGCAATCAAAAGCTATTTGGGATATCATCATATTTCTACTCAATGGATTGATCTTTATTCTTATTGGCCTTGAATTGCCACATGTTATAAAAATAGTGACCAAAGAACAGCTTTTACCATACGTAGGCTACGGGTTAATAATAACCATAGTCGCCCTGGTGCTCCGCATGATCCGTGTATTTTTACAACAGGCCAACCTGCAACAGGCCTTTAAAAAAGGAAAAGGAAGAATAACCGAACGTGCCCTGCTCGACTTTAAGAATAGCCTGATCATTAGCTGGTCGGGCATGCGGGGTATTGTTTCGCTGGCTATTGCTATTGGTTTACCCCTGACATTAAAAGATGGCAGCCCATTTCCGCAACGGAGTGCCATCATATTTATATCTGTAGTAGTTGTATTATTTACGTTGATTGGCCAGGGACTAACCCTGCCTTGGATTGTAAAACGTTTGAGATCTAAATAGATAATCTCCCCTAGGTTTGATAAGGCGTAATACGGCTGTACCACGAGTTGGCAAATTGCTGCTGGGATGGGTTATTTTGAATGATGGCCTCATATTTAGCCCTGCGCAGCTGGCAAATGGCATTATACAGATCCTCTGCATTTTCTGCGTTGGCTGCGGCGATACTTAGCGGGCCGATCTGGCCATCGACAGTTAATTTATTGGGCGATAGTGTATTTACTGCTTGTTGCAAAAACTTAGAAGCTGTACCGGTACCCATATTTACAGCAATATCAAAAAGCTGATTGGCTACCTGTTGATCGGTAATATTATCCAACGATTCTGTATTCCAGAAATTAGCTTTGTAAAAAGACAGTACCTGCGTTTGCAGCTGTGCATTGCCATTTAAAGCCTGGTTAATACTTGGCGGATGTGTGGCAATAGTACCATCTACAATGGCCCAGCCCGACCAGTTTGGCCAGTAGTTTTTGGCTATCCCCTTATAGGTTTCACCACCGTGATCATTTGGATTATTAGCATAGCCTCCTTCATTACCCATGGTAATTTGGAATGCCGGATTAAATTGAGCCATATAGATAAGAATTTAAGTTTATAATTAAGGTTTCATAAACTTAAAGCAAAAATTTTAATAAACCAATAGCAAACAACAAAGGCCGCATCAAGCAGCCCTTATTATAAATTATGGTAATGTAAATATTTTATCTTTCGGTATTGCTATGCACTTATTTCTGCCAGCATTTCTTCCAGGTTTTCGCGCGAGATGGGTTTGATGTAGAAGTTGGATATCGCTTTATAGGTTGCGGCCTTGGCATGGTCGGTAACATCTATTGATGAACTTACTATGTAAACAGTTATCTTTTTAGTCACCTTAAATTTAACAAATTCATCCAAAAACTGCCATCCGTCCATTATCGGCATATTCAGGTCAAGCAGTATTACATCAGGCAATACCTCAGGCGATTCCAGGATCGGTTTAAGGTATTTAACAGCTTCGAGGCCATTGTGAAAAACCAACAGGTTTTCACAAAAATCAACCACCTTCATTTGCTTTGTTAAAACATAGGTGAAGATTTTATCATCGTCTATAATACAAGCTATGTCGAGTTTCTTCATTCTTATTCGTATCAGCTAAATTCTACTTTAAAAGTTGTTCCTTCTCCAATTCTACTCGAGGCTTCTATTTTACCCCCCATGGCGTCAACCTGGTTTTTAACTAAAAACAGGCCTATCCCCCTTGCGTCTGTGTTATTATGAAACGTTTTATACATACCAAATAGTTTATGACCGTGTAAATCGAGATCGATGCCTATGCCATTATCTGATATTTCTAACACCTTAGTATCGCCATTATCATAAGCTTTTATGCGGATATGTAGCTGCCGTTCGTTGTCGCGATATTTAATACAATTTGTCATCAAATTTAGCAAAATACTTTCCAGGTAAGCCGGATCATACCTGATAAACAAGTCCTGTTTTATCTCAACCGTCTGTTTAGCATTAACCTGCCTTAGCGATTGCGACAACACATCCAGCATCCGGTTAATCTCTTGCTGCAGGCTTAGTGTTTTTTTATTGTAGTCGCCATTGCCATGTACATCTACAACCTCATTTAAATGCGAGAGCGTTTGTTGTAAATTTGAGGTATTGATTACCAGCATCTGCATCATTTTTTCCTTCTCTTCTTCATCTTGTTCGTGGGTTATCATATCCAGCAACATCTGGATGTTACCCGTGTGCGAACGCAGGTTATGAGAAACAATATGCGCAAAATTTAGCAAGCGCCCATTTTGCCCGCTGATTACCTCCATGGCCTTTTTGCGTTCCTGCTCCATGGCCTTACGCTCATGAATGTTGGCATAGGTGCCCAGCATTAACAGCGGTTTATCCCCATCATCCCAATTTACCACTTTACCTCTTATTTCTACCCAATGCCAATTGCCATCTTTATGTTTCATGCGGCATTCGCAAGCATAGAATTTCTCTTTCTTTTTAAAACATTTTTCCAGCTCGGCCCAATTAATTTCACGGTCGTCGGGATGAATAAAATCATGCCAGGCCGTCATGGTATTGGCCACAATTTCGTTAGGCTTATAGCCCAATATTTCTGCCGCTCTCTTGTTATACAGCGTTTCGTCTGTTAGTATATTCCACTCCCAGGTACCTACCTGCGTGCTTTTTATAATATTATCCAGCCGCTGCCGCTCACGAAGCAGAATTTCCATCGATCGTTTACGTTCTGTAATATCCTTAATCTGAGAAATAAAATACATAGGCAGATTATCCGCATCGCGTACTAATGTTACGCTAAGATAAATCCAGATCTGATGCCCATCTTTATGGAAATATCGCTTCTCCATATTGTACGAAGAAATTTCATCTCTCAACAAACGGTGCATATAATTTAGATCAATATCCAGATCATCAGGGTGGGTAAAATCCTGAAAGGTATGTTTCAAAAACTCCTCTTCATCATAGCCCAATAAACTGCAAAGGCTATTGTTAACCTTAATCCAATGGCCTTCTGTAGATACAATTGCCATACCGATAGGTGCATAATCAAAAGCCTGATGAAACTTTTCTTCCCGCTCCTCGAGTGCGCGGATCATGTTAACCTGGGTGGTTATATCCTCCAGCGTACCAAATATCGATGTACATTCGCCGTTCTCATGTTCACTGTCGACACGCAATCTCACCCATTTAAAGGTTCCCTTAGCTGTCAGCATCTTAAACTCACCCTCCTGGGGTTCTTTAGTACTGGCAGCAAGCTCAAGTAGCGTGCGTACAGCAGGCCCATCAACATAAAACCGGCCCGCTTCTTCGAGTGTAAGGTAATCATCCGTCCCTACCTCATAAATCTCACGCACATACTTGTTCCAGTAAATTTCACCTGTAATCAGGTTTCTTTGCCAAATACCAAGCTGAGCCAAAGGGGTTACCTTTTCGTACAATTCCAGTTTTTTATGCATCGCAGTGCTTAATTGTCTCAGCTATAGAGATCGAGAACTATTATAGGCAATAATTTAAGTATTATATTATACTTTCAATTAAAAAAATCTTAAAATAAGTAACAAATATATAGACACCCAAAAACTAATATAGCCTTAATAATAACCTTATTTTACGAAATATTAGCCTCTTAGGTTATTTTACAGAGATAGCTTCCTGAGCTACCGATAATCCTCTGCCGGATACCAGCAACTCATTGGTAATGGTACGTGTATAGGTTTTAATCTCCTCCTGAAAATCTACGACAGATGCTCCTGAACGGATTTCCTCAAGGCGTTTCTCCCAGGTTCCGGTTAGTTCTGCCTGGGCTATTTTTTGGTCTTTAACCACGGTGTAAACCGCCATTCCCATTTTGGTGGGCAGCAAGTTCTTCTTTTCGCGCATCACGTAGTCGCGCTTAATTAAGGTTTCGATGATAGATGCACGGGTTGCAGGCGTACCTAGTCCGCTATCTTTCATAGCGTAACGTAGCTCTTCGTCGTCAATTTCCTTACCCGCAGTTTCTAACGCTTTTAATAAGCTAGCCTCATTGTAAAGTGGCTTAGGCTTCGTTTGCTTTTCGAGGATGGCTTTATTAGGCACCGGCAAGTTTTCGCCCTGTACTACTTTAGGTAGCGATGCGTTTTCCTCGTCTTTCTTTTCCTCATCAGGCTCATTAAAAACTGCGCGCCAACCTGCCGAGCTGATCACCGTACCGCTGGCGATAAATTTACTGCCGGATTGCACTGTAATTTTGGTGATCTCTTTAATACAATCTTGATGAAAGGCTTCGAGCATACGGCCAACAACCATATCATAAATGGCCTGTTTATCGTCTGTCAGCTGGTAAGGCACCTCGCCAGTAGGTAAAATAGCATGGTGATCCGTAACCTTTTTGGCGTTGACACTTCGTTTGCTCAGTTTATTTTCGGCAAGGAAACTTGCCTGTTTACCAAACTGTGGATGATCTTTGTATTTGTCAATCAATCCTGGAACCGTCGCAAAAACATCATCGCCAATATAGCGGCTGCCTGTACGCGGATAGGTTACGAGTTTGTTCTCGTAAAGATTTTGCAATAATGATAGCGTTTGATCTGCAGTAAAACCTTTACGTTTATTGGCTTCCTGTTGTAAACTGCTCAGATCGTGCAATAGTGGCGGCGGCTCTTTGCGGGGCTTAGCCTCTACATTGAGTATGTGACCGCCATCCGGAAATCCGGCGGCAACGTCCTGTACCTGATCCAGTATAACCTGCGCGTCTTCTTTAGTTTTAAAGTTCTCGGTTGATATCGCGCGGAACATTTGTCCGTTTTTATCAACCTGTATGGCAACCTGGTAATAGATCTGCGGCACGAAGTTCTTATTCTCCAAATACCGCGAACAGATCATCGCCAGTGTTGGCGTTTGTACTCTACCCAGTGATAATACTGAGCGTGTACCGGCCGAAAGACTCAGTGCTTGCGTGGCATTCATCCCCACCAACCAATCTGATTGTGAGCGGCAATGTGCAGAGTTAAATAAAGTATCGTAATCACTTCCAGGTTTTAAATTGCGGAAGCCTTCTTTGATAGCCGCATCAGTTTGCGACGAGATCCAAAGCCGTTTGAATGGCTTTTTACATTTTAAATAGTAATAGATATAGCGAAAGATGAGTTCACCTTCGCGCCCGGCATCCGTGGCCACGATGATCTCGGTGGCTTCGTCAAAAAGTTTTTGAATAATGTCGAGTTGCTTGCGTACTGAAGGATCTTCGATCATACCGCCCTTACTTTTTACTTTACGGATAGAAAGCTTGAATTTGGCGGGCAGCATGGGCAGGTTTTGTACACTCCAGCCATAAAAACCATATTCTTGAGGGGGTGCTAATTGCAGCAGGTGGCCAAAGGCCCAGGTAAAGGTATAGCCCTTGCCTTCGATATAGCCTTCACGTTTTTGGTTAGCACCAAAAACTTTGGCAATTTCGCGCGCTACCGAGGGTTTTTCGGCAATAATTACTTTCATAGATCGCGGTTAGGTGATCAAATACGGTAACGTAAACGAATGCTTTTGCCAATGGCATCAGCCAAACGATTAAGATTTTGGTCTTCGTTTTCTTTAAATTTCCAAACCTTGTCGTTTAAAACCAGTGTTCTGTTTTCTTCCAGCACTTCTACCTCTAATTCGGTAGTTCCAAGGTCTGGAGGAGTTGGTGATAATAACTTGATTGTGTAATCCTGTTGTTCAAAAGTAATGCGCAGCGCCTGTCCCATAAATCTGGCTGAAATTACGCAAACCCATTGGTATTACAACGCTTGTTGAAAAATCTTTGCTAAGTTATTTAGAATTTTAACTCATACATTAAACAAGAACAACTCATCCTTATTCAGAATGAGCTGTTTTTGATCTACTTAGTGTTTAAGAAAATACTTAATCTACCAGTTCGAATTTTATTTTTTGGTTACCCGCCATAATCACAAAATCGCCAGATTCCAGATGTTTTTTACCATCTGCATCCGGGAAACTCAGGTCGCGCATCGGGTCGATCTCAAATTTGTAGACGTATTTTCCGCCAGCGGCAATTTCTTTTTTCTCAAAATGCTTCAACTCTTTCATCGGGCGCGAGATTGAACTGGCGTGCGAAGCGACATACCACAGCGCAGTTTCTTTACCCGTAATACCACCGGTGTTGCTCACCTCTACCGAGGCCACTAACTTTTGATTTTTGTGGATCTGTGTAGCCGATAGATTAATTGGCGCATAAGTAAAATCGGTATAGCTTAAACCATGACCGAACCAGTACAATGGATCAGTTGGGATATCTTGGTACTTGCCCGAGTTAGGGCGTGCACTTTGGCGCATATCATAATAAGTAGGGATTTGGCCTGTTGTAAGCGGGAAAGTGATATCCAATTTACCAGACGGGTTAACACGGCCAGAAATAATCGAAGCCAATGCAGTACCTCCTGCAACGCCGGGCTGCCATATCTCCACAATAGCATCGGCCATTGGCTCCAGACGAACCAACTCCAATGGGCGGCCATTTGCCAGTACCAACACAATAGGTTTACCGGTTTTCTTTAATTCAGCAACCAATTTCTCCTGAATTGCAGGCAATGAAATACTTGATCGTGAAGTATTCTCGCCGCTCCAGCTTTTCTTTTCGCCCAGGCAAACTACAATAACGTCTGATTTTTGGGCAGCCGCAACAGCTTCTGCAATACCGCTTTCGTCGGTACCATCAATCTCGGTTCCTTTAGCATAGTTAATCTGCGTTTTTTGAGCAAACTCCTTAGTGAAGCCATCAATGATAGTCTCCGCATCTTTTGGATCGCCCTGTGCCGACCAGTTACCGATCAAATCAGCCTGATCTTGAGCCAGCGGGCCAACTAAGGCAATTGACTTGATGTTTGAACCTAAAGGCAACACCTTAGCTTTGTTTTTTAACAACACCATTGATTCTGTGGCCAGTTTCTCTGCAACGGCTTTACTCTCTGGCTGTAAATATCTGTCGGCAACAATTGGTGTATAAGGATTATCGAACAAACCTAAACGGAATTTGATGCGCAGCACACGTTTAACCGCGTCATCAATTTTGGTCATCGGTACCTTTTTCTCGTCGATCAGTTGTTTCAGGTTTTGGCCATAGATATCATCAACCATGTCCATTTCAACACCGGCCATAAATGCTTTTAAGCCTGCTTCTTTACGATCTTTGGCCACGCCTTGCGCCATCAGCTGTTCTACCGAACCCCAGTCAGACACCACGAAACCATCATGTTTCCAACGGCCTTTTAAAACTTCTGTCAGTGTATATGGATTGGCAGACGCCGGGATACCACTGATATCGTTAAAACCACTCATTAAAGTAGCGGCACCAGCCTTTACGCCAGCTTCGTAAGGCACCATATAGGTTTCCCAAAGCGACTGGGCAGAAATATCAGCATAATGATAATCACGGCCACCTTCAGACATACCGTAACCGATATAGTGTTTCAAACAGGCAGCAATAGAATACTGATCATTTAATTTTTTACCTTGATAACCTTTAACAGAGGCCACGCCAAACATCGCATTGGTATAAGGGTCTTCACCATAACCTTCTGATACACGGCCCCAACGCGGGTCGCGGGCTACGTCGATCATTGGAGAGAATGTCCAGTCAATACCAGATAATTTGGTTTCTTTAGCTGCCACGGCGCAAGCTTCTTCTACCAATTCGGGGTTCCATGAACAGCCTTGAGCCAACGAAATTGGATATATAGTACGGAAGCCGTGAATTACATCATAACCAAACAGGATTGGAATCCCCAAACGGGTTTCTTCCATCGCGCGTTTCTGCACTGTGTTACGAAATGCAGGATCAGCGCTGAAATAAATTAGTGAACCAATACCGGCAGGGAATGTTGGTTTTTGAAAACCATTATTATTAGGATTATTGTTATCCCCTACGGTTTGCTGGTTTAACTGCATGATCTTCTCATCAAGCGTCATTCTTTTCAGCAAATCCTCTACCCTGCTTTCAACCGGTGCCTTTTTATCTTTATAAACCGGCAATGGCGGCTTGGCTGCAAATACTTGCCCACCAAGCATTAGCATTGTTACTAAACTAAAATATTTCATGCGCTAAATATAAGCGATGGTGTACTACTTACAATAACCTATTTGCGATTATAGTAAGGCACATTTAATCCGCTGAAATTCTGTAGGATTACAGCCTGCAAAATGCTTAAAGAAACGGCTGAAATGCGAACTGGTATCGAAGTTGAGTTTATCGGCAACCTCCTTTACACTCAGTTCCGACGAGCATAACCAAAATTTAGCTTCCTGGTAAATACGGTTATGGATCAGCTGTAGCGGTGTCGAGCCGGTCTCCTGCTTAACAACTTCGCTCAAGTGCTTTGCAGTAACAAATAACAAATCGGCATACTCCTGCACGGTGCGTAATTGTAGAAAATGCTCTTCAACCAGTTTTTTATAATGGTTAACCAATTGTTGGGTACGACTCGGGTGCGCAATAGTTATTACCTCTGGCGCGTTCTGGCCAGTTACCCTTCTGTTGGCTTCGAACAATAACTCGAAGAACAGCAAGCGCAGCATTTGCCTGTGAAAAGGCTGCTGGCTGTGAAATTCCTGATCTAACTTTTTAAACAGCGTGCGGATGGCATCGGCGCTATCTTCTGGCAAAAGGCAAACCGGTGCTTTCTCGGGGTTAACATCTAACAAGCTATTTACTACAGCTTCCTGAATCATACCATCAGCCAAAAATTGTTTTTTGAACAAGATGATATAAAGATCCAGATCTTCGGAAGCCTGGTGCCATGCGTTTAATGAATGTGGCGTGGCAATATGCATGCTATTGGCCGTAACATCAAAACGAAACTGGTTGATAGTGCGAACCGCGCTACCGCCCAGGCATAATACCAAAGCGTAATGATCGGCTTTAAAAGGCAACTGGTTTACCATGTTACCCTGATGACGAATAATGGCGAAGTTCTCTTCGGTCACCAATTCATCTTTTAATTGGGGGTAGTTCTGTGGATTTTGATCTGCAGATGTAAAATGACGGATAGTAGTAGAAATGTCTAGTGTTTTTGCAAATTGTTCCATTTTTTTAGTTGGGGTTGACTGCTGCAAAAGAAGCAATACCCTAAACATTAATTGTCACATCAGTGTACGAGCTACACTTAGTGTATCAGGCAAAAGTCATAACATTAATTTAACATTTAAACTATAAGGCAGAATCATTTTTATCATGATTTGCTTAAATTATTGAGGTGTAACCTTAACATCTAGATGGCGTCATAGTAATATAAATCTATAAGCCTATATGAACCGCATCGCTTTTTTACCTGTTATATTTCTGCTAATTTTCAGCAGCGTTTATTCGCAATCAGCCAAAGATATTAACAACCGAAAGATTGATGAGGTTGTCGGGAAATTAGGTAATCATAACGGACCTGGTTATGCGATTGCGGTGATCAGAAACAACTCGGTGGTTTTCAAAAAGGGTTACGGCCAGGCTAATTTAGAATACAATATTCCTATTGGCACGCAAAGCATTTTTGATGCCGCCTCTCTAGCCAAGCAATTTACCGGCTTTGCTATTTCTACTTTAATACAACAAGGCAAAATTAAACTATCAGATGATATCAGGAAATACCTGCCGCAGGTACCAGATTTCGGAAATCCGATTACAATCGAAAACCTGCTCCATCATACAAGCGGTATAAGGGACTGGCCGGAAGCATTACAGGCTGCGGGTTGGCGATATGATGAATTATGCAGCTTTGAAGATATTCTCAATATGGTTAAACACCAAAAAGACCTGGATTTTGAACCAGGTACCAATTTTTCATATTCTAATACCGGCTATAATCTATTAGCTGCAATCGTTGAAAAAATCAGCGGACAATCTTTCCCGGAATGGACTAAGGAAAATATTTTTAAACCTTTCAACATGAGTTCTTCCCATTTTTTAAATGACAAATCAGAAATAATTCGCAACGAAGCTTATCCTTACAGCCCTAACCAACGGGGGAATTATTATAAAATGCAAAACGTAATGACAGCTTACGGATCAAGTTCGCTGTTTACAAATGTTGATGACCTTTGTAAATGGGTTATCAATTTACAAAAAGGTATCTCGTTGAATGATCCTGTTTATAAACGAATGCTGGAAGTTGGTATTTTAAAAAATGGAGGTAAAACTAATTACGGTTTTGGTTTGGAAATTAGCCCGTATCGAAATCTGCGAACAATCTCTCATACTGGTGCATGGTCTGGGTATAGATCTTTAATCAAAATATATCCAGATAAAAATTTGGCTTTTGTGTTACTTAGTAATGGCAATGACGATCAAATAATTGCAAAGACAACAAAGGTTCTTGATGATTATTTTATACCGCAGGCCAATACAATTGCTACAGCTCAATCGCCAAATCAGCAAAAGTTGATGAAGGTAAATTCTATTTTATTATATAAATATGCTGGCAGGTACAAATTTGGTCCAGGCGAAATTAATGTCACAATTGTAGATGGGCAACTTTACGTTCAATATACAGGAGAAGATAAATACCCTACTGAAGCGTTATCTGATTCTTCTTTTTTATGGACCGCTGCAGGTCTTCCGATCACTTTCTCGAAACCAATTGGAGACCAATCGCAATCCTTCTCTTTCAAGTCAATTCAAGGTAAACGGCTTGTGCCTTTTTCACCTACTCTACAACAGTTAAACGATTATCTTGGAACATACTATAGCGATGAGCTGTTTACTGAATACACCATTGACGAAGTAAATGGCAAGCTTTTTATTCATCATTTCCGCAGGGGTGACTTTGAGCTTTTCCCCGATATAAGGGATACATTTAGCTCGGATATAGGCACGTTAAGTTTTACCAGGAACAGCGTTGGCCATGTGACAGCATTTATGCTTTCGGGTAGTAAAGTAACAAACCTTAAATTCAATAAAGATATAAATTGAAAGTATTAACATAAAAAAGCGGCCTGCTCCATTAAGAAGCAGGCCGCTAATCCGTCATCACTAAGCATTAAGACGATTAATATTATAAGCCAAAAGCGTAAGCAACACGCAGGCCGAAGAAATTATTGTTACTACCGTTGTCAACAAATTTGGTATTGCTTTCGAAACGTACACCAGCATCGATGTAGTTTTTACCACCCAATGGGAACTGGTAACCTACTTGCGGAGCGTAAACAAATGCAGTTGATTTATCTGCACCTACTTTGTCTTTATCGGTTACAAATGAAGCACCTGCTTCACCTTGGATGTAGAAGTTACCTACCGGATAGAATTTTAAACCAGCTTTAACCGGGATCAATTGCAAATCGCTACCTTTTAAGCCTGTTACATCATTTGTTTTAGCAAAAAAGTTATCGAAACCAGCATTAACGGTTACATATAACTGGTTTTTATAGATTGGGAAATCTGCTTGTAAAGATCCGCCTAAATTCCAGTTGTAAGCGTTGTGTAAGCTACCTACAGGTACTCCACCATCTGGGCCAACACTTAATATAACGCCACTACGGGTTGCAGAAGCTGCAGTAGCAGTTGTGGTTGTAGTTTGTGCTTTAGTAGATAAAGTAAATATGCTTGATAATGCAAGTGTTAAAACACTTAGTTTAATTGAAGTTTTCATTTTGTTATTATTTATTAGTGTAGAAATTTTTATCATTTAAATTGTTATCTGTAAATCTGGTAGCATAGTTCATATGCCTTATGGTACCAGTGCAGCAGCCTGCCGGTTAGTAATGCTTTGTGATGATCTTGTGTCTTCATTGTTGTTATTTTCTTTCGACGGCTCAAAGGTATGGCGGCTATCAAGGCGCATCAATTCCAATACTTCGGTTGATAGAACCAATTTTTCCTTTTTTGTAAAAAATGGCGTTTTTAGAGCGTATTCGATATTTTTAATGAAGATTGCCTGACAATTAAAAACAAAAAAAGCGGCTCAAATACTTGAACCGCCTGTATATCTTAATGTTATTGTTTTTTAAGAATTACGCCTTTGCCATTGCCGCCTTTTTGGTGCATTTTGGGCAAGTGCCATTTGCGTACAGCGTGAAGCCTTGAGTTTTAAAGCCTTCGGGAAGGGTTACCGGTGGCAGGTGCAGATCATCCAGGCAGTAAACATTTTTGCACATGGTGCAGTTAAAGTGCAAATGCTCATCATGATGGTGGTGTTCCTCGCAGTTTGATGAACACATGGCGTAATTTGCCGTACCATTTAAATCAAATACTTTATGGATGATACCCTTTTCTTCAAACGCATTTAATATGCGATATAAAGTAACACGGTCAATATCGTTCATTACGCTTTCCAGATCAGGCTGCGATGTGGCCGTACTCTTAGATGCCATCATGGATAAAACACGTAGCCTTGGGCTGGTTTTTTTTAAATGATGCTTATCTAAGAGATCTTCGAAATCGAATTTATTCCTGGTTTGTGCCATTAGAATGGTATAACGTATTAAAGTATGCAAACTTACAAAGAACGGATGACTTTTAGCAAAACCCGGCCACAAAATGAAGTTTTGATGAATATACATGTTTGGTTATAAACAAACTCTTGTTTACACTTAGTAACAATAAACGGCTCCCGTTTTAAAGGGAGCCGCATTGATTAAAACTAAACTAAACTTCTATCTCACCAGAAGCATCTTTTACTGCGCCTTAAAAATCGCCGTCAATTAATTCTTTATTGATCATAGCAGCTGTAAACGAGCCTGTAGCTACAGCAGAAGCCACAGACCGCATAAGTGTAACGCAATCTCCTGCAGCGTACACACCTGGTATTGCAGTGCGGCCAAATTCATCAACCTTAATCAGCCCATTTTCTGCAAATTGACAACCCAATTGTTGCGGAATATGGCAATGTTGCAGCAATGGCAACCTGGCATATAAGGCAGCAATTTCCACTGTATTATCATCGGCAAATTGTATTTTGTTTATTTGTCCATTTTGATGAATGCTCTCTTTTATTTCTGTCTCAACAACATCAATCTGTTTGGCTTTAATCTTAACTAACTGATCATCAGTTAAAGTAGATTGACCGTTGGTAAACACGGTGAGCTTATCAGTCCAGTTATTGATCAATTTGGCAAATTCAAACGCAACATCGCCATTAGCCAATATCCCGGTTGCCTGATTTCTAACCTCGTAACCATGGCAGTAAGGGCAGTGTAAAACCGAAATACCCCAGCATTGTGCAAAACCTTTAATAGCAGGCATCACATCCTTAACGCCGGACGCAAAAATTAACTTACGCGCAGTAAACGATTTACCAGACAGCGTGCCGATCTCGAAACCGCTATTGTAGGGCATGCCGTAAACCGCCCTGTCTTCAAAAAAACTCACGGTGTCATACTGTGCTAATTGTTCTTTTGCTTTAGCTGCAATAGCAGCGGGCGTTTCACCATCGCGCGTTAAAAAATTGTGCGAATGCGGGGTTTGTTTATTGCAGGGATCGCCTCCATCAATAATTAATACTTTTCTTAAAGATCGACCCAGCGTCATACCCGCTTGCAGGCCTGCATAACTACCGCCAATGATAATTACATCATAATTACTATCAATACTCATCTAACAGATTTTTAAAAGGATCATCAAAAGCAAATTGCTGGTCGTACATCACCTTTTCTATATCAGTAATAAGGCAGCTTTGCAAATCGGCAACAATCTGTATTTTATCTATATGCTGGCCGATAAATACCAACTCGTTAATCCTATCGCCCCAGGTGGCCGACCACCTTGCTTCTATTTGCGGTTGATTAAATGCAAAATCGCTGTTAACAATCCGCTCCTTATAAGGCATAGATGCCCACCAAACACCGGCGTGGTCAACCTTTAAAGAGCCACCAGCTTGCGAAAAGCTAAGCGCCTCGTTACGGCGCGAAGCCAGCCAAAACATTCCTTTAGCACGTATGATATTATTGGGATAACCCTCGTTCAGATATTCCCACAACCGTTCGGGATGAAAAGGTTTTTGCGAGCGGATCACCACAGAACCAATGCCGAACTCTTCTGTCTCTGGGATATGCTTGCCTTCCAACTCTTTGATCCAGCCTGCCGCTTGCGATGCTTTATCGAAATCGAACTTTCCGGTATTTAAAACCCGTTCGAGCGGTACTTTGCTAAACTCGCTTTCTATCAGGTCGGCCTCGGGGTTTAGTTTGCGGATGTATTCTTTAAGTAATCCCAGGTCATTTGGTAGTATCAGATCCGTTTTATTGAGGATGATCACATTAGCAAACTCAATCTGATCTGTAAGCAGATTAACTATGCCCCGTTGATCAGCCAGGTCGTCGGTTAAATTTCTATCGATAAGTTTGTCGTTGGTTACATAATCTTTAAAAAAGTTAAAGCAATCAACTACCGTAACCATGGTATCCAACGTACTGAAACGGCTTAAGTCGATACCCTGATCGTCATCAGCATAAGTAAAAGTTTGCGCAACAGGGATGGGTTCAGAAATGCCGGTACTTTCTATCAGCAGGTAATCAAAGCGATTTTCTTTAGCAAGGCGTTCTACCTCTATCATCAAATCTTCGCGCAGCGTACAGCAAATACAGCCATTACTCATTTCTACCAGCTTTTCGTCGGTGCGCGATAGGGTGTGCTCATTGGCTACCAATTGGGCATCAATATTCACCTCGCTCATATCGTTTACAATCACAGCTACTTTTAGATTGCTTTTATTATGCAGAATATGGTTAAGCAGCGTGGTTTTGCCGCTACCTAAAAAACCACTTAGCACGGTCACGGGTAATTTTTTTTCAGGCATGTATCAGTTTTATGAGGCAAAACTAATCATTATAATTTTAATTGCAACTTTGTTGCAATTAAAATTATCTTTGCACTATGTTAAAAAATGCCAGTAACAAACTCGATAAAATAGGAATTTGTGTATCGCTTTTGTGCGCTATACACTGTGCTTTACTCCCGTTACTTATTACTTTATTGCCACTAATAGGGCTTACATTTTTGGCTAATAACTATTTCGAAATGGCTATTATAGCTACTTCACTATTTATAGGCTACACATCATTAAGAGGTTCTTATCGCAAACACTACAACAGAGGCCCGCTTATTATTATTACAGAAGGATTTTTAGTGATCTTTACCGGGAAGGTAATGGTAGCCACGCATTACGAATGGTTATTTTTGACTGTTGGCGGCTTATTAATTGCCACTGCACATTTCTATAATTCCAGATTAAGCATTCGCGCCCATGAAAACCATTAACAGATCAAAAAGATGGTTGGCGATCATTGCACTATCCATGCTAAGCCCGGCTTGCACGCATGAGTCGAATAACAGGGCAGCGCCTACTCCTACAAAACAAAGAAGCCGTTCTGATATGATCAGGACGGCTTCTTTTATAGAAAAACAAATTCTTATTTCTCTTTATTTTTCAGGTCAGTAACACCTTGACGAATTTCTTGCGCCAGGTTTTTTACTTTTTGGAAACCAGTTCTTACACGAGTACCAGCCGCTTTGTTTCCTTTGCTATAAAAGCTTTCTGCATCTGCTTCTATCGAAGCGATCAGTTCTTTAAGTTCATTAAATTTGTCCATCTATAATAAGTGATTTGAGTTTCAAACATAAATAAATTGATAATGTTTGCAGCAAATATTTTATAAATGGGATGATTTACCGTGTTTTAACCCCTATTTTTAAATCATTTAGAGCTATAAATGAGCCAAGTAACAATCTACATAAGCTCTAAGTTCAGTTTTATTCACTACGATTGTTACATAAGGTTTCTCGCTACTCTGCCAATACTTTGCTTCCTTTTTTTAGCCCTTGTGATGATTTTCGTATAATAAGTTCTGGCTCCAGTACAATTTGATGATGAACCCCGATTACATTCTCCTGGTTAATACTTTTAAATAAGGTATCGATCAAATTCTCAGACAACTGCTTCATTGGCTGCGATACAGCGGTAATTGGAGGATTAAAAATTTTGAAAAAAGTGTGATCGTCAAAACTTACCACGCCGATATCTTCTGCAATTTTAAGCTGCAATTTGCTTAATGCTTCGAAGCCCTGTAAGGTTAGATAGTTAGTAGCAAACATCAAAGCATCCACATGCTTATTGTAATTTAAAAACTCCGTAATCTGTGTTACAATACTTTCGGCTTCGTCTGCGTAATCTATTTTAAGAATTTGCTCGCTTAAACCGGCTTTAGCAATAGCTTCGCTGTAGCCAGACAACCTATCGGCCATCTGAGTTTGGGTTGAATTGAGTGTTATAAAAGCGATGTTCTTATAGCCTTCTTCTGCTAAATGATTTATCGCGATTTTTACGCCTTTGTGGTTATCAATAACCACGTAATCTGTTTTAACCTCTGGCAAATAACGATCAAAGAGTACTACGGGCATTTTCTCTTGCAATAATGTTTTTATCTCGCTTTCTATACCTTTTGGTGGTGTTATGATATAGCCATCTACATTACGGCTCTTAAACATCTGGATCAGATCTATCGTTTTTACCGGATTGTTATCTGTACTACAATAAATAATTTTGTAGCCATTTTTATAAGCCTGATCCTCGATCAATCGGGCCACGGTAGAGAAGAAAGCATCGGCAATATCCTCTACTACTAATCCTATAATTTTAGATTTACCGGTACGCAGTCCCTGCGCCATTGAGTTTGGATTGTAGTTACGCTCTTTAACAAACTCAAGCACGCGGTCGGCAAGCTTGTCGCTGATGCGCATTTCCTTTGCCTTACCATTTAAAATGAATGATACTGTGGTTAATGACACGTTCAGTTCCTGAGCGATATCATTCATCGATATTTTCTTCTTCATGCGTATAAAACTGGCTGCCTGTTACGGCTTATAATTGTGATTAGGTGTTATAACGGTAAACAAATATATAGCAATTACCATATTTAAGTTGATGAGATGCTTTTATTACTCATTTTATTTTAAACAGGCTATCTTCTTTGCGCTGTAACATTGCTAATGTATGATAACTGTTTTTATAGATAATATGTATTTTCGGCTCCATAAAATATTGATCTACCTATAATAATCTAACCGTCCCCATGAGTAAATTAACTCCATTCCACGTTGCAATACCGGTTTACGATTTGCAAGAGGCCCGCGAATTTTACCGCGAAGTACTGGGTTGCTCCGAAGGCAGAAGCAGCGATCAATGGATTGATTTTAATTTTTTCGGGCATCAGTTTGTAATCCACCTTAAACCAAGGCCGGCAAACGAGCCTGCCACTCACCACAACCCAGTTGACGGTCACGATGTACCCATCCCGCACTATGGCGTGGTATTAGAATGGGATGCATGGCATAATCTGGTTGACCGTTTAAAAAGCTTCGGTGTAAAGTTTGCGCTCGAACCAGGTATCCGTTTCACAGGCAAACCCGGCGAACAAGCGACCATGTTTTTCCTGGACCCATCTGGCAATGCTTTAGAGTTTAAAGCATTTAAAGATATGGACCAGTTGTTTGCCGTGTAAAGAGGCTAACGCCTCTCATTATAAACCTGGAACTCTGCTATAGATGGCTGGCTATCATAACCATCAATCCATACCCTTACTTTGTTACCCCACACGCGGTTAAAACGATGCACCTTTATTTTGGTGTTATTATCGCCTGTTAGTAAAGGTTTCCATTCGCCCTCGGCAAAATATTCTAAACGGTAATTTTTGATATTGGCCTTTGGCTCGGCAATTACAATAGTATTAAAACCTTGTTCGCGGGTGAAGTCAACTTCGTAGAAAGGATTTTTAACTTCTGTGTTTGATGTCCATGAGGTTGTAAAATCATCATCATTGGCAAAATCCATAATATTCATATCATCACTCCAACTCGAAGTTGACGGTTGATTTTTGGCCAGGTTGGATGAAATAATTGGCGCATCCAGTTTAGGCAAAGCCGCAACCGGGCCTTCGTTTTTCCACATGCTGCCTATTTGTTTTAGGCCGGCAAGAGCATTATCATCAATCAGTCCGTCGCGGTTGGGTGCAACGTTAAGAATGAAATTGCAACGCGCGTTATTTAGCGGTATCAGAGTCTCGTTTACCAGTTTAGGGATATCCTTAACCGGCTTGGCTGGGAAATCTGTTTTCCAAAACCACGCACTGTTAATTGGCAAACAAGCCAAGGCTGGCATGTGGTTGCTTTCTTTAGAGATACGTTGCCCTGCTCCCATCTCGTAAGTTTTAATATCACTGTAGTACAAACCTTCGCCGGGATATTTGGCTCCGTTTAAGTCCATTAACAAGCAGTTAGGCTGCAGCTTTTTTACCAGCAGGTAAATATCTTCAAACGGCACATCATCATAACTAATTCTAGACCATGGGGCATCCCAACCATCTATGATCAACGCCTCAATCGGGCCATAGTTGGTCAATAGTTCGGTTAACTGCGCCTTAATCATGTCGATGTGTTTGGGCGTGATCTGGTGCGGGCGTAATCTGTGGTGCGTATCCAGTATAGAATAATAAAGCATCACCTTTAGCCCGTTAGCACGAAATGCATTTACATATTCTTTAACCACATCGCGCTTAAGCGGGCTGTTCATCACATTGTAATCTGTGGTTTTGGTATCCCAAATGCAGAAACCACTATGATGTTTAGTGGTTAAACAACCATAGCTCATATTGGCCGATTTAGCCGCTTTGGCCCACTGATCGCAATTTAATTGCTTAGGATTAAAGGCCGAAGCCGGGGCATCAGGATCGGGCCAATCCTGGTTCATATAGGTTGGGATATTGAAGTGGATAAACATCCCGAAGCGCAGGTCAACAAATTGTTGCTGTAACTGGGCTAATGGCTTTTGCTCGGTGCTTTGAGCTTTTGATGTTAAACTGTTTAAAAATAGCAGGCAAAAAGATGCCGCAAGTATCTTTCGTAAAATCATAATAATGGTAGATGTATAATAGAGGCCGATTTTTGTTTGTCTCGACGTAAGCAAAATAAGCAATCAAATTATTTTTACGGCAATTAATTGTTAACTTGCAATAAATGAACAAGAAAACATTAAAGCTATTTTTTGCAGTTGGTTTGCTATCCCTTATTGCCGGGGTGGTTATGATGCTTAATTCGCACCTCAGTTATGGCATATTCGCCGAAACGCTCGGGGTAATGTGGATGGCAATAAGCTTTGGCCAAATAAGAGTATTAAACATCCGCAACAGGATGCACTAATAATAGTTCCCCTGCTTTCGCAAAGTTTCTCATAGCCTAACCCGATAAATTCGGGGCTGTGAATCGTACACCCCTATTGATACCCGGCAGCCTGTAGCTTAAACAGTTCGGCATAACGGCCGTTATGCGCAAGCAACTCTTCGTGGGTGCCAATTTCGAGGATGGTCCCTTTTTCTAATACCAATATCCGATCTGCCAGGCGTGCAGTAGAGAAACGATGGGAGATTAATACTGCTGATTTGCCTTTGGTTAGTTCGGCAAAGCGTTGAAAAACTTCGTACTCGGCACGTGCATCTAAGGCTGCGGTTGGCTCATCGAGTATCAACAACTGGGCATCTTTCATATAAGCGCGAGCTAAAGCCACCTTTTGCCATTCGCCGCCAGATAGTTCTACCCCATCGTTAAAGCGACGACCCAGCCACTGATCATAATGGTTAGGCAGTTTTTCGGCCAGCGCATCAGCTAAACTTTCGTGAGCAGCCTTCTTTATAAGTGTAATATTATCAACCTCTTTAATATTACCAACTGCAATGTTTTGCGACAGGCTCATTTGGTACCGCAGATAATCCTGGAAAATCACTCCTGTGTGGTGCCGTAGATCTTCAATAGCATACTCGCGAATATCCACGCCATCTAACAAAATACGGCCTTCTGTCGGATCATATAATCGGGCTAATAACTTCACCAACGTAGTTTTACCCGCCCCATTCTCGCCTACTAAGGCCAGTTTTTCGCCGGGATGCAGGGTAAAATTCAGATGACGATTGGCCCAGTTTTCGGCATTGTGATATTTAAAGCCCACATCTTCAAAAGTAAAGCCCTGCTTAATTGGATTGGGGAAAGGCAACGGCTCTTTAGCAATTACAATGCGCGGCTTAATATCAAAAAACTCGAGAAAATCATTAAGGTAGATGGCTCCTTGCGATACAGCAGTGAAACGGGTTAGTATCCCTTCCATCAATGTTCGCAACTGCCTGAAAGATCCCGCCAAGAAGGTAAGATCGCCTACAGACATATTACCACTCACCGTGCGAATAATAATAAACACATAAGCCGCATAATAGCCAACCGTACCTAATACAGAAAAGGAAGTACCCCAAACAGAGCGGCTTACTGCCAGCTTGGTATTATCGGCATAAAATTTATTAGATAACGTGGTAAAGCGATCAATCACAAAATCAGCTAATCCAAAGGTTTTAACTTCCTTAGCCGTCTCATCGCTGGCACCTAAATAACGCAGGTAATCCAGTTCGCGGCGTTCGGGTGTTTGGCCGCGGGTAAGGGCGTAGCTTTGGTTATTAAAGTGCGATTCGCCCAAAAAAGCGGGCAGAATGGCAATCAGTAAAAGCAGGATCAACCATGGATTAAATGCCAGCAAACCTGTAATCAGGAAAGCCATAGAGATCATATCCTGAACCTGGCTCATTACCTGCGACAATAGAACAGTACGGCCGATGGTTTGTTGGCGGGCGCGTTCCAGTTTATCGTAAAAAACAGAATCCTCAAACTGATCCAGATCCAGCGTGGTGGCATGCTTCATAATCCGGATAGAAGTATAGTTAGCGAACTGATCGCCCAGTAAACTATCCAGCAAATTGATCATCCGGTTTAAGCCATCGGTAAGTATAGCGAGGCCAAACTCTAAGCCAACCAATTGCCAAATATGATGATGATCTGCACCTGCACCCTGGCGGTTAAGCAGCACTACCTCGTCAACAATCAGCTTGCCAACGTATAGTAAAGCCACAGGCATGGCAGAGCGGATAATACGCAATGCAAAACTCAATGAAGTTTTCCACGGACTGCTTTGCCATACCAGTTTAAAAAACTGGGGTAGATTGCCCAACGCCGAAAGGCGTTCTTTAAAAGAAAGGTCTGTGGTGTTTATTCTATTTTTAGCCATCTATCAATTAAGGTAAAGCTAGCCCTTAATTTGTTTAAACAGATCATACCAATGTCGGAATTTGGATGTTCGATTTCGGATTTGGTCATTATAGCTAAGCTTTGGAGCTATAGAGTTTCAGCCCAAAGTCTTTTACACCATCATCGCCAAAAGAGGTATTATTTCTGCCTTTTTCTTCCAGGTTCCCGATAAAAACAGTTAACTCTTTGGTAAATGCATCAAGTGAAACGGCGGAAACTTGCAGGTAGTTTACCATTTTCGACAAATTTTCGGGCGAATCCAGAAACTGATCAAGCATACTTGATAAACCTAAAATATTAGCCACTGGCTGCCTTACTTTATGCGAAGTGATAAACATCATTTCCTCTAATCCGGATACATATTCTTTTAAATATTCCTCTGCTTTTTTAAGCTCCTGATAGGCAAGAATTAGCTCATCTGCACGTTTTTCTTTCTCTTCTCCTTGATAGGTCAACTCTTTATTGGCGATAACCAATTCGGCGGCACGGTCTTCCTTCTCAGTATTCTGAAAGGCTAGTTCGCAATTTGCAATTACCAGTTCTGCAGCTCGAAGTTCTTTTTCTGTGTTCTGATAAGTCAATTCTTTATTAGCGATGAACAACTCTGCTGCGCGGTTTTCCTTTTCGGTATTTTGAAAAGCCAATTCGTGATTGGCAATAACCAATTCGGCAGCACGTTTTTCTTTTTCACTATTTTGGAAAGTTAACTCTTGGTTAGCTACAATCAACTCGGCCGCAAGCTTCTCTTTCTCTTTATTCTGATAAGCAAGTTCTTTATTAGCCACAATCAGTTCTGCGGCACGCTTTTCTTTTTCTTTATTCTGAAAAGCGAGTTCTTTATTCGCTACAATCAACTCAGCAGCTCGTTTTTCCTTCTCTGCATTTTGAAAAGTAAGCTCCTCATTAGCTATCAATAATTCGGCAGCACGTTTCTCCTTTTCAGAGTTTTGAAACATGAGTTCCTTGTTAGCAATCAATAATTCGGCAGCGCGTTTAATTTTCTCTACCTTTTCAAAGGCAACCTCCTTGTTTGCAATTACCAATTCGGCAGCACGCTTGCCTTTATCTATTTTCTGTTGGGCAACTTCTTTATTTGCATTAATTAATGCAACCGCATCTTTAACACGCTCCATTTTTTGCAGCGTCGCTTCTTTATTAGAAATGGTGCTGTTCTCTGGTTTTCTTTGCTTTTCCATATCCGATATTGATAAGTTTAAGTTTGGGCTATGTTGGTAATGATTGAGAATATGGTAATTATAGTGGAAACCACTATGGTTTATTTAAATCTTGTATTGACTACACTAGTATAAATCAATTTCAGATCGACCTTAAGATTTATAAGATCGTTAGAAAAAAAAGATGATCTTCTAGTTATAACCACCAATAAGCAAGATACTCATTTTTAATAAAAAGCAATTATGAATAAAGCACATCCTGTCTTTGTTACAGTTTATAATATTACACGTAAATTTAATGTTTCAACAGAAGCAAGTTTCAACATTTACTTAATTGATAGAAATGCCAAAAAATCAGCCTCATAATGAAGACTTTATGAAGAACACCCGCCTCATCTAATTAATTATAACGAAACAATCAACAACCCTTCAGTAATAAATAATAAAATTTATCTTTGCTCTAACCCTAATTAAATTGGTTTTGCCCCGCATAACTATGGCCAGGTGTGGATTAATATTTTTACTCGTTTTCAGCTTCTTTGCTCCACTTTTTGCAAGGGCGCAAAATGCAACAGCATTAAGTCCCGCTAAACCGCTTTCTCCAATAGAGAAATATAACAAACTCATCGGCTTTTATCGTTACGAAAATCCAGATTCGGCCCTGTTTTATGTTTATAAAGGGCTCGAGTTTGCAAAAAACAATAATGATACGGCAGGTCGTGCCTTGATAATCAATCAACTAGGCATGATCAACGATAACCGCGGCCAGTTTGTTGAATCACAAAATAACTACCTCGAAGCATATAATCTTTACAAATCTATTGGTAAAGTTAAGGGCATGGCAACCGTAACCATTCGCCTGGGCGTGGTAGAGTTACGTAAAGGAAATTACGATAAAGCAAGTGCGTTTTTTTTACAAGCCCTGCAATTAAGCGAAAGCATTAAAGACCCGCTGGGCATTATGGAAGCCAACATTACCCTTGGTGAAGCTTATGCAGGCCAGCACAAATACGATATGGCTCTGCATTACTATAGAATAGCAGAAGGCATAAACAATAAGATTCCACTATCTAACCTGTCGCTTAATCTGGCCAATGACATCGGGATTGCCTACCGCGAAACTGGTTTACTGGAAGAAGCTAAAGATTACCTGGTTAAAGGTATAGGGCTTAGTAATATCCCCCAATACCAGGGCCTTAATATTACCCTTACCAACACCCTGGCCACCATTTACGCTAAAGAAGGTAATACCGGTTATTCTATCACCCTGCAAAAACAGGCTTTAAAAAAGTCAATACAAATTCATAATTATATCCGCCAGTTATTAACCTTAAATGGCCTGGCAAATAGTTATGAAAACATCAATGTTGATAGTAGCCTTAGCTATTTATACAAGGCCAAATCGCTTGCCGAAGGCAGGCAGGCCTACAAACAGGTAATTGAAGCACTACAAAGTATCTCTGAGCTTTACACCAAAAAAGGAGATTATAAAGCTGCCCTTGATGCTAAAAATGAAGAATATAACCTGGCTGATAAATATTTCTACAAAGAGATGTCGAAACAGGTTAGCAGCTTGCAAAATGACTATGAGCTAAGTAAATCGCGTGCAAAGGTACAGGAGTTGCGGTACATTAACATCCATCAAAACCTGGAGCGCAAAATTATTATAGCCATTGCCGGTAGTGCGTTATTGGTCCTTTTGATCATTGCTTTTTCGTACTATAGAAGCTGGATGCTGAATAAAAAACTGAGAAACGCTAATACCAACCTCGACGAATCAAACCATTTAAAGGATAAACTATTCTCCATTCTGGGTCACGATTTGCGGTCGCCATTTGTATCAGTAATTAATATTCTGGAACTGATTGATGATGAAGATCTACCCGCCGAAACACGCAAGGAGATGATAACCGAACTATCTGTAACCAGCAAAGCAGCATTGGAAACTCTTACCGGACTACTAAAATGGGGCGAGATGCAAATCAAAGGCGTTCGCCTTAACCGCAACGAGTTTGCTGTGAACCCGGTTATAGAGCGTGTAATATTACTATTGGCAGGTACTGCCAACTACAAACGCATCACAATTAAAAATCAAACCTGTAATAACCTGATCCTTATTGCCGATAAAGATCACGTGGAGTTTGTACTACGCAATTTAATATCAAACGCTATTAAGTTTACCGGCGTAAGCGGCCAGGTAACCATCAAATCGTTTTTTGATGAGCAGCGTAGCATGGCCACCATTACGGTAGAAGATACCGGCGTAGGTATTGCACCCGAACGTTTGAATACCATTTTCAGCCTTAATAATATAAGCAGCAACGGCACTTACAATGAAAAGGGAACCAGCCTTGGCCTGTTAATGTCGAAAGAGTTTATCGATGCCAATGAAGGTTCTATCAGCGTGACCAGTACGCCTGGCAGTGGCTCAGCATTTTCTTTTACGTTGAAAGCCCACAGTGTTGCAACAAACACAATGGAAAATAACGCTACCGAAAATTCGGTTGATCAATTGTAGCTTTAAAATCGCAAATCACTCCCAAAAGCGATATAAAATACTAACCATCAGGGTTATTTGAGCCAAATTTTACATAGATTTACCTAAACCAAATAAACCAGGTTATGATAAAATTAGGTATTTTACTTACCCGTCAGTATCGTTTACTAAGCGTTGCTGCCATATTGGATGTATTTGAAACCGTAAATACGTTTGCAAAAGGCGGTGGGCAAGAACCGTATTTTGATATCAGTTTGCTACGTGCAAGTGGCAACGGCATGCAGACATCCGATGCGATGATCAATGATCAGATCCATTATATTGAGGAAGTAGGTAAACAGGATCTTATTTTAATCCCTGCGTTTTCGACCTTAGAATTACAGCAAGCCGTTGAGCAAAACTATGGCTACATCCCCTGGTTACAAAATCAATTTGCACAGGGCACGCACATCGCCAGCTTTTGTACCGGTGCTTTTCTATTAGGTGCAACAGGTTTATTAAATGGTCGTGCGGCTACTACCCATATCGATGCCTGCGGCGCATTTGCCAGCGCATTCCCTGATGTTAACCTGTTGCCTTACCAGGTAGTTACCAGCGATGGCGGCATTTACACCAGTGGCGGTTCTACATCAAGTTTTCATTTAATGCTACACTTGATTAAGCAATATTGCGGGGCAGAACTAACCATTCGCACGGCTAAAATATTTTCTATCGATATGGATAGAAGCCAGCAAGCCTATTTCGGCACTTTCGCACCGCCGCAAGATCACCACGATCAGTTAGTTGCCATGGCTCAACAAAAGATCGAAGCCTCTTATCGTGATTCCGCTACGATCGAAGAAATGATTAAAGATGTGCCATCGAGCAGGCGCAACATGGTAAGGCGGTTTAAACAAGTAACCGGCTTTACCCCTATCGAGTATTTACAAAAGTTACGGGTTGAAGGCGCAAAGAAACTGCTGGAGCAAACCAACCAGCAGATGACTGAGATTATGCTTAACTCGGGTTATAATGACCCCAAAGCGTTTCGTAAAATTTTCAAAAAAACGGTAGGCATGACACCAACCGGGTATCGCGAAAAATTCCAGGTGAATTAATACTGTTGTCGGTTATCTGTTGTCCGTTGTCTGCAGAAAATCTGAAGCTACTGGAAACTGATACAGAAAACCGATAACAGAAAACAGACAACCCAAATAAAATGGAACAGTTAAAAATTACAGACGATAAAAGGGTACTGGATGTACAACGGTCTCGCATAGATTATTCGGAGTTTAAAATGGTATGTTCAACACATCTGCTATTTCAGGATGTAAATATGGCCAACTGTAAAATAACAGATGCCAATTTAAGCGATCTGGAGATTGAGAATGCGCAACTTGGCGGCGCTTACATACATAACATCGGCTTGCCGCCCAAAGGCCATCCGTTATATGATCCTAACGTTAAGCAACGCCCTTTAAAATTTGAAGACTGCGACTTGTCTGGCAGTACAATAACCAATTGTAATTTGAGCGGGGTAGAAATTTCTGACTGTAATATCAGCGGTTTAAAGATCAACGGTATTTTGATCGAAGAACTTTTGAAAAAATAAAACGGTTACGAGTCTATTACCGGCAACGGGCAATAGAATCATTTACCTCTTCTACTCGCTACAATACGTTTTCGGTGCTGTATGCCCCACTCTTTCAGCTCGTGTATAACCTGGTCGAGCGATTGGCTATATGGCGTTAGCTGATAGGTTACTGTAACAGGGGTGGTAGAATATACAGTACGTACCACAAATTCATTGAGTTCCAGCTCCTTCAATTCTTTTGATAAAATCTTAGGTGTAATATCGCCCAATGCGCGCTGAATATCCTTAAAGCGCTGCGGCCCGTTAGACAAGGCAACGATCAACGGCAGCTTCCATTTTCCGTTCAATACGTATAACGCATCCCTCACCCCAGTAATGGCGGCGGTGCAGGCCTCGGGCGAATGATCGAGCCGCCTAAATGCTACTTCTTCTTCTTCAATTTCTGCTATTGATTCCATACCCTGCAAATTTAATGACTATCCTAAAGGATACCGGTATCCTTTAGGATAGTAGTATCTTAAAGATACTTAAGCTACTTAAGTTTGCATCATTAAATATCACAAATTAATGAAAGCAACTAAAATCACATACTGGACAACCACTGCAATAGTGGCTTTAATGATGCTGTATTCGGCATCGGCCTATTTAACACAACCCGCAATGGCGGCTGCCTTTAAACACCTGGGTTACCCCGATTACTTCCGTATCGAATTGGCCATGGCTAAAATTATCGGTGCCATTTTTCTATTGGCGCCGCTAGCTGCAAGGATAAAAGAGTGGGCCTATGCCAGTTTCTCTATTGTATTTATTTCGGCCTTTATAGCACACTCAGCCACTGGCGATCCTGTCTCTTATCGCGTAATGCCCGTTATTTTCCTGGTGCTGCTAATTGTTTCATACATCACTTACCATAAGCAGCAGAAAATCAAGATCTGATTACTTCTTATCCGGACGGAGCCTTTAGCCTCTGTCGCACCATCGGTAAGCCTGAAATACTTATCGCATAGGGAACCTTTGCCTAAATTTTTAACGCACAGTAACTAACAAAAACATCAATAAATTAAAATTCAATTCAAAATGAAAAAGATCCTTCATATCATTTCGAGCCCAAAGGGCGATGCATCTTTCAGTACTAATTTAGGTAATGCCATTATTGAAAAAGTTAAAGAGGCTAACCCGGGCAGTAAGGTTACAGAAACTAACCTGGCTAAAAAACACTTTCCACATTTAGAAGAAGCGCAAATTACTTCGTTCTTTACCCCAGCCCAGCACCGCAGCCCAGAAAACCTCGAAGCAATTAAACACTCTGACGAAGCCATTGCTGAGGTTATGGACGCAGATGTTATTGTGATTGATGTGCCACTTTATAACTTCGGTATTCCATCAGCACTTAAAGCATGGATAGATCACATCGCACGTGCTGGGGTTACTTTTAAATACGACGAGAATGGCCCAGAAGGTTTGGTTAAAGGCAAAAAGGTGTACGTTGCCCTGGCTTCAGGTGGTATTTACAGCGACGGCCCTATGCAGGTTTACGATTTTGCTGCGCCTTACCTTAAAAGCGTTTTAGGCTTTATGGGGATGACAGATCTGACTGTTTTCAGGGTTGAAGGGGTATCTTATCCAAACCTAAAGGATACTGCTTTACAAACCGCTATTGATAGCATTACTTTGTAAGGAAATCATTACAAGTACAGGTATTTGTTGCAAGGGTGCAACAGATGCCTGCTCTTTTCCGTAAAGAGGCCTGCTGAGTGTTTCAACCGCACACAGCCTGCCGATGAAAAACATAACCTTATCAAACGTTGCAAAACGTTATATGGCCTTATTTTGCCTGATCGCAACGATATTCAGCCCGTCTTGTAAATTAGAAAGACTCGATGGCGACAGGATTGTTACCCCCAGCGATAAATCTGTAATCGCTTTCGGACTCAAGAAACCCGATAATACAGCTTTCAGACCTACAGACGTAACTGCTACGATAGGCAGGGACAGCATCCTGGTTTATGTACCAGGGCAAACCAATCTTACCAAACTAATTCCGGATATTTCGATCAAAGCCAAGGCGATAACACCCGGTAATGATGTTGTGCAAAATTTTAGCAAACCTGTTAAGTACACTGTAAAAGCGCAGGATGGCAGCTATAAAGTATATACTGTTATTGTAAAATTAAGCCCACTTAGAAACGTGGTATTTGTGGGTAGCAATAATAAAAGCTTTTATGCTATGGATGCCATTGATGGAACGTCGATTTGGACTTACAGCAGCACCAAAAACTTCTGCTACTCCAGCCCTATTTTTTATAACAATATAGTTTACGCCGCCGCAGATAATACCATGTATGCTTTTGATGCCCCAACCGGCAAACTAAAATGGACTTATAATGCAGGTAATAAAATTACTGCTGCTCCTGTTTATAATAATGGCGTTATTTATTTCGGCAGCTATGATCATCATTTTTATGGGCTTGATGCCGCCACGGGTACGATAAAACTTGATATCACAGAACCAGATGATATTAACACTACAGCGGCTATTTTAAATGGCACTGCTTACGTCAGCAGCTCTACCGGCAGTTTATATGCTATTAATTTAGGTACAGCTTCGTCAAGAAAGATATTTAAAACGGGTGGCGCAGTGTTTGGATCGAGCCCGACTTTGGCCAATAATTCACTATACATTGGCAGCGATGATAATAACTTATATGCACTAAACCCAACTAACGGACAAGTAAAATGGAAGTTTGATACCGAGGGCGTATCCGCAGGCTTTACACATCCTGTAATAGCAAACGGTGTCGCTTATTTTGGTACTGCACAAAGTATGAACACCACCGGCGCAACACTGGGAAGCCTTTACGCCATTGATGCCACAACCGGAACATTGATTTGGAAAAAACTGCCGAACAAAGGTTTTTATAGTAGCCCGATACTATCTGGTAGTGTTCTTTATTCTACCTGTTTTGATAGCTACATGTATGCCTTAAATGCAAAAACAGGTGATATGATCTGGAAAGCGCTCATTTATCCTAATAGCAATACCACACCAACCGTAGCCGAGGGCGTTTTATTTGTTGGAGGCGGTACTGGTAATTTATACGCCCTTAATGCAAGCACCGGGGTTACCAAGTGGACTTTCCCGATGCCTGCTAATACGTTTACATCAGCACCTTGCGTTATAGGCAACACAGGTACGGTTTACGGAAGGCAGCAATAATATTAATAGCTTAGCCATTTTAAAGGCGAGTAGCTATCGCCAATGCAAACCTTCAATATCTCTTTAGCGGTATGCTCAAAGTTGGCGCTGTTGCTTAACAAAACAATGGCGATGCCTTTATCGGGGTAAGCCACAAAATAGTTTTGATTAGCATCACCATGGCCCGTATGAAAAATTGCAGGCCCAACGGTAGACTGAAACAGGCCTGCGCCCAATCCCCAGGCAAGCTGTATGCCGTCGTACATATGGGTCGTACTATCCCGCTCTGGGCCAAAACCTTTTTTACTGGTGATGTGGATTTGTGGTTTAAGCATCTGAGCGTATAAATCTGCGTTCAATCCTTTTCTCTGCATCAGTTGAATTACAAAATGCGCATAATCTGTTGCAGTGGTTGTCATAGAACCGGCGGCACGCGTGCTGGTACGTCGCTCGCTACCGTATACTTTGCCATCTTCAAAATAGGCAAGTGAGTAATTACGTTCAAACGCTGGTTGCCACAACATGCCCGAGTGCGGCATATTTAAGGGATCGAATACAAATTCTCTCGCCAACATATCCAGCTTTTTGCCGGTATATTCTTCAATTACAAAACCGAGTAAATTCATGCCCTCGTTAGAGTAGTAGAACTTCTCGCCCGGTTTGGCAATTAAGTTTACTTTATCGTGGTACATTCCTCTAAGCACTGGCAAACCCGAACTATGGCTTAGCAGCATTCGTAGTGTTATTTTATTAAAACTGGCGGTATCGGCAGCTAAATCTTTCCACTTCTCATAACTGCCGATTGGTTGTTTAAGATATAAATGAATCGGTTTATCCAAATCAATAACGCCTTTATCAACCAAACTTAATGTAATGTAAGCGCTCACAGGTTTAGTTAATGAGGCGGCATACATTTCGGTACTATCATTTAAGGGAGCTTGTTTAGCAACATCTTTTAGCCCGAAACTATGCTGATAGGCGATTTGGTTATTCTCAATAATCACCAGTTGCAAACCTGTAACATGGCCTGTGTCGAGTATATGATTAATCTTCTTCTCGATAAATGCGGTACTAACTTTAATGCCATCTAAATGGCTTATACTAACCTGAGATTGTGCAAAGCCAAAACTTCCGTAAAACAACAGTCCGGCTAAAAATGCAATTGGTTTCATGATAATATGGTTTAGATAATTATAATGCAAAGTAATGCCATTTATTTAAAAAACTATCAATCAATACATTAAGTTTAATTATCAATTTACAGCGCGTACGCATTTGATACAATTACTGCGTTAATCTGATACAATTTAGTTTACTTAGCATAGCGGCATAATTGTTTAAAACCGAACATACTACCGTCCGTTTTCGCACACTTTAAAATTTGCAAAAGCCGCTAACTACCCATAGAAGCCTTTTTTTCGGTTGGCACCGGCATTGATGTATACGTAGAGCCGTTTAAACTTAAACAACATGTTATTAAACTTATTTAAAACCGCGTGGCGTAATATTTTCAATAATAAATTTTACACCGCCATCAATATTATTGGCCTTACTATAGGGCTGGTAATCGGTTTATTTATTTTGCTTTGGGTGCAGGATGAGCTAAGTTTCGACCGCTTTAACAAGCAGGCTGATAACATTTATAAAATAGGTATAGTAGGTGGCAGCGGACCAACGCGCCAAATCTTCAATAACATTATTGCCCCGGTTGTTCCGTTTGCCAAAATCGAATTGCCTGAAGTGAAGGATGGTTTCCGGATTAGATACTTGGGAGAAACACCGATAAAATATAAAGACAAGCTGTTTATGGAACAGCAAACTGCGTTTACCGATCCGGCTTTCTTTTCTATGTTAGATTTTCATCTTATCGACGGGAACCCTAAAAACCCCTTTCCTAATATTAATTCGATAGTGCTTAGCGAATCTACCGCCAAAAAATATTTTGGGGATACTGAGCCGATAGGCAAAGTAATTATGATGGATATTTACAGCTTTACGGTAACAGGCATTATTAAGGATGCGCCTGCAAATTCGAGCTTAACTATAAGGTACTTGCGCCGATAGCCTTTTTTAACCTTATTGCCTATGTAAACCACACCACAGCGTACAATGATGTGCGCATGCCTTCTATGGATGCTGATTGGGTTCAATTTAACTTTGAGACCTATCTGCTACTGAAACCTAATACGGATATCCATCAACTCGAAAAGAAATTACAACGCATCCACGAAAGGCAAAAGCCCGACGATGCACCTGTACCATACGTTGCCCAACCAATGCTAAAAATGCACTTATACAAAGCCGATGGCAGCGATGGTGGCATTAGCACGGTAAAGATATTTGGGTTGGTAGCCTTGCTAATCTTAATCATTGCCAGCATCAACTATGTAAACCTCTCAACAGCAAGATCTATACTTCGGGCTAAAGAAGTAAGCATGCGCAAAATTATCGGCGCAAGCAAAATGCAGTTATTTATGCAATTCATTGTAGAAACCGCTCTGCTATTTTTAATGGCTTCGGCAATTGCCATTACGTGTATGTATTTATTACTGCCCACCTTTAACGAATTTGCAGGCAAGCAGCTCTCACTAAGCAACACTAACTACAGTATTTGGGAATGTATAGGCACAGCGCTATTGGCAACCCTGGCTGCATCTAGTATTTATCCTGCCTTGCTGTTGTCATCTTTCGAACCGTTAAAAGCGCTTAAGGGAAAAATAACTGCCAGCATCAGCAATGCAGGTTTTAGGCGCACATTGGTAGTAGTACAATTTACGGTATCCATCATTCTGATTATCGGCACGCTGATCATCGGCAATCAGTTAAAATACATCCGCAGTAAAAACCTCGGATATGATAAAGAAAACACGCTATCATTTCAACTACGCTACGATATGGTTAATCACTACGATGCCATAAAAGCCGATTTGCTTAAACAGCCTGGCGTGTTGGCCGTGAGCCGATCTGGAGATAACATTGTGAACAATAACGACTGGACCGGCGATAACGACTGGGAAGGCAAACCTACTTCATCAAATCTGCTCTTTCATCCATTTGTAACAGACCAAACCTTTATTCCGTTTTTTAAAATGAAGATGGCAGGCGGCAGAAACTTTAGCGGCAACCCATCAGATTCAACACATTATATTATTAATGAAGCCGCGGCAAAGGCTATGGATTTAAAAGACCCGGTTGGTAAGCGCATGCGCATCTGGAAAACAAAAGGCACCATTATCGGTGTGGTAAAAGATTTCCATTTCACTAGCTTGCGCCAAAAAATCGAACCAACTGTTTTTATTTATAATACTAAAGAAGCCGGGCGGGTATATATTAAAACTACCGGCAGCGATGCCCCTAACGCTATTGCAGCGGCACAAAAAATCTGGAAACAGTACAACACACAGCAAATACCAATCAATTATGCGTTTCTAGATGATGAGTATAATAAGCTGTACAATACCGAGCAACATACAGCTTCGTTATTTAACTTATTCTCGGCCATTACTATTACTTTATCTTGCCTTGGCCTGTTTGGCCTGGCAACTTATACCGCCCAGGTAAAAACCCGCGAAATTGGCATCCGCAAAGTATTTGGCGCCAGCGTGGTGCGTATTGTAGCCTTATTAGCCACCGAATTTATGCTCCTGGTAATTATAGCACTTTTGATTGCCGTGCCAATAGCCTGGTACGCCATGCACAAATGGCTGCTCGATTTTGCGTACCGCATTGATATACAGTGGTGGCTATTTGCTTTGGCCGGGCTTTCTGCAATGGTAATTGCCTTTGTTACCATTAGTGTACAGTCGGTTAAAGCAGCTATTGCCAACCCTATTAAGAGTTTAAGAAACGAGTAACAAATAATACACCATGTACGAAAGCGTACGTAGAACCGTCCGTTTTCGTACATGGCTTGATATAGATATTGCTTTGATAGCTTAAAAACAGCGTTTTTGATAGTGGCACTACCCTTGTTTAATAATAAGCGTACCATTATTAGAACCCTTTAAACCGAAAAGTATGTTACCAAATTTCTTCAAAACCGCCTGGCGTAATATCATTCGCCAAAAATCGTATACCCTTATCAACATTATTGGTTTGGGTTCGGGTATAGCAGTTTGCTTGTTGATTTTTGTGCTCATACAGTTTCATTCCAGTTTCGATAATTTTCATACCAAAAAAGATCGCATTTACCGCTTGATCACCGAGTATCACCATGCCGATACCAAGGACATATTTTTCGGTGCCGGTATCTCACCTGCTATCCCACAAGGCGTCCATACCGACATCCCTACTTTAGAGCAAATTGCTCCTATCTTCAATAATTTCGATGATCAAATCCAGGTGCTTAATGCAGCCGGACAGGTAAATAAAAAGTTTAAAGAAACCAGTGGCGTTTTTGCTACCACACCATCATTCTTTAAAATATTTGATTTTCCGTTAATTGCCGGTACTGCGGCATCTTTAAAAGATCCTAACACAGCCCTTATCACGCAGGAAACAGCTCAAAAATATTTCGGCAGCTGGCAGGCAGCCATAGGCAAAACCATCAAATGGAACGATAAGGATGTAGTTAAAATAACCGGCATCCTGGCCCCTATTCCCAAAAACACAGATTTTCAGCTTAAAGTGGTTATCGCCATGGGCACCGGTTTTACCGCTGACTATGCCAAATCAAAAGATTGGAATAGTACCAGCAATAACTTTGGCTGTTATGTTTTGCTGCCGCCCAATGTATCTCAAGCTTACTTAACCTCGCGTCTGCGTGCCCTGGTTAAAAAGAACCATACCGATAATATTACCGATAGCGAAGTGGCACAATCCTTAAAAGATGTACACTTCGATGTTCAATCAGGCAATTATTCGGGTAAATCTATTAGTCCGCAAATGATAAAGATGCTGTGGCTTATCGCATCATTTATTTTGATTATAGCTTGTGTAAACTTTATTAACCTGGCAACCGCACAGGCCGTTAACCGCGCCAAAGAGGTTGGTATCCGTAAGGTACTGGGCGGTAATCGCGGTCAGCTCCAAATTCAGTTTTTAACAGAAACTTTGGTTATTGTATTAGCATCGGTAGTGGTATCAATCTGCATCAGCATTATAGCTATTCCGTTTATTGTAAAAGTACTTGAGTTGCCGCTTACTGCGGGGTTACTGTTGCAATTTGATGTAGCTGCATTCTTAATCGTAATTACATTGCTAGTAACGTTAATTGCCGGGTTTTATCCATCTATTGTTTTATCTGGCTTCAATCCTATTACTGCGCTTAAAAGTAAACTGGCTATCAAAACAGCAAAAGGTATCTCGTTACGCCGCGGACTGGTGGTGTTTCAGTTTATCATTGCGCAAGGGTTGATTATCTGCACACTCATTATTGTAAAACAAATGAATTACTTTACCCACACCAGTATGGGTTTTGCTAAAGATGCCATTGTAAATGTACCCTTCCCACTGGATAGTGCCTCGGTAAGTAAGCTTACCTATCTAAGGCAAAAAGCAACAAGTTTAAAAGGTGTAGAAAAGTTAAGCATCAGCTCAGACCTTCCGGCGGGTGAGGACGCTAATTGGGGAATGTTTTACTTTGATCACGCAATTAAACAAACCGATTTCTATTCTATTTTTAAACTGATAGATAATCAATACCTCGATACCTATCAATTAAAATTAGTTGCCGGCAGAAACCTGATGCCATCTGATACGCTTAAAGAGTTCGTTGTAAACGAGGCATTGATACAGAAACTAGGCATCCGCGACCCGCAGCAAGCTTTAAATAAAGAAATAAAACTGGGCGAACATGCCAAAGGACTTATAGTCGGTGTACTTAAAAACTATCATAACCGCTCATTTAAAAACGAGTACGCTCCTATGATGATGACCACCATGAAACCTAAATTTGGTTATCACCTCACCAATATTAAACTAGCGGCAAACAGCATCGGCACTACCCTGCCTGCTTTAGAAAAAATCTGGGGCGAAGTATATCCCGATTATACCTTCGAATACAAGTTTGTAGACGAGCAGATGGCTCAATTTTACAAACAGGAGAACCAACTAGCCAGCATTTATACTTGGTTTGCAGCAGTTGCTATATTATTGAGCTGCCTTGGCTTATACGGGCTGGCTTCATTTATGGCAGTGCAACGTATTAAAGAAGTGGGCATTCGTAAGGTGCTTGGCGCCTCGGTATCGGGCATTGTGCTGTTATTTTCTAAGGAATTTGTGGCTTTGGTTGTAGTTGGCTTTGTTATAGCATCGCCAATTACCTGGTACCTGATGAACAAATGGTTGCAAGATTATACCTACCGCATCCATATTCGATGGGATATTTTTGTACTATCGGGCGGCATGGCTATTTGCATTGCATTGGCTACGGTGAGCTTTCAGCTCGTTAAGGCGGCGTTAACCAATCCGGTTAAAAGTTTAAGAAGCGAATAATTTGCAGCGGCGGCATTTAAAATATAATCGATGGATTTGAAAATACACTCAATATACATAGCCTTATGTCTGCTCCCGCTTATGGGCGTGGCGCAGACTACCACTAAAGTTGATTTGATGAAATTGAGCCGGGAGAAAAAGATTGACACTTATAACAGGCATTGCGGGGTTATAAAAACCACTGATGTAGTTATTCATCTGGATGAACAGCCCGACGCAGGTATTGCCTGGCTAACTGACCTGCCTTTTACTAATGGTACTTTAGAGTTTGATGTACGGGGTAAGGATGTGCTACAGCAAAGTTTTGTAGGCATAGCTTTTCATGGAGTGGATGATCATACTTATGAGGCGATCTACTTTCGCCCTTTTAATTTCAGGGCTGATGATACAGTGCGCAGATCGCATGCTGTGCAATATATCAGCCTGCCGCAGTATGATTGGCCAGTTTTGCGAGAGAAATTCCCCAACAAATATGAGCAGGCCATTACGCCCACTCCCGACCCTAATAATTGGGTTCATGTAAAAATTATAGTGCATGGCGTAACAATTAGCGTTTATGTAAATCATAATACTAAACCTGCATTAGCAGTGCAGCAGCTAGCCAAGCTAAATGGCTCTCAAATTGGTTTTTGGGTAGGCAATGGTTCTGGTGGGGATTGGAAGAACTTAACTATTACTGCTAATTATAGTTGAGGTTTTAGTTAGTTAATTAATGTGAAAATGTGAGGGGCAGATGCGTGATTGCATCTGCCTTTTTTGTTTAAAGCGCACTTCGCTTGTCATTCAGCAAAACGCTATCTTTACTCCTGATGCAAACTCAACGTGTTGCCATCCGGATCTTTAACAGCGGCAAACCTGCCCCAAGGTGTTTGCTCTATAGGTTCAACTTTAATACCTATGTCGTTTAACTCTTTTATTTTATCTTCAATATCATCTACAGTTATTACCATCCCCCTAACACTGCCAGCAGGCATATCATCAAACCATGTGACTAATGCAATGGTGCTTTCGGCGCCAGGCAAGGTTAACTGTATCCAACGCTGTGTGCCACTCATTGGTGCATCTATCAATAATTGAAAGCCGAAATTTAAATAAAATTCTTTTGCGCGACTTTGATCCGTAACCGGGATAGAGATGATTGAGATTTTCATGATTGGTTTATTTATGTCGACATAAAAATATCGATTTATTTTAAATCTTCGTCTATTTTTGAGTGCCTGTCGAGGTTTGGCAGGCTAAAACTTACAATTAGCGATACTACAGAACAGGCTGTAATGTACAAGAAAAAGTAATTAGCATGCCCGGCTTGTTTAAAGCCCAGCGCCACATACTCTGCCGTGCCACCAAATATGGCCACAGCCAAGGCATAAGGAAAGCTTACACCTAACGAGCGTACATTAGCTGGAAACAACTCCGCCTTAATGATGGCAGAAATGGAAGTGCACAAACTTAATATCACCAAAGCGGCGATAATAAGCATGGTGGCTTCCCAAAAGTTATGCGTTTTACCAAGCCCAATCATAATAGGATAAGTGGTTACCATGCTCAGCACACCATAAATAATCATCATCTTTTTGCGGCCAACCCTATCACTTATCACACCCGCTATGGGATGTGCTATCATAAACACAAACAGGGCGATCATGGTAATGCTGGTCGATTCGTTTTTAGAGAAGCCTGCCGTATTAACCAGAAACTTTTGGATATAGGTGGTAAACGTATAAAAAGCCACCGTTGTACCGATGGTGAAGCCTACAATCAGCAAAACTTCTTTTTTATACTTCAACAATTCAGTAAAGGTTCCTTTTCGGGATAAGGCAACTTTTTCATTTTTAAATGAATCAGTCTCGGTTAAACTGCGGCGCAGGTAAATAGCTGATATTGACAGCACAGCTCCCAAGCCAAACGGAATGCGCCAGCCCCAATCGCCCAATTGTTCTTTGGTTAGCAGAAAACGTTGCAGTATCAACAATATAGTAAGCGCAATAAGCTGCCCCATGCATGATGTTACATACTGAAAACTGGAGTAAAATCCACGATGCTTTTTAGGGGCAATTTCGCTCAGGTAAGTAGCTGCGGTACCATATTCGCCACCGATACTCAGGCCTTGCAGCATCCGGGCCAATACCAATATAATCGGTGCAGCTATGCCGATAATTTTATAACCCGGCACCAGCATAATCATAAGCGATCCCGCACTCATCAGCAATACCGATAAAGTGAGCGCTGATTTTCGGCCTTTACGATCGGCATAGGTACCCATAATCCACCCGCCGATTGGCCGCATCAAAAAACCGATAGCAAATATCCCTGCTGTATTAAGCAGCTGGGCAGTTTCGTTGTCTTTAGGAAAGAAAGCTGCGCCAAAATAAAGCGCGAATACAGAATAGGCATACCAATCGTACCACTCAACCAAATTACCTATCGAACCGCCTACAACCGCTTTAACTCTTGATCTAATTAGTTGTGATTTGTTGAGGGTTAATTGCTCCATGCCTTAAAAATATCATTTTCCGGCTGATTATCAGCACCAGTTGTAACTCTTAGTTTGATAAATACAAAAGCCCCGATGCAGATCGGGGCTTCTTAGTTAAATAAACAGGAGCGAATAAAGTTTAGGTTTAAAATTCTCCTGCGCGAGGGGTATTAGTTTGATTAGTAAGCGTAGGCTAATTCTTTAACGTTGTCTTCGTTACCAGAAGGTAATTGTTTCAGTTGGGCAAACACAACTTCCCATTTTATATTAACTCTTACGGTGTTGTTATAATCCAGCTGGCATTCGCCTTTCAAACCGCTTTTAAACGATTCGGTATTTGACCATCCGGTACCACCGCAAACACGGTTCCACCAGGTATTGAAAGTTAATACCGGGCGTATGGCGGTTCCTTCTTGTCCCTGCGCACCATCTGTATATTTACAGTGTTGATGCCCGTAGAAATGCCTGCAATTACTGTGATGATTATCTACATCAACAATATCTTCGATAACAGAGAATTTCTCATAAGGAAAAACGCGGATGGTTCTGTTATGCGTTTCTACCGGGCTGTAACTGTCATAGTCAGACGATACTTTGGCCTCTATCTTAAATGTAAATGGATGCAGCTTTAATGCCTGCATAATTTTGTTGTCTTGAAAATACCTGATCGAATCGCCGAGGCTCCTGATAAAATCCGGGGATGCAACATCGGCTTCTGTTACCCGCGAAAGTTGGTCAACCTTTTCATTGGCAAACTTCCTGGCTTCATGTAGTTTGCTTTCACGATCTGGTTTGTCGGTAACATACCATTGTCTAACCAGTTTGCTATCCAGGTTACGGATGCTGTCTTCAGTAAAGCTAGCCATCCACAAAATGCTTTCGTAGTTGGCACTAAACAGACCCAGCTGTGCCGGTGTAACTCTCGATTCAAATAGCTTTACATCATCATTTCTGACGTGTTTAGCAAAATCTGCCAGGTGCATCCAGCTGCTTAAAGTAACTTCTGTAATGGTAGCAGCGTTAATGTCTGCTTCGTTTTCGATCTTTTTAACCACCTCGGCCATATCTTTTACTGATGATACAGCGGTAACAGGCACATGAGTACCCATAGCTTTGGCACTTACAGACATATTGTAACTAGCCTGAGATTTTTGCAGATCACTTTCGAAGGTGCTATTGGCTTTTAAAATGGTTTTGTATGATGCACTAACAGAGGCATCAATCTTAATTTTATCAGACATGCTGGAAGCATTAATTTTTACCTCACCAAAGAACTGGCTCGACAAGCGGTAAGCCGAAACATACATTTTACCATAGCGCTGTATAAAATGTTGCGCGTTGGTTTGTAATAAGTGTATAGCTTCTGGGGCTAATTTGGCCTCAGCATTAAGGTGTACACGGCCAAATGATTTTCTAAAAAATGCCACAAAGCTCGATGATGTTTCTGAAATACTGATGTTTTTAACATAAGTAGCAGCAACAGAACCCGATGCGCCACCGTATGATCCGGTAACTTCCGCAGATATACGGGTTAATTCATCCCGGTTGTAAACATTGGTACAGGCTGCAATATCAGATAATACAAGTGGGCTGTCGGGAGCCGAAGGCCTGATACTGCCCGGATCTAAAGGGGAGGCTAATATGCCCAGATTAACAACTGTTTGTACGCCCCTGAAAGCGCCTGCTCCTTTTTCGAAATTAAATCTGTCGCCTGTTGCAATAGCATACTGATGAATGTCTTTCAACATGCCGTTTTTTTCGTTTGTCATTGTTTTAATGGTTAAGTGTTTAAGTAGTACGTTTGATGATTTGCGGATATTGGTGATCCGTAAAGCTAAGGTAGAATGAAGCCTACAGGGAGGCATGATAGCTTACAGGGTATTTGCGGGGGCTATTTTACCCTTTATTGGAGGGTGAGAAAAAGTGTGCAATTTTTTGTGCAGCAATGCTTCGCATCACAAATGTGTTAAGCTGTTTTATGGATTGGGTAAAGCTGTTTTCACCCTTTGTTTTGCAGCAGCTTATTTATTGATTTGCATTAGTAATGTGTGATATAATATCTATATTTCCCATTAACCAATTAAATCTCACAATTTCATGAAAACTTTAAAATTCATTCCATTTCTTGCCGCTGTAGCTATTGTTGTAATTGCCTGTAACGCGCCGAAAACAGACCATGATGCCATAACAGATACAACTATAAAAGCACCCATGTTAACAGGCAAGGTAGATACTACTACTGCAAAGCGATGGGTAGCAAGATTTAGGCCGCGCAGTCACAAATTTAAAGGCAACTTAGGGGATACCCGCTGTGTTTGGTTTAGTAAAGAACAATTAAAGGCATTGCTAAACAGGGTAGATTCTATAAAAGGAGGCGATGGTATTCGTTTCTACCTGGCTACTTACGATTCGATACCTACAAAAGGCTTTAATTATTTTAAGCCACAGTATGCTAACTATAGCACCCTCGTAATGGTTACCACCCGTAAAGGCTCTGGTTTGTTAATCAACAAACACATGGATTTCTATAAAGACACTACAGAATTACATAACGGTAAACGTGTAATTGCTGCTAAACATAGTGGTATTATTATATCAGCTTCGCCAGAAAACCAGGGTGAGTTATGCCCGCCACCTGCAAAGTGTAATACAGAAGGCGCAACTTTATTGGAGCAATAAAACAAAATGTCTGCCTATATAACCGTAAATACTACCGCTGAGTTTATTTGCTTTGTAGTAGCACTGCTTTGTTTATATAAAGATAAGGACCCCGTTTGGCGGCTCCTTATCTTATTTTTATTGGCAACGTGCGTGGTTGAAGTAGGCGGCATTTATATGCGTAAAGTATTACAGCAACCCAACTTTATGCTCTACAACGTTTTTTTGGTGATTGAGTGTTTTGTAGAAAGTTACTTCTTTTATCATCTATACAAAATCTATAACAATCGCTCTAAATTATTCGGCGGCTGGCTTATTATCTTTTTGTTGGTTTACTTTGCCGAGCTGTGCAAAAGTCAATATGCCGGCTATGTTTTTATCACTTCAACTGTTGTATCGGTAGTACTGGTTTTGGCAAGTGTTTACTATTATTACCAGGTGTTGCAGGAAGATCATTTCAGAGAGCTAGCTATGTATGCGCCCTTTTGGTGGGTTAGCGGCACCTTGTGCTTTTACTTTGCCAGTACGGCAGCCAACATTTTTTTCACGTACCTCGTTAAAGATCAGGCGCCGTTGATGAGCCACTCTATCCGGTACGTGGTTTTTAATATCCTAAACGTGGTTTTATACTTAAACTGGTCTTATTCATTTGTATGCAGATATCGGCAAAGGATTTCATCTTCCTTATCGGATTAACGTCTGTTATCTTTCTCATTGCGCCTGTTTCGCTTATTATATACATCAACCTGTACAACCGACGAAAGAAAAGGCACAAAGAAGAAAAAGAACAGTTAAAAAAGGATTTCGAAAATGAGCTTTTAAAAAGCCAGATGGAAGTTCAGGAACAAACTATGCAAACTATTGCCAGTAATCTGCATGATAATATTGGCCAGTTATTGAGCCTAACTATAGTTACCCTAAGCTCGATTAAGCTTGATGAACCAACACGGGTTGCAGGCAAAATAGAGTCGGCCACTCAATTGGCCAAGCGCTCAATTAAAGAGCTGCGACAGCTTTCTAGGTTGATTTATGGGCAAGAGCTCATCCGCATGGGGCTTGCTGATGCTATTAAGTTTGAACTGGATTATTTAGAAACCGCCGGCCTGCATACCATTAACTTTAGCAGCAATTATTTGGCTAAAGAGGGGCATTCAGATCAGGAAATTATCTTGTTCCGCATTTTCCAGGAAGTGCTTAATAATGTTGTTAAGCATGCTGCTGCTACAACTATCAATGTAATTATCGAGCAAAATAACAAGCAGTTAAACCTGGTAATAAAAGACAACGGTAAAAGCTTTAACGCCGAAGAAGTTTTGAAAGAAAAACGAGGCATGGGTTTGTTTAACATCCGCAAACGCGTGCAAATTATTGCCGGCGATATTGATATTATTGCCAACCCCAATATTGGAACCGAAATTAATATAATTGTACCCTATTAAGTATTGATATGGAAGATCAGGTAATTCAGATCGTAATTGTTGATGATCATACACTGTTTAGGCAGGGAATTGGTAGCCTGCTATCAGAATATAAAGAAGTCGAAATTTTGTTTGATGCCGCTAATGGTATCGAGCTAAAAGAAAAACTGCCCAAGCATGCATTACCGCAGGTTATACTAATGGATATAACCATGCCATTAATGAATGGTTATGAAACCACAGCCTGGATTAAACAAAATTACCCGGATATAAAAGTATTGGCTTTAAGTATGTTTGAAGAAGATGAGCCGATTATTAAAATGCTAAAAAGTGGCGCAGGCGGTTATATCCTCAAGGAGTCTAAAGCATCCGACTTGGTTCATGCTATTAAAACCATTGCATCGCATGGGTATTTCCTTAACAGCCTAGTTTCTGGCAAGCTACTACGCTCTATACAGGATGATACACTAGCCAAAGAACCAGTGCATGAGTTAACCGCCAACGAAACCAAGTTTTTAGAACATTGCTGTTCTGAACTTACCTATAAAGAGATTGCCGATAAAATGTATCTAAGCCCGCACACTATCGATAATTACCGCGAAGCGCTGTTTCAGAAATTTGAAATTAAATCAAGAACCGGCCTTGTGCTGTTTGCGCTAAAAAACAATATCGCCAAGTTTTGAGATCAAAGAAAAAACGGACTAATACGTCTTTAATATGAACTAGACATTATTTTGAATATAAAAAAGCGTATTTTAGAAACTATTCACCCTGGTGAAAGTAATGTTTAGACCCTATCTTACATTTTGCCTTCTACTGGCCCTATTGTCTTCTGCAATATTGCAATCTTGCAGGCAGCAACTCACCCAGCAAAAACACACTTATACACACAGCCAAACAGACACAGCCAGTGTCAATCAATTAATAGCCAGCGCCGGCAAGGTTGAAAACTCTGATTTAAAATCACTGCTCTCAATTGCAAGGCAATTATACCAAGTTAGTACAGGCACAGGCAATAAAAGGGCCTTAGTATATGCTGAAATTATACAAGCAACTTATTATTGGCAAACAGCCTCACACTCCCAAGCTATGCAGTTTTCTCTGCAAGCACTTCAGGACGCCGAAAAGTGGAGGGTAAATGAAGCCTTACCACACATATATCGTATAATTGCCAACCTGTATAAAGAAAACAGCAATTATACAATGGCCAATAACGCCGCAGATAAGGGTTTAAATGCTGCCAAACTTAACCATGACACTACAGGAATTATAGAGATGCTAGGCTTAAAAGCCATGTTTATCCACTCCTATTATTTAAAAATCAAGCAACCAGAGCACGACTTAACAAGCCTCGGCCTGCAATTTGAGGGCTTAAAAATGGCAGAATTTAGCCCGAGTTATGAAAAATTGCGCATACGTTTTTACAATAACCTTGCCCAATACTACAAAGACAAAAAAGACTATACACAAACTTTATACTATGTAAATAAAGCTATTGTACTGGCTAAAAAGTACAATCAGTCCCGCTCATTAACCTATTCATACAGCTGGCTTGGCGAAGCAAAATACTTTATGGGCCAGCATGGCGAAGGCATGGCTTATTTAGATACTGCGCTTCTGATCGCTCAAAAAATACATGAGCCTTACCGACAAATGGAGGTTTATCATTCTATGTATGCTTGTTATTTATCAACCCAAAACTATAAAGAAGCGTTGGCCTGTACCAACAGGGTAAGCAGCCTGCGTGATTCGCTTAAAATGGCAGAAAATCTTAGGTTGATTGGTGACATGCAGTTGAAATATGAGACGGTAAAAAAAGATCAGGAAATAATGCTGTTAAATCAATCGGGCAAAACCAAAAACCTTACAATTATTTGGGTTCTGGTAAGTTCAATCAGCTTTTTGGCGCTTGGTGTAGTCCTGTTTTTTCAATACATGATCATTAGGCGAAAAAACAAGGCTATCCATCATAAAAACCAGATACTTAACGAGGCCCTACTTAAAATAGCCCATATCCAATCGCACGAGGTACGTAAGCCCCTGGCATCCATATTGGGCTTAATGAATGTTTTTAAGGAACAAAATTACGAGGTTGGTAAAGAAGAACTTTTGATGGTAGAAATATCAACGCAGGAACTGGACGAAAAGATCCGCGATATTATTTCGGCCACCGAAAGCGGCCCCAACTACAAAAGACCTATCGAATAAATTATTTCAATTTTATTTATCTGCCAGGTAAAACCTTGGCAACTGCTATATGTATAATCACGTATATAAACTATACATATTATACTACTTATGAGCAAATTAGCATTACTAGCCCGTTTAGAGGCCAAGCCCGGCAAAGAACAAGAATTATCCGATTTTTTAAAAAGCGCACTCTCCCTGGCACAAGGCGAACCTGGCACCCGCAGTTGGTATGCCTGGCAAATTGGCGAATCAACCTTCGGGATATTTGATACATTTGATGATGAGGAAGGCCGCCAGGCGCACCTATCTGGCCCGATAGCTGCTGCGTTAATGCAACACGCGCCAGATCTGCTGGCCAAAGATCCGATTATAGAAATGGTTACTATTTTGGCAGAAAAATAAACGAACCCCAAAAAAGGCTTTAGAAAAAATCTAAAGCCTTTTTTTCAATCGAATATTTTTTCCTGATCCTGCTTAATGATTGTGGAGTGATGCCAAGATAAGAGGCTACGTTGGTTAAAGCTACAGGCAGGGCGACATCAGGCTAGTGTTGTGTCATAAAATGTTTATAACGTTCTGTAGAATTGCGCTCCTGATAGCTGTTGCGGAGTTTCTTTAATCACATGGCCAGAAGTAACAATACATCGCCATCTTTTAAACTACATGGTACAATACAGCAGAGATGAGTGATTAATCTTCTGCCGATATATGCCTGTATAAACGTAGGTGACTAATCAGGGGCGAATCCATGGTTTTTTACAGTTTCCTGCGTTTCTTCTCTTTCAAAATCAAACTCAGCTCACGGCTCATTTGGCCGGCAATGGCCGTATTCTCCTGCGCGCGGCGGAACAGGTATGGCAACACTGCTTTAACCGGCCCGTAAGGCACGTATTTGGCAATATTATAATCGGCACTGCCCAGGTTAAAGCTCAGATTATCGCTCATACCCAGCAGTTGCGAAAAGTATACATGCGGGTGGTTGTGCGGGATGCTTTTCTGCGTCATTAAATTAGTAAGTACCAGGCAGCTATCTTCATTATGGGTGCCGGCTACAAAAGCAATTTTATCAATATAATCGGTACAGAATTTCAGGGCTTCGTTATAGTCGCGGTCAGTTGCCTCTTTAGTGGGTTGGATTGGTGATGGATAACCCATTTCAGCAGCACGTCTGCGCTCTTTTTCCATGTATGCGCCACGCACCAGTTTGACTCCGAGGATAAAACCTTCTAGCTTGGCTGTTTTAAAATCTTCTTTTAATGATTGTAGTTTATCGTGGCGATAGATCTGGTAGGTATTATAAACAATGGCCTTGTACTGGTTGAATTTGCGCATCATATCAACCGCCAAAGTATCAATCGTTTTCTGGATCCAGGTTTCTTCAGCATCAACCATTACCGGTACGCCGGCAGTAAAAGCTTTTTGACAGATATCCAATACACGATCTTGTACTTTTTGCCACTCCTGCTCTTCCTCAGCAGTTAAGATCGCGCCTGTATCCAATTTCTCTAGCAAGCCGAAACGGCCTACACCGGTCACTTTAAATACGGTGATTGGCACAGCTTTATCACCTGTTGCGCGATTAATGGTGCGGATAATCTCGTCGCGGGTAAAATCGAAAACAGATTCATCATCTTCGCCCTCTACAGAATAATCTAAAATGGTACCTACATGCCCTGCCGAAAGTTCTTTAATAACCGTATTGCACTCGGCTATGGTTTCGCCGCCGCAAAACTGTTTAAAGATGGTGGCTTTAATCAGGCTTTTAATCGGCAAACCAATTTTCATAGCCAGGTTAGTAACCGGCGGACCAACTTTAACCAGCGTATTATTATTTATCGCCTTAAACAACCAGTACGCACGGTCTAAACTACCGTTTGATAGGTGTTTGAAAGCGATCTCGGTATTTTCGAAAGAAAGTACATTTTTTTTCGGCGCAGCAGCAGTATCATTTAAAGCCATGCTGCAAATTTAGAAAATGCATTATTATAACTCATTATCCTTCTAATAGTTTATTTTTGCCATCATGATAAATTTTGAGCTCGAAGGCGAATATATTCCCCTTATACAACTATTAAAAGCAACTAACCTGGTACAAACCGGTGGCGAGGCACAAATTGTGGTATCAGAAGGTGAAGTGACGTACAACGGCGAGGTTGATTACCGCAAACGCCTTAAAGTTAAAAAAGGCGATGTTGTTGAATTTAGAGGCCAAAAAATCACGGTAGTTTAATTATGGATACAGTACAAATAACCCCGATAGAAAGCATTGGCTACAATGTTTACTTAAACGATAGCCTTAACGAGTTGGCCAATTTTGTTGAGAAAGGTAATTACTCTAAGTTTTTTATCCTTACCGACGAATATACCAGCGTACATTGCCTGCCCCTGGTTGAAGAGAAGTTTGCAGGTAAAACCTACGACCTGATCGAAATCAACGCCGGTGAAGAAAACAAGACCATCGACTTTTGCATCGGTGTATGGAAAATGCTGATCGATTTCGGTGCAGATCGTCATAGCCTGCTGATCAACCTTGGCGGTGGCGTAGTTACTGATTTGGGTGGCTTTGCAGCATCAACCTTTAAACGTGGTATTGATTTTGTGAACATCCCTACTACGGTGCTATCACAGGTTGATGCTTCTGTTGGTGGTAAAACCGGTATCGATATGGATAGTATCAAAAATATCATCGGTACGTTTACCCAGCCTAAAGCGGTGTTTATAGAGCAGGTTTTCCTGAAGACCCTTCCTCCAAGAGAAATATTATCCGGCCTGGCCGAAATGTTGAAACACGGTTTAATTGCCGACGCTGCTTATTGGGATGCGCTTAAAAATAGCGACCTATCCATCCCATCTATTGATCTGATTGCACAATCGGTGGTGATTAAAAATCGGATTGTTATTTCTGACCCGACAGAGAAAAGCCACCGTAAGGCATTAAACTTTGGCCATACTGTTGGCCACGCTGTAGAGACTTACTCGCTAGATAACGATAAGAATCACCTCACACATGGCGAAGCCATTGCCATCGGTATGATCTGCGAAGCCTGGTTATCTATAAAAAAGAATACCGGCCTAACCGAAGCTGAACTTGATGATATAGTTAAAGTGCTTACCCGTTTATATCCTAAATACAAAGTTAAAGAATCGACTTTCGGCGCTTTAATAGAGTTGATGAAAAAGGATAAGAAAAACGAAGGTAACACGATTAACTGTACCCTATTAAAAGCTATCGGTACTTATAGTATTAATCAAATTTGTACAGAAGACGAACTTCGCGAAAGTTTAAAATACTACGCAGCTTTGTAATACGTTCAAAACACATTCTTTCTTTTTATAGTTATTGTTAGTATGATTCCCCTTAATGCTAAAAATGATGCCGTTGTTGTATTGGTAGGTTTGCTGGTTGCGTTAACCCTTACCGAAATGTGGCTCAGCTACCGCGAAAACCGTCATTATTACGAAAAACGCGATACGTTTACCAACATCTATTTAACCACTATCACGTTTTTCATCAACCTGGTTGTTAAGGGATCTACCTTTTTTGTGCTGCAATATTTTTACCAGTTCAGGCTGTTCGAAATTAGCAATGTATTTTGGTATTGGTTTGTACTGGTAGTAACGCAGGATTTTTTGTACTGGGTGCTGCATTACACCGGCCATTACTGCCGTTTCTTTTGGGCGATGCATGTAACCCACCATTCATCAGAGCATTTTAACTTTACTACAGGGTTTCGGTCGACTGTGTTCGAGCCTTTATACCGCGTATTCTTTTATCTTCCATTGGCCCTGATGGGTTTTAATGCGATAGACATTTTATACGCCTACCTCATCACCCAGCTTTATGGCAACCTGGTACACACGCAATTTCAGATCACCTTGCCCAAATGGTACGGATGGATCTTTGTTACCCCATCGCACCATCGGGTTCACCACGCATCAAACATCCCCTACCTGGATAAAAACATGGCTATGATGCTTATTATGTGGGACCGCATGTTCGGCACCTTTCAGGATGAAAACCTGCCCGAGCCCATCAAATACGGCCTCACTCACCAACCCGAAGATACCGGCGCGGTAAATATCATTTTCCACGAGTGGAAAGCCCTGGTACATGATGTTAAAAAAGCACCGGGGTTAAAGAATAAGCTCGGCTATCTATTTAACCCGCCCGGCTGGAGCCATGATGGCAGTACACAAACAGCGCGAGTTTTGCAACGGGATTATAAGCAGGAAAAGGCGGCGTAGTGGAACTAACTCTTTAGTAATCTAAATTATTTTTAACTTAGATTTTGATGCCCCAATTCATCTCCAAACTCCAGCATAAAACCTACGAAAAAGGCGAGTTCTCTGAAGAGCAGGAAAGAACCTTAGAAGAAACCCTCTCGCTCATCAAAACATTTCCTTGGGATGAAGAACGGCCTTTAACAGACGTTCAACTCACCGGCCCATCAGTAACTATACAAAACAAGAATGGTGAATATCTAAAAGTAGGCTTATATTTCAACGGTAAGTTCTGTTTGTACTTTTTGGATAAGGGAAATCATGTTTATGAATACCACGCGCCGGATATTGATGGAGCCTGTGGTTTTGTATCAGATTATTTTAACAATCAACTAGATCTACAAAAATTCGAGAAACATCTTTTCGACATAAGTGCCAACAAGCACTTCGAGAACAAAGACTTCGACTATACAATTAACCTCTACGACTTTTATTTGCGATTAATATTAACAACAGGACTTTCGCTTTTTATAGTCACCCTAACTATTTTTATAATTATAAAAAGCCCATCTCTCCTAATTATAGTACTTTTTATCTCTCTTAGCCTTCTTACGCTTATTGCTCCCTATATAACCTTAAAATTCTATTTACGATCAAAAAATATGGTTCTTCATATCTCTAAAGGCCATGAAGAATTTCAATTTGGCGATATAGACGAGGTTCAGACTTATTTAAAATCAGACATCACTAAAATAAGTATTTATGGCAGCCGAAACTCAAAAGGCTCGCATTCATTTAATATTATTGAAATTCATTTTAAGGATGAAACACAAATAGAGTTTCCAGGCTGGCTCATTGATCCATTCTCACTGGAATCAAAATTTCAGAATATAAATTTAAATTTCATCCAAAAATCGTCCACCATTAGAAAAAGAATGTGGAATTTCACATCTCCAGCAAATTAAATTTGGTTTAGGTCATTAAATAATGAAAAATAAAAATTTTCTATTGACAATTTAATTTTTAACAGTACATTTACCGCCGTAATAACAACATGAAATACACAGGCGCATATTATTTTGGTTTCTACTTTTACTTTAGCAGTAAGAGCCGGGACTGATATATGCCATAACAAGACATAAACAAATCAGAAAAAGTCCCGGCCCAACAGCCGGGACTTTTTTTTTAACTCATTATGGAACAGCAGAAACCACGGGTAGCAATTCAAGGAATCAGGGCATCTTTTCACGAAGAAGCGGCCTTTAAATTCTTTGGCGAAAACATTACAACGATAGAATGTAACTCGTTTAAACAAACATTTGATAAGTTGCAGGCTAAAGAGGCCGACTATGTAGTAATGGCTATCGAAAACAGCATTGCCGGCAGTATTTTACCAAACTACTCGCTGTTGCTGAGCTACAATTTCCCGGTGATTGGCGAAATTTACCTGCCTATCCAATTGCACTTAATGGGCTTGCCGGGTGTTAAGTTCGAGGATATAAAAACTGCCATGTCGCACCCGATTGCCATCCGCCAGTGTGATGATTTCTTTAACGATCATCCGCAGTTAAAAGTGGTTGAAAGCAGCGATACCGCAGCTTGCGCCAAACGTATCCGCGAGGAGCAATTGACAGATACCGTAGCCATTGCTAATTCATTGGCGGCCAAACTGTATGATCTGCAAATTCTGGAGCGTCGCATCGAATCGAACAAAAAGAATTTCACGCGTTTCCTGATCTTAACCCATCACGAAAACGCGGTTAATATCAACGCGAATAAAGCTTCATTATGTTTCCAGGTAAGCAACGAGGTTGGCTCGTTGGCCAAGGTGTTAAATATCCTTGCAGAAGAAGGTGTTAACATGAGCAAAATACAATCGATGCCGGTACTGGGTAAACGTAACGAGTACAACTTTTATGTAGATGTAGAGTGGGAAGATAATAAAGCCTACGATGCAGCCATTCGCCAGGTATTAAAATATACACACAATTTTAACATACTGGGTGAATATAAAAGGTACGTTGGAGAGTAAATTTGTAGTAGTAGTTCATGGATCATAGTTGATGGTTCATGGCCGAAGTAAAAAATAAGTAAACAAAAAATTAAAGCATATATAATTCACCTCATGGTTCTATGAACTATCAACCATGAACTAATAACTAAATGAGTATGAAAATCGATCTTAAAATACAGCCACTTAGCACCTGGATTAAACCGGCTAACGAAAATCAACCGCTTATAATTGCAGGCCCTTGCAGTGCCGAAACTGAAGAACAGTTAGTAGCAACTGCCCAACTTTTAGCAAAAACAGGCAAACTGAGCGCTCTGCGTGCAGGTATCTGGAAACCACGTACCCGTCCGGGCGAGTTTGAAGGTATCGGCAGCATTGGTTTAGAGTGGTTAAAAACTGCTAAACAAGAAACCGGTTTACCAACCGCTGTTGAAGTTGCCACTGCAAAACACGTTGAAGAAGCTTTAAAAGCTGGTGTAGATATCCTTTGGGTAGGTGCACGTTCAACCGCTAACCCTTTTACTGTACAAGAAATTGCTGACGCTTTGCGTGGTGTTGACGTACCTGTAATGGTTAAAAACCCTGTTAACCCAGATTTAACTTTGTGGATTGGTGCTTTAGAGCGTATCAACAACGCTGGTATCACTAAACTGGCTGCTATTCACCGTGGTTTTTCATCTTACGAGAAATCTGCTTTCCGTAACGAACCAATGTGGGATATGGCCATCAACTTAAAAACGCATGCGCCTGATCTTCCTATCATTAACGATCCAAGCCACATTACCGGTAACCGTGATCTGATCCCTTACATCGCTCAAAAAGCGCTTGATATGGACATGCAAGGTTTAATGATCGAATCACATATCGACCCCTCTGTTGCCTGGACTGATGCTAAACAGCAAGTTACACCAAAAGCACTGTCTGATCTGATCGATGCACTTACCCTGCGCAAACCAGAAGTTAAAAGCGCTGAAATTAAAGATGCATTAGCTGAACTGCGTGCCAACATAGACAAAATCGACGACCTGGTGATCCAAAAATTAGCTGAGCGTATGCAGATTGTTGAGAAAATCGGTAATTACAAAAAAGACAATGGCATCACTATTTTACAAGTTAACCGCTGGGATGAGATCTTGAAAAAAGGTGTTCAATACGGTAAAGCATTGAAATTAGATAACGACTTTACTGAGAAATTATTAGAGCTGATCCACAGCGAATCAATCCGCAAACAAACCGAGATCATGAATGCTGGTACCGGTGTTAAGGAAAATTTAACCCACGCATAATTGCTGATGAAACCAAACATCATACTGCGTAAAAACAGTAAAACGGTAAATACTACAATACAATTGACTGGCTCAAAAAGCGAGTGCAACCGTGCACTCGTTATTGAGGCCTTAAGCCAAGGCCGCGTAAAAGTAACCAACGTTTCTGATGCTGCGGATGCTGTTTTGTTAGCAGGTATCCTTCGGAAAGAGAGTCAAGAATCGAGAATCAAGAATCAAGATCTTAAAATCCTCTCCAAAGGAGAGGATTTAGGAGAGGTTCTTCCGACAACCGACAACCGACAACTGACAACTGTTAATATTGGCCCTGCCGGTACAGCTATGCGTTTTCTGACTGCCTATTACGCAATCAGTGGCGAAGAGGTGATATTAACCGGCAGCGAGCGGATGAAACAACGCCCTATCGGTATTTTGGTTGACGCTTTACGTACTTTGGGTGCTAATATTGACTATGTAGAACAGGATGGTTATCCTCCCCTGCACATCAAAGGCGGCTTCAAGCAAAAAACTGATCTCATTAGCATTCAGGGAAACATCAGCAGTCAGTATATTACTGCCTTGCTATTGATCGCCGCTCTTTTACCACAAGGTTTAAAACTACAAATTGAAGGCGAACTAACTTCTCGCCCTTATGTAGAAATGACTTTGAGCATGCTGCAACAGGCAGGTATTCAGCATCAATGGGAAGATAATATCATCAGCATTGCGAATCAGGAGTTTGCCGAAACCAACATTTGGGTTGAACCAGACTGGAGCGCAGCATCATACTGGTACGCCATTGCGGCATTGAGCGATGAAGCCGAACTATTTTTACCGGGCTTAACCTCATACAGCTTACAAGGCGACAGCGTAATCGGCGAAATTATGGCCAATTTTGGCATCACCTCGCAGTTTAAAGATGGCGGCGTGTATCTGAAGAAAGAGCCAAAGCCGATTGTGCGTAAGATCTTTGATATGATTCAATGTCCGGATTTAGCACAGACCGTTGTTGTGGTATGCGCGGCTCTTGGCCACGAAGCTACTTTTACCGGATTGGAAACTTTGAAAATCAAAGAAACAGACCGTATTGCAGCCTTACAAAACGAACTGGGCAAAATGGGTGTTAAACTAATTGAAAAAGGCCAGGTTTATAAATTGGACTGCATCGAGAAGTTTAGCCCTCAAAAAATGACCATCAAAACATACGAAGATCACCGCATGGCGATGGCCTTCGCACCACTGGCGCTCATCATCCCCGAACTGGAAGTTGAAGACGCAGCAGTGGTTGATAAATCATACCCTGCATTCTGGACAGATCTGGAAAAAGCAGGGTTTGAAACATTTAACGTTTAACGTAATACGTTCTTACAAATCTACAAATACACGTCATTGCGAGGTACGAAGCAATCCCCCTACTTACAGAGTCGCTCTGTATAGTTGAACTGCACAGTCGGGGGATTGCTTCGTACCTCGCAATGACGTTCTAAAACAGGACACAAACACTTTCGGACTTCCGGTCTTACCGACTTCCGGACTACATACATCTTATACAATGGCAGGCAATACCTTCGGGCAAATATTCAGGATAACAACTTTTGGCGAATCGCATGGCGAAGCAATTGGGGTAATTATAGATGGCTGTCCGGCTCAGCTGGATATCGATCTGGATTATATTCAGGGCGAGTTGGATAAACGAAAACCTGGTCAGTCTAAAATTACAACGCAACGTAAAGAGGCCGATACAGTAAAGATCCTTTCGGGTGTATTTGAAGGTAAAACTACCGGAACGCCTATTGCCATGATCATCCCTAATGAAGATCAGCGTTCGAAGGATTATAGCCATAATACTGATGTGTTCCGCCCTTCGCATGCCGATTATACCTATCATAGTAAATATGGCATTCGCGATCACAGAGGTGGAGGCCGTTCTTCAGCTCGCGAAACTGCAGCACGTGTAGCCGCAGGTGCCGTGGCTAAATTGATGTTGAAAGCAAAAGGTATTGAGGTAATTGCCCACGTAAGCAGTGTTGGTAAAATTGATGCGCCTAATGTTGATATCAGTAACCCACAAGCGTTTATTGAAGAACGTGAGAAAAATATTGTTCGTTGTGTAGATCCGGCTACAGCCGAGGAGATGATCGAGAAGATCGACAGCATCCGTAAACAGGGTGATACCATTGGCGGTAAAGTAACCTGCTTTATTACCAATTGCCCGGTCGGTTTGGGCGAACCTGTTTTTGACAAACTACATGCCGATTTGGGCAAAGCGATGCTGAGCATCAATGCCGTACACGGTTTCGAATACGGATCAGGCTTTGAGGGTAGCGAGATGCAGGGCTCAGAACATAATGATCTGTTTGTAAACACCGGCGATCACATCAAGACTTTAACTAACTACTCCGGCGGTATTCAGGGGGGTATTAGCAATGGCATGCCTATCAACTTTAAAGTGGCCTTTAAACCAGTAGCTACTATCATGACCAACCAGCAAACAGTGGACGCCAATGGCGACACGGCCGAAATCCAAGGCAAAGGCCGCCACGACCCTTGTGTAGTACCACGCGCGGTTCCTATTGTTGAAGCTATGGCTGCTTTAGTTATTGCAGATCACTACCTGCGCAATAAAACCGTGAAGTTATAATTTGGTAATTGAAGATGTGCTGATTTGAAGATAGCGACATCATCTTCAAATTACCTGATTTTTCAATCATCAAATCACACTATCTTCGCCTTACCATGACCTCTCCTATCCAACTCTACAAAAAAGCATACAGCGGGCTATCCCGTAACAGTTGGTACCTCTCGCTGGTGGTTTTAATTAATCGTAGCGGCACTATGGTGCTGCCTTTCATGACCATTTATTGCACCCAGGCACTACATTTTACTATTGTGCAGGCCGGTATCATTATGGCTTTGTTTGGGGCAGGCTCTATTGCAGGCGCATTTTTTGGTGGGAAGATCACTGATAAATATGGCTTTTATGATGTGCAGGCAGGTTCGTTAATCAGTGCAGGATTCCTCTTTATAGTACTTGGTTATCAAACTACATTCCTAACTATTTGCTGCTGCGTTTTTATCCTGAGTGTTTGTAATGACGCTTTTCGACCGGCTAATTCTACAGCTATTGCAGCCTATAGCACGCCCGAAAATAAGACCCGCTCTTACTCTTTGAACAGGCTGGCAGTAAACTTAGGTTGGTCTTTCGGCGGGGCATTGGGTGGCTTTTTGGCGGCGCATAACTACCATTTATTGTTTTGGGTTGATGGTTGCACCAATTTCATGTCGGGTTTGTTGCTGTTAAAAATCATGCCGAGGTCCAGCTATAAAAAACTCAATATTGTTAACCGCGACCCATCAGTCGTAAAAACCTCGCCCTACCGCGATGGCGTTTACATGACCTTCATTTTATTGTCCATCTTATTTGCTACATGCTTCTTTCAAACTTTTACCATCCAGCCGGTATTTTATAAAACACAATGGCATCTAAATGAGCAAGTAATAGGCGGACTAATGGCGCTAAACGGCTTTATGGTTGCCTTTATAGAAATGGTATTAATTAACGCGCTGGAAGGTAAGCGGCATGCCCTGCGCTACATTTGCCTAGGTATAATTTTAACCGGCATTTCTTTAACCTTTGTTAACTGGCTGCCACCGGGTGTATTGGTTGCTACGCTGGTTATTGTGATCATCTCCTTCGGCGAAATGTTTGCCATGCCGTTTATGAACTCCTTTTGGATAGTACGCACCAATGATAATAACCGCGGGCAATATGCGGCGTTGTATACTATGGCATGGTCAACCGCGCAGATTTTGGCGCCTATTATCGGTAGTCAAATTATCGCACTATCTGGTTATGCCACTTTGTGGTGGGCTATGGCTGTTGTATGCGGTGTTTCGGCCACGGGTTTCTTTTTTCTTTATAAACTAAAGTTTCAGAATCAATTGGTAACCATCAGCAATAATTAAAAACATTAAACCTGTTTTTATTATTTTATAGCTATGATCAAAGCACTTATTCTGGATATGGATAATACCATATTCCCTACCAAAAGTATTTCAGACGAGATTTTCGCCACAATTGAACACCTGATGGACGAGCATCGCGGTAATCTTAACAGTGAAGATTTAGAAAAAGCCAAAACAGAATTAAGCCGTACGCCTTTCCAAAAGGTGGCCGATCAGTATGGTTTTACAGAAGAGTTTACAACGAATGCCATCGAACTGCTTAAAAACACTACTTACAACAAACCAATTAAACCTTATAAAGACTATGAGCTGGTTGAAGCCATCAACCTGCCTAAATTTCTGGTAACGTTTGGTTTTGTAAAACTACAGCAAAGCAAAATTGACGGCTTAGGTGTTCGCAGCCATTTTAAAGAAATTTTCGTGGTCGATCCTGAGATCAGTTCTAAAACCAAGCGGGATATTTTTGTAGACATTATGGAAAAATACGGCTACCATAAAGATGAGCTATTAGCCATTGGCGACGACCCCGAATCTGAAATAAAAGCTGCTCATGATTTAGGTATCAAAACCTATCTGTATGATCCCGAAAGCCGCTTTAAGACTGGCACAGTTACCTACCACGAACAGAATTACAAAAAGCTACAATGGCTTATCGAAAATCAAAAAGAATGATTTTCGGATTTAAAAAATTGTAATGCCTCGTCCCTTTCTTCAGGGCTGTTTACGTTTCTAAACTCACTCACGTCAGTCGCTGTCAACAATTCGATATCTGTATTAATCAACACTTTTCGCGGGCACGAATAGCCTTGCGCCAAAAACTGTAGCATTACCGGGTAAGCCCTGGGTTCCCAAATAGTAACCAGTGGTTCCGGAAATTGATTGTCACTATCTAAAAATGCAGTGGCTAGTTTTGATGAATTACGGTGCTTCACCAGATAGTCTAACGTATCTGCGGTTAAGTAAGGCAAATCGCAAGCCACTGTTAACCAGGCAGCATTAGGGTTGCTTTGCATGGCAGATAAAATGCCTCCGAATGGCCCCAAACCGGTAAATTTATCTTCAATTGTCTCTAGCCCGGTTTTGCTGTTATCTGATAGATAAACATGTCCGCAAAAACGACTTAGCATCTCAAACATATAAGCACGCTGCGTCATACCATGATAGGCAATACTCCCTTTATCAGCCTGCATACGGGTACTTTTACCCCCCGCCAAAACCAGTCCATTCAGTGGAGCAACAGTATCGTTCAAAAATCTGGTCAGAAAAGAAATAATTCTTGCTTCATCCTGCAAAGCCAACACCGGGATATTTTTAATATCGGGTAAATGCGCTTCCATAAATTCGGGAATGCGTACATGTTCGCTCAATAATATCAGCGCAACATCGGTTAATTTATTCAATTTTTCATCCAGCGGTTTGCCGGGATGGATAATCACTATCTGTTTTTTAGCTTTAAAGTGATTTCCATTAATTAACACCAGATCCTGATCGTTAAATAACGTTCTGTTGCTAAAAGGCGTGGTTTCCTGTTTAAATTCAATTCGTTTATGGCTAATCTTATCGGTGTATTGTAATGATGCGCCTTCCAGCATTTCCTTTACCGAGCCGTCTTCTTTATGATCAGCATCTGCGTAAGCAACCTTCCATTTATCATCCATCAGCAACAACCAGCGCTCAGACAGTCCACGGATCACATTACATGGCGCGCCCAAAATCCCGAGTTCGTTTCTGCCGAAATCACCCATATTGGGCCTTACCAAAGGCGTGTGTTTCTGGTGTGGTTTATTTAGTTTGGTAGTCACTTTTACCTCCTGTTTTTTTGATCAGTTTGGTTTCTTTGATCACAATATCATGCGAAAACGCCTTGCACATATCATAAATCGTTAATGCTGCAATACTTGCACCGGTTAAGGCTTCCATCTCTACCCCCGTTTTGGATGTAATTATAGCTGTACATTCAATTACAACCTCCTGCTCAGCATTGATATTAATCTCGACTTTTACACTTTCTAATGCCAGGGGATGGCATAATGGTATCAGGTCTGATGTTCTCTTGGCAGCCATGGTACCAGCAATAATCGCCGTCTGAAAAACGGGTCCCTTTTTAGTTTGAATATCGTTACCGCTTAGCAAGGTCATAATCTCTTCACCCAATATTACAACGCTTTGAGCAATTGCAATCCTTTTACTCACCTCCTTGTTGCTTACATCAACCATTGTTGGGTAATTGGTATCAGTATCAATATGCGTAAAAGTGGCGTTCTTGTTTTCCATATGCTTATATAACAAAGCTATACAATACTTGCTTGTTTTACTACGCTGTTCATGTTAAAAAATCGGGCAAAACATTAAAACAAAAAGGCAACATTTCACTTACTATAGCAGTGACCCGTGGTTTCAAGAAATAGATGGTTCAACAGTAAGACATTATAATATAATTACAACAAGTTAATTTTGCAGTAACGTGTATTTATTATTGATTAAAACAACACGGAGCTATATATTTACGTTTTCATCTACCGACTGATAAAGATTCATGATACTAATAGTTGACGATAAGTCTGAAAACCTTATTGCGTTAAAAAAAATTTTAGAAACGCATAAATTCAGCGTCGATACGGCCCTATCGGGAGAAGAAGCTTTACGCAAAATACTCAAATACTCCTACAAGCTCATCATTCTGGATGTTCAAATGCCAGGCATGGATGGCTTTGAAGTAGCCGAAGCCATTGTAGGTTACAGCAAAACCAAAGATATTCCGATCATATTTTTATCGGCCGTTAAAATCAATAAACAGTTTATTAGCAAAGGTTATGCCTCCGGCGGCCGCGATTATCTGGTAAAACCTATTGACCCGGATATCCTGGTACTTAAGATCCGTACGTTTATTAAACTTTACGAACAAACCGACGAACTAAACCGCATACAAACTGCCCTGCTCGAAGAAATTGAATACCGCAAAGAGGCAGAAAGTAAAAAAGACGAATTTATCAGCATAGCAAGCCACGAACTTAATACCCCGCTAACCTCGGTTAAGGGCTATTTGCAGTTGGCCGAAAAATCTTTCGAGAAAGATAATAAGCCGCATACCCGCATGTACCTCGATCGTACCAAAACGCAACTAAACAAGCTGAACCAATTGGTCGCCGATTTGCTTAACACATCTAAAATTGTTTCCGGCAGATTGGAGTATCACTTTAAAGAATTTGATTTTGAACCTTTTGTAGAGAGTGCTATCGATATTATTCAACAATCTTATCCTACAAAACATATCATTAAAACCGGCCTGGCCGATGTTAAAATATATGGCGATCCATTACGCCTAGAACAGGTAGTGCTCAACTACTTAACCAATGCCATTAAATACTCACCGGATAATAACGAAGTTTTTGTTGAAGTTGCCGCCTTGCCCGGTAACAGGGTAACCATGCGCGTGCGTGATAAAGGCATCGGCATACCTAAAACAAAACAAGAACAGCTTTTTGATAAATTTTACCGGGTCGAAGAATCGTCGAACCGTTTCCAGGGCTTAGGAATGGGCTTATACATCTGTGCCGAAATTATCAGACGACACAGCGGTACATTTGGCGTAGAAAGTGAAGAGGGCGAAGGCTCTACATTCTACTTTACCATACCTACCCACAAAGAAAAACTGTAATAAACCTTATAAATATACTTAGTTAGCAAATGAAAACTACTGTAACCCGTAATCTGCAAATTGGATTCGGACTTTCACTGCTGTTGCTTGTCCTCAGCTCTATAGTTTCTTACGTCAGCATTACCAACCTGCTCACCAGTTCAGACCTTGTTGATCATAGCAGCCAGGTGATCCAATCGCTTGAGACGGTTATATCTACCATGAAAGATGCCGAAACCGGTCAGCGTGGTTTCTTATTAACCGGACGGGATGAATTTCTGCAACCTTATAATGGTGCATACGAAAAAGCGCTTTTAAATACCAATAAAGCCGCAGACTTAACCGTCGACAATGCCAGACAGCAAGACAATGTAAAGGCGATTAAAGACATCATGCTGAAAAGGATGACCGTCCTGGAGCAACTGATCAACAAAAAAAGATCGGGCCAGGTGGTTACTGTGGATGACCTTCGCCAAGGCAAATCTAACATGGATGCTTTGCGTGTGGCTGTTGCAAACATGGAGCACGATGAAAACGCGATGCTCATAGAACGCACTGCCAAGCTGAAACAGTTTTCGACCTTTACACCTGTTGTAATTGTATTTGCAGCTATTCTGTCTATTGTAATTTCCATCTTCTCTTACTTTAAAGTAACCAGCGATCTAGCCGAGCGTAACCGCTTGCAGAAAGCACTGGAAGATAAAGACATTGAGACCTCGCACCGCATTGGTGTAATACAAGGCATTGCCGATAAAATATCTAACGGCGAATACGAAATCCGCGTTGATGATAAAGAGAAAGATACCTTGGGTAGTCTGGCTGGCTCATTAAATAAAATGGCCCAGTCGCTCGATTATTCTTTTGCCAAGCTTTCTGATAACGAGTGGTTACAAACCGGTATTGCCCAGCTAAATGATCGTATGGTTGGTGAGAAAGATGTAACAGCGATAGCAGAAGATATTCTGGATTTTGTAGCCAACTATACCAAAAGCCAGGTGGGAGCACTTTATACTTTTGAAGATGAAACCCTGTATTTACAAAGCGGCTTTGCGTTATCATCAAGCATCAATAAAACCATTCCGGCAAACGAAGGCATTTTGGGCCGGGTAGCCACAACAGGAAAACAAATATTCCTCAATGATATCGACCCGGAATACATTTCTGTAAGCCACGCCACCGGCAACATTAAACCTAAAAACGTAATTGCTATTCCTGTATTTCAGGATAATAAAGTACGCGGTGTAATTGAGCTGGGGTCGATTAATAATTATACAGAGCGTAAACTGGATTTTCTGCAAAGCGTTGCCGGTAACATCGGTATTGCCATAACAAGCGCCCAGAACCGCAAAAAAATGCAGGAACTGCTGGAAGAAACACAGGCACAATCTGAAGAATTACAGGCACAACACAGTGAGCTTGAAAATTTAAACACAGAGCTGGAAGCCCATACCCAACGTTTGCAAACATCAGAAGAAGAATTGCGCGTGCAGCAGGAAGAGTTACAGCAAACCAACGGCGAGTTGGAAGAACGCAACCGTATTATTAACGAGCGTAACGACGAGATTCAACGTAAGGCGGCTGAATTGGAGCAATCTACCCGTTATAAATCTGAGTTTATGGCCAACATGTCGCACGAGTTGCGTACACCATTGAACTCAATCTTATTATTGTCGAGATACCTGTCAGAGAATAACGAAGAGAACTTAACTGAAGAGCAAACAGAATCGGCTCGGGTGATTCTAAACTCTGGTAATGGATTGTTAGATCTCATAGATGAGCTGCTTGATCTGTCGAAAATAGAAGCCGGCAAAATGGAGCTCGAGTATGAGCAGATCCAACTAGTTGGCATTGCCTCAGATATGCAGTCGCTATTTAGCCCTATCGCACGCGAAAAGAAACTGGAACTAATCATCGACAATAAATTTAAACCAACCGACGCCTTTGAAACAGACAAAATGCGCCTGGAGCAGATCATTAAAAACCTGCTAAGTAATGCACTTAAATTTACGGCTTCTGGCTCGGTACAGTTAAGTATACAGCCTGTTACAGGTGATGATTCATCAATCGAATTTTCTGTCACTGATACCGGCGTTGGTATCCCGAAAGAAAAACAAGAAATGGTGTTCGAGGCCTTTAAACAAGCTGATGGATCAACCAAACGCAAATTTGGCGGCACTGGCTTAGGGCTTTCTATCAGCAGGGAACTGGCCCGTTTATTAGGTGGCGAAATTAAGCTAACCAGTGAGCCGGGCAAAGGCAGCACTTTTACGGTTATATTGCCTAAGATTAAACCTGCTACCGTACCACTGCCGCAGCCTGTGCGTATAGAAACAACGCTTGTATTACAAGAAGAACCAAAAGCAGATGAGCGCATAAAACACCTGTCGCCAACCATTCCAAGTGACATTGACGACGACCGCGAAAGCATTATTAAAGGCGATAAAGTAATTCTGATTATTGAAGATGATACCGCCTTTGCCAAAGCCCTGCTAGGCTTTACCCGCCAGCGTGGTTATAAGGGTGTAATTACAGTACGTGGTGACCAGGGCGTGGAGATGGCGCTTAAATATCAACCATTGGCTATTTTGCTCGATTTACAACTCCCTGTAATGGATGGTTGGGAAGTAATGGAGGCATTGAAATCAAACCCTGCTACCAAGCCTATCCCGGTACATATCATGTCATCTATGGAGGCTAAGAAAGAAAGCCGATTGCGTGGTGCGGTAGACTTTATTAATAAGCCTGTTGCCATGGAACAGATGAAACAGATGTTTACAAAGCTGGAGGAAGCCTTAACCCGCAGCCCTAAAAAGGTGCTGATTGTGGAAGAGAACACTAAGCATGCCAAGGCGCTGGCTTACTTCCTGGAGAGCTTTAATGTATCTTCGGCAGTATCCAGTAGTGTAACAGATGGTGTGAATACCCTGCAGAAACAAGAAGTTGATTGCGTGATCTTAGACATGGGTATCCCTGATAAAAATGCCTATGAAACATTGGAGGTGATTAAACAAAATCCGGGTTTAGAAAACCTACCGATAATTGTGTTCAAAGGTAAAAGCCTGTCATCGGCAGAAGAAGGCCGTATTAAGCAATACGCAGATTCGATCGTAGTAAAAACAGCCCACTCTTACCAACGCATACTGGATGAGGTTGCTTTGTTTTTACACCTGATTGAAGAAAGTAAAGAAAAACCAAACACAACACGTACTAATGTTAACGGCCCGCTTAACGAGGTGCTAAAAGATAAAACCGTTTTAATTGCCGATGATGATGTGCGTAATATCTTCTCGCTTACTAAATCGCTCGAGAAACATCAAATGCGGGTAATATCTGCAACAGACGGCAAAGAAGCGCTGGCTGTATTGCAGAATCATCCCGAAACTTCTATCGTATTGATGGATATGATGATGCCCGAGATGGATGGATACGAAAGCACTACCAAAATACGCCAGAACCCTCGCTTTAAAAACTTGCCTGTTATTGCAGTAACGGCCAAAGCTATGATGGGAGATCGTGAAAAATGTATCCGTGCGGGTGCATCAGACTATATCTCTAAACCGGTGGATATTGATCAGCTTGTTTCATTACTGCGTGTATGGTTGTATGATAAAAATAGCTAAACCTAAACGATGACTCTTACTAACCCTATCTCAGTTAAAAAAATATTGATTGTTGACGATGACACGCGCAACATCTTTGCGCTAAGCCTTACCTTGCGTTCGCGGGGCTATACTTGCCTGTCATCAACAGATGCGGCAAAGGCTATTAATATGATACAACAAGATGATACAATTGGTGTTGTATTACTAGATATGATGATGCCCGAAATGGATGGATACGAAGCGCTTGGCCGCATACGTGGTGATAAACAAATAAAAGACATACCCGTTTTTGCAGTTACAGCCCAGGCGATGCCAGGCGACCGTGAGAAATGCCTCGAGGCTGGCGCTAATGCCTATATATCCAAACCCGTTAATGTGGATGTGCTGATTGATTTGCTAAATACTTACTTATAAACTAAATGGATACCCCGGTCGGCGAGCAGGAAATAAAATATTTACTAAACGATATGTTGGAGCTCTATGGCTATGATTTTACTGATTATGCCAAGGCTTCATTAAAAAGAAGGATCAATAGATTATTTACGCTTGACCGGTTTCCAAGTTTTGCCGAGTTCAGGTACCGTTTAAGGAATGATGCTGATTATGCCAAACGTTTTGTAGAGCAGATTACAGTTAACGTAACCGAGATGTTCCGCGATCCGGTGTTTTACCAAAACCTGCGCGAGCATGTTTTGCCGGTTTTGGCCACCTATCCATTCATCAGGATCTGGCATGCGGGCTGCTCAACAGGCGAAGAAGTTTTTTCGATGGCTATTTTATTGAAAGAAGCCAATTTACTACACAAATCTCTGCTCTACGCTACAGACCTTAACCCCCAGGTATTGCAAAAAGCCTCAACCGGGATATTCCCCATGAGCCATATGAAGCAATATTCCGAGAACTATATAGCCTCAGGTGGTAAGGAAGATTTTTCCCGTTATTACACAGCCAGCTACAACATGGTTAAGTTTGACGAAGAATTGAGTAGCCGAATGGTTTTTTCTACACACAACCTCGTATCAGAAAGCTCGTTTAATCAGTTTCAACTCATCATGTGCAGAAATGTACTTATTTATTTCGAAAAAGAGCTTCAAGGCAGGGTTTTTGCACTTTTTGATGATAGTCTGGAAAACTTAGGATTTTTGGCGTTGGGTAGCAAAGAAACATTGAAGCTATCGCCCATAATCTCTAAGTACCGGCAGGAAGGTAAAGAGAAAATATGGCGCAAAATTCACTAAACAGTACTCAAAAAATTATTGTTATCGGTGGCTCAGCAGGCAGTTTACATGTCATTCTGTACATCTTAGCACATTTGCGCGCTGACCTGACCATCCCTATCGTCATCATTTTACACCGCAAAAATGATTCGGATTCGTCATTAAGCCAGTTGATGGGTTTGCGTACAAACCTGCCCGTAAAAGAGGCCGATGATAAGGAAGCTATACTACCGGGAAATGTGTACCTTGCCCCTGCCGATTATCATTTACTGATTGAGACGGATAAGAATTTTTCGCTGGATGATTCTGAGAAGATTAACTTTTCGCGCCCAAGCATCGATGTAACTTTCCAAACGGCTGCCGAGGCTTATGGCGAAGGCGTAACCGCCATCCTGCTCTCGGGCGCAAACTCTGATGGTGTTGAAGGATTGGCTATTATCAAATCATTAAAAGGCACTATCACCGTGCAAGATCCTAAAACGGCACAGGTTCCTTATATGCCACAGCAGGCAATTGATGCCATGCCGATAGACCAAATTCTAACAGTAGAACAACTACCGGTTTTTATCAACAACCTATAATATACCGGCTTTCAGCACTTTTACAGTAACTAATAACTGGCCTGTATGCCGCATAGTATGCTCGGCTGCATGGGTTAGTAAACCCATTAACGTAGACGGCAAGTTTTTCCTTCCTACACCACGATATTCCGTCAATGAGTTTTCATCAACACGACTTAGCTGGCGTAGTGATAGTTCGACGGCCAGACTAAAAGTATTTACCAATTGAGCAGTGGTTATACCCTCCTCAAATTTCCCTTCCTCTGCCAGATATTCTAGTTGCCCCGCACTTAATTGCTTTTGATTAGCATAGGTAAACATCCTATCCAATACACCCGCCATGTGTTGCAGATGAAAAGCGGGAGATGCCATACCAGCCACCTTTTCCCAAAGTAGCTCTTCGGGGAAATTTTGCATTAATGTTTCTACCTCTTCGCTGGCTTGCATTAAGGCGAAAGCCACGGGTTGTAACAATTCTGGAATATCATCTTGTGGTCCGCGGAGCCAAACCTCGGGTAAATTATCAGTGCTCATGGTTCAAATTTAACAATGTATAGCGGTTCATTTTCAACATTAATAATATCAGTAAAACTTTATTTTATTACGATTGCTATAGTTGTCAGATACAACTAACCTATAAATGAAAAACATTAACTATAAACTAAAACAGGCACAAACAGGCCTACTATTAATGTTGTGTGCAGTATTACTGCTCACGGCAGAAAGCTGTAAAAAGAAACGTTCTGACATGGCGAACGCCCTTTACAAAATAACCCCTAACAAGGCATTCAAAACCATTACCCCCGAAGCGTTTACCCCGGTGTTTCAGAAAGTATTGGCCGATGAAAAAAAGAACCTGAACAATCCACAACAGATTGCCGCTTTCTACGAACAAAATGAGTATGATCCAACCTTTGTAATGGACCACCTAGGTAATGGCGATCTGAAAGCATTTGCTACTTACCTGCAAAAAGCTGGTGATCATGGCCTGGATCCTAAGATTTTTAATGCACAGGCTTATACAGATCTGCTAAATAAATTCTCTGATAAAACTGCCATCAAAACTACAGACGAAGCCTATCATGATATGGCTGAACTGGAGGTAATGACGGCTAATATTTTAATCAATTACTCTAATGCCCTACAATTTGGGTTAATTAGTCCGCGGCATATTTACGCGCGATACTTTACCAAAACTTTGCGTCCCGATAGCAATTCTATTAAGCAGGTGCTGGATGTGAAAAACATGAAGACCTACCTGGATAGCATTCAGCCGAAAAACCCACAATATATTGCCTTACAGAAAGCCCTGGCGGCAAATGCAACAGCACCAGGTATGACTAAAGAAGAAACCGATCGCATCATTAAAGTAAACCTGGAGCGCTTACGTTGGAAAAATAAGCCATCAGAAGCTAAATATGTGGTGGTTAATATTCCTGATTTCCGTTTGGATGTGATGGAAGGTGGCAAATCATCCCTGAACATGAAGGTGTGCGTAGGCGAAGGCCGTAATAAAGATTATACCAACAATTTGATTGAGTATGATGACAGCGATAAAACAGATCGCCCGTTTTCGCGCGAAACACCACAATTAAACAGCCTGATCTACGAAGCACAGGTAAACCCAATATGGAATATCCCTCAAAGTATTGTGAATAAAGAATTGGTGAAACATGCCGAGGACGATCCTTACTATCTGGACAATAACAATATTGAGGTATACCAGAACGGCAAAAAACTGGAAGACACAGAGAACATTAAATGGGGATCTGAAGACTTAAGTAAATACGACTTTAAACAAAAACCAGGCGATGATAATTCGCTGGGCAAAGTAAAATTCCTGTTCCCTAACAAAAGCAGTGTTTACCTACACGATACGCCGGCAAAAGCTCCCTTTAAACAGAGTATGCGTGCAGTAAGCCATGGTTGTGTACGCTTAGAGAAACCACTGGATTTGGCGCACAGCCTGTTTGGTGATGGCGAAAAATACGAAATGATTAAACAATTTATGGGCGAAGACAACCCTAAACCAACGGATGTTGCCCTGCCTAAAAAAGTACCTGTTTATATTACCTATGTTACCTGCTGGGCAGATGAAAACGGCACCCTGCAATATCGCCCGGATGTTTACGGCTTGGATATAGTGTTGTTTGCGCACATGCAGAAGTTTTTGGGAGTGTAAATAAATTCGATCTCTAAAAACCAAAAAAGCCTCGTATTTAATAGATACGAGGCTTCTTCATGATCATTTACATCGAAAGCTCGACATAAAAATACTTATTGATATATTTGCATTTATAAATACAATGGATATTAAACAATTTGAACGAATTTCAAAGGCACTGGGCGACCCGCATCGCATCAGGATTATGCAGCAAGTGGGTAATAGCCCAGGATGCATGCAATGTGCCGATATCGTCGAAATGATAGATTTAACCCAGTCTGCCGTCTCCCATCACATTAAACAACTGACTGAATCAGGCCTGTTGATTGCAGAAAAAGAAGGGCGAAATATTAAATATGCCGTAGATAAGGCTGTTGTTAATGCTTACACAAAATTTTTATTGGAATTAAAAGGTTAAAAAAAATTACATTAATAAATCAAAACATTTAAATGTATTAATGTAATTTCACACTCAGTTTTATTGATGTACGCGATAGAACAATCAAACACATTCAAACATTTAAATAAGTAGATTTAAAATGGATTTAAATTTAAAAGGGAAAGTAGCCGTAGTAACCGGCGCTTCCAAAGGTATAGGCGCAGGTATTGCCAAAGCATTAGCCGCCGAAGGCGTTAATGTAATTGTAAACTATGCCAGCAGCAAGGCCGATGCTGAGAAAGTAGTTGAAGCCATCACCAATGCAGGTGGTAAAGCAACTGCAGTAAAAGCAAGTGTAGATAACGCAAGCGAAGTTGCACAATTGTTTGCAACCGCCGGACAAACTTATGGCAAGGTGGATATTGTTGTAAATAATGCAGGCGTTTATCAGTTTGCACCAATCGAAGGTGTTACAGAAGATGAGTTTCACCGCCAATTTAATATTAATGTATTAGGCCCTATCCTAACCACACAAGAAGCATTGAAGTATATCCCTGCAACAGGTGGCAGCATTATTAACATTAGTTCGGTAGCTAGCACCAGTCGCACGCATAGTGCAAGTGTTTATTCGGCTACAAAAGGAGCTTTAGATACCCTGACCAGAGTATTAGCTGTAGAATTAGGCCCTAAAAACATTAGGGTGAATGTTGTTGCTCCGGGCCCGGTAGAAACTGAAGGTTTTGTTACAGCGGGTGTAAAAGGCAGCGAAATGGAAGCACAATTTATTGCCACAACACCGCTTGGCCGTGTTGGCCAGCCATTGGATATTGCTAACGTAGTCACTTTCCTGGCATCTGACGCTTCTGGATGGATCACCGCAGAAAGACTTGTTGCTTCTGGTGGATTAATTTAATAACATCCTGTCATTATGAAGAATCTTCTTCGATTGCTTACAGTGTGCATATTGCAGAAGATCTTTCAAGTATCAGAATAGCAAGCCACAAAAAACAAAAGCCTCCCGATGTACCGGGAGGCTTTGTATTTTATATTTGGTTAGTAACTTATAATCTGGCGCTTAAAACTGGCTGTGACGTAGTATCGGGTACGGCAAAGCTTGCTGCTAAACTCTGGTTCAAATACCTTGAATTATATCTAGGATCTTGGCCATTGATAAACAATACCGTTTTACCTTTCAATGTGCTGATCACTTCGTTAATTACATCGGGCGATACAGCAGGGCAACCAAAGCTACGTCCTAAGCGGCCCAATTGGTTAATGGTATTCTGGCATACATAATCTGCAGCATGTAAAACGATGGCGCGTTCTCGGGCTTTATCGTTAAAGCCGTTGTCCATACCATCTAGTCTTAATGAGCGGCCATGTTTACCCACGTAAATATCATCGGTTACATAGAAGCCCAAACTGCTCTGATGCGATTCTTCATTATTAGAGAAATGATCCGGAAGATCATTACCACTACCCTGGCCGTGCGCTACCCATGTGTTTAACAACAACATTTTACTTTGCAGATCAACAATCCACAACCTTTTTTCGTGGCTGGGTTTAGTAAAATCAACAACGGTTAAGATATTACTGCTAAAAGGCAGCTTGTGTGCCAGTTTAAGATTGTAAAAACCTGTAATTGCCTTCTGAAAAGTACCCAGATCAAGACCCGAATTTTGCAATCCGGCTGCCTTGTAAACGTCAGATACCATATTGCCAAAACGCAACTCGCTTGTTAAGGAAACAGTTTTCGTGGTATTCTTGGCATTGTCTGTCGTAGTATCAACTGCGGCTTTAAAACCAACAGTAACTATCATTAACAGGATTAGAACGCTTGTTGCCCACCAAAATGTCTTCTTCATATTTTGCTTTTTGAGTAAATCAATAAGTTTAAAAGTAAACAGGGTATGAGGTTATTTATTGCTCATTATTAATACAAATGTACCGATTTAAACAAAACTAAACGTCACGATAGTCTCATTAATATCTTAAAGTTAAATATTTATTTCAAAAAGAAAAATTTGAGCGAACATTATTTCCAGTTTATTTTTTCTTCCAACGATACTCTACGTTTTCCTTCTGGCTGTACATCAGTATAACCTAAGTAAAGCACACCAATTACCTGGTCAAGCTCACCTAAGTTTAAAAACTCTTTCATAGCAGGTTTTAAGGCCATACCGCCAGTACTCCAAAAGCAACCGATGTTCAATGCGGCAGCACCCAGCATCAAATTTTGTACAGCAGCGCCAACAGCAGCAACCTCTTCCCAAACCGGGATCTTAGTCAGTTCGCTGCGTGTCATATAAGTAAGCACTACGTGCGATGCCTTATTACCAGTGTTTTGGAAACCTGTGTAAGTAGCCTCGTTAAAGTTCTCGGCAGGGGTATTTGCTTTATATAGTTCGGCATGTTGTAAACAAAAATCAGCCGGATTTTCGTAAACCACAAAGCGCCAAGGCTCGGTTAATGCGTGTGTAGGTGCCCAGTCTGCCAGCTCAAGCAATGCTGCAACATGCCCGTTAGGGATTTTGTTACCATTCATAGTTGCCGGTTTTATGGTGCGGCGTTTTTTAATTGTTTCGGCAACAGCCGTAAAAGTAGTAGAATCCATATGTCGTTTATCGGCATTTTAAGCCGGTGCAAAAATAAGATAATTCTCTTAGCCTGCCTTGCTTATTGAAAAAGTACTGCTTTGATTGTGCTTTTTAACATAGGCAAAGTAATTGAGCTACTGCCGCTGATAGCATATCTGATGACATGGCTTTTATCAGCAACCACAAAAGATGGGTAAGTTGAAAGTTGATAGTCTTTCGTAATGGAGCGGGCATTGCTCAGCAGTTGGGCATAAAGCAACGGCTTCTCCTTTAATTTGGCATCAGCAACTTCTTTATCATCCGGCGTAATAGCCAATAAAAGCAAATCTTCCGGGTTATGTATTTGTTTCAAAAAGTCATTTAAACTGGCAAAGCTTTCGGTACATGGCGGGCAATCTGCTCCCCAAAAAATCAGAACAATTACTTTACCATCTAATTCTGTTGCATTTATAGCGCGGGTTAAGGGCATCGTGTTAAGGGACATACCCTCTTGCAATACTGGACTTTTAATAACCATCCGCGCTTTTACGCTTTCGAACTGAGCATTTTTCTCTTGATCACTCAATTTTTTTAAATAACGTTTTGTTGCAGGATCAGATGGCGATCCGGATAGCCGCATAGTATAATCGCCCGTGTTTAGTAATTTTTCGTACTGATAGTAATGGAGTGCTTTACCCTGTTCATCGTAAACGATTTGATTGGTATCCAATTTAAACCGGAACGAAGATTCGCGGGTAGTCATAATACGTCGTTTGACAGTATCCTGGCCGTTGGCCTTTATTGCCAGAACACAAAGAAGTGCTAAAAAAAATTGCTTCATAATAAAGGATTAGGTTATTATGAAGCAATTTACAATAATTACTTATCTCCCGACTAATAAATCGACGGATATTTACCCGGATTTGCTTCACTCATCATGGCGTAAGCAGCCTCTATAACATCATCAACAGATGGCTTGCTGAAGTAATCACCATCAGAGCCATAAGGAGGACGGTGTTCTTTAGCACAAAGGGTTTTAGGCTGGGCATCCAGTTGGTAATAACCACCCTGCATCTCCAGCACTTTCTGTAAAATATAGGCCGATCCTCCACCAGGGATATCTTCATCAATAACCAGCAGCTTGTTTGTCTTTTTTAACGAAGCCAAACTCAACTGATCGGTATCGAAAGGATAAAGTGTTTGCGGATCTATTACTTCTATGTTGATACCTAGTTTCTCCAGTTCTTCTACAGCTTCCATTACTACGCGCAATGTAGATCCATATGAAATTACGGTAATATCGGCACCTTCTTTTATAATTTCGGCTTTGCCCAGTGGTACAGTAAAGTCGCCGATGTTGCTCGGCAATTTTTCTTTTAAACGATAGCCGTTAAGGCTTTCAATTACCAAAGCGGGTTCGTCACCGCGTAACAAAGTATTATACATACCTGCAGCCTGCGTCATATCGCGCGGAACGCAGATATGTAATCCACGTAATGAGTTCAGTATAACGCCAAGCGGTGAGCCTGAGTGCCAGATACCCTCTAAACGGTGGCCACGTGTACGCACAATAACAGGCGCTTTTTGGCCGCCGCTGGTGCGATAGCTTAATGATGCCAGATCGTCGCTCAAAACAGTCATGGCGTAAAGCAGGTAATCCAGGTATTGAATCTCGGCAATCGGGCGTAAACCACGCATGGCCAAGCCGACACCCTGCCCTATAATTGTAGCTTCACGAATACCGGTATCGGTAATACGCAGATCGCCATATTTACTTTGCAATCCTGCAAAACCCTGGTTAACGTCGCCGATATTACCTACATCTTCGCCAAAGGCAACAATGGTTTTATCGCGGCCGAAGTTAGCATCGAAGCAAGCGTTCAAAACTTCGCGCCCATCTATCATGCGGGCATTCGCATCAAAATGAGCCGGAACAACCGGCACCTTAAGTGGTGAATGCGCACTGTTAGTAAACAGTTTAGAATTATAGCGTTCGTTATTTAACTTGTTGTTAGTGTTAAGCCAGTTAATCAGCGTTTGCTTGGCAGTAAAATTTTGCTTGATGGTTAAGCGCAATGTTTTACGTATCGCACCAACAATATCTTTACGACCAGGATCGATGCATGAGCGTAACGCAGTGGCAACATCCTCCACATCATCCTGCGCGGTAGCCTCCTGGGCTACAGCATCAATTAAAGACGCAGCTTCTTCCAGTTCGGCTTTAATCTCATCACTAAGCTCGTTCCAGGCTTCGCGCTGGCACTCGCGTACGTGTACTTTGGCTTCTGCCTCTATTTTATCAAGCTCCTGCTCAGTTGTTATGGCCGATGAGATGATCCATTTGCGCATTTGCAAAAGGCAATCGTGCTCGGCTTCCCAAGCCAATCTTTCTTTTGATTTGTAACGCTCGTGCGAACCCGAAGTTGAGTGGCCTTGCGGTTGTGTCATCTCGGTAACGTGAACCAGTACCGGCACCTGTTCGGTGCGGCATACTTCAATAGCGCGGGCATATGTTTCGCAAAGGGCAACATAATCCCATCCGCGTACTTTAAATATTTCGTACCCATTGGTACCGTCTTCTCGCTGGAAGCCTTTCAGTACTTCAGAAATATCTTCTTTAGTGGTTTGTAACCTGGCTGGTACCGAGATTGCGTAAGCATCATCCCATACAGAAATAGCCATAGGCACCTGCAGTACACCGGCAGCATTAAAGGTTTCCATAAAAAGGCCCTCAGATGTTGATCCGTTACCTATGGTACCAAATGCTACTTCATTTCCGTTTACAGAAAATTGCTTTAAATCTGCAAGTTCCGGGTTGTTACGATATAGTTTTGATGCATAAGCTAAGCCCAGCAACCTTGGCATATGCCCGCCCGTAGTAGAAATATCCGACGAACAATTCATCGTTTCGGCCTGGTTGGTATAGTTACCATCGGCATCCAGATAACGGGTTGCATAGTGGCAATTCATTTGGCGTCCGCCCGATGCAGGATCCTTATCTATGTCGGGATTGGCATACAGCTGAGCAAAAAATTCTTTCATGGTGCTCATGCCGGTGGCAAACATAAATGTTTGGTCGCGATAATAACCCGCACGCCAATCGCCGGCTTTAAAAGCCTTGGCCATAGCCAGTTGGGCTACCTCTTTACCATCACCAAATATGCCAAACTTTGCCTTACCCGTAAGTACTTCGCGGCGGCCAAGCAACGCAGCCTGGCGGCTCTCGAAACCAATACGGTAATCATTGATGACTATTTTTTTAAAGTCTTCAAAATTAAGTTCGGCAGAATCAAACCTGTTGGTAGTAAGTTGAGCGGTCTGAGGCATATTATATTTTGATTAGAAGTCAAAGTTATAAAATTGTATTTTGTTATAAAGAGCTTTTACAATTGTTTAAACCGTTTCGTGTAAAATTTTGGTTTACAGTGAAACATTTTATATTTGTACAAAGTATACAAGGATATGAAAAAGATAATGATATTATGCGCAGTAATCTTAGGTTTTGCCTTTACTGCATCAGCTCAGACTGACAATAAAGCCGAGTTTAAATTTAACGAAGAAAAGCACGATTTTGGTAAAATCCCTCAAGGTAAACCAGTTACTACTGAGTTCACTTTTACCAACATTGGCGAAGAGCCTTTAATTTTGGCCGACGTTAAACCTACCTGCGGCTGCACCATTGCCGACTACACCAAAACTCCTGTTAAAAAAGGCGACAAAGGCATTATCAAAATCACTTATAATGCTGCCGTTGTAGCTCCGTTTAACAAAACAATTATTGTAACATCAAACGCTAAAACCCCTCAGAAATATCTAAACATTGTTGGCGAAGTAGTGGCAGCACCAGCTGCAAGCAGTAAATAATTTTACTTTAATACTAACATCATACAGAGAGGCGCATAATTTGCGCCTCTCTTCGTTTATACCACTTCTATCTTTTTGCTAACTTTGCCTCCATGCCGCAAATTTCGCACAAAGGTGAGCAAATGCCCGCCTCTCCTATTCGTAAACTAACCCCTTTTGCCGATAGCGCTAAACAGCAGGGTAAAAAGGTATACCATTTAAATATAGGCCAGCCTGATATTGAAACCCCACAGGGAATGCTGGATGCTATACATAACAGTACTTTTAAAGTATGGGCCTATACACCGTCTGAGGGTACATTATCATACCGCCAAAAATTAACCGAATACTATAATAAACTGGGTTATAACATTACCCCGCAAAATATTATCGTAACTACCGGCGGCTCTGAAGCTATTACCATCGCCATGATGACCTGCCTTAACCCCGGAGATGAGGTTATTATTCCAGAACCATTTTACGCCAATTACAATGGCTTTGCATGCCAAAGCGATATTGTGGTAAAACCAATCTTATCATATATCGACAATGGTTTCGCCCTGCCTGAGATCAGCGAGTTTGAAAAGGTAATTACTGATAAAACCAAGGCGATCATTATCTGCAATCCTAATAACCCTACAGGTTACTTGTACTCTAAAGAAGAAATGGAGGCGTTAAAAGCACTTTGCCTTAAATATGATCTCTATCTATTCTCTGACGAGGCATACCGTGAGTTTTGCTATGATGGCCGCGAGTTTATATCGCCCATGCACTTGGATGGCTTAGACGAAAACGTTTTGGTGATGGATACTGTAAGCAAACGCTACAGTGCATGTGGTGCCCGCCTGGGTTGCCTGATCACTAAAAACGAAGCCGTAATTAAAACAGGTTTAAAATTTGCCCAAGCCCGCCTAAGCGCCGGCATGCTGGAACAAATTGCCGGCGAAGCTGCAGTTGATACTCCAGATAGTTACTTTGAAGCTGTTAATAAAGAGTATACCCACCGCCGCGATGTATTGGTGAAAGCTTTAAACAGCATGGATGGTGTTTATTGCCCTAACCCGGGTGGCGCATTTTACGTGGTAGCAAAATTCCCGATTGACAATGCCGACAAGTTTTGCCAATGGATGCTGGAAGAATTTAGCTACAATAACGAAACTGTAATGATGGCCCCTGCTACCGGCTTCTACAGCACACCAGGTGCGGGAAATAACGAAGTAAGAATGGCATATGTTTTAAACAGTGATGACTTACAAGCAGCAATGACTTGCCTGGAAGAAGCATTGAACGTTTACCCGGGACGGGTGTAGTCATTAGTCATTAGTCATTAGTCATTAGTCATTAGTCATTAGTCATTAGTCATTAGTGAAACTTGTTGAGGGGCTAATGGTTTAGTTTTTGTACATTTGTAACCACAAATCTTAATCGTGTGTTATGAGTTATTCTAAATAGCTAATGACCAATGACTAACGACTATAAATGGGGTCGACCGGAATTGACAGGATGGAGATAAGTAAGTAAGCATGCAGCGCGTTGGGTGAATTAGCGCTTAAATCTGAACGCTCAAACTTTCAAATGGCGAAAACACTTACGCCTTAGCTGCTTAATTTAGAATTAACTAGCTTTTGTCCCACCGGTTTTCCGTTTCATCGGATCGGTATACGGGGCATCGAAAGATGAAACTGGCCTGCTTAATGGTGTGCATAGCGGGTAAGATAAAGCACCTAAGGAAGACGGTATAGGTGAGTAACTGACCTTCCCCTTCTCTAAAACCAAACAGTACTAAGCACGTAGAAAGCTTACCTTATACCATGTTTGGACGAGGGTTCGAATCCCTCCGGCTCCACTAAGTATCTTTCAAAGTAGATCAAAAACGCCTTAAATGTATCATTTAAGGCGTTTTTTGTTTTCAGAAGTCACCAAAATCACCCAATAAATTGCATACTCCAGGTGTCTATTTGGTGTCTTGGTTAACAACCAAATCGACCAAGACACCAGAACGCACCTGAATCAATTCGCACTACGCTTATAAAATATTGTAAATCAACCAGTTCATAACATGAACATCTTGATTTTTAACGCACCAAACCAGTAATTTATAACTTTAAAAGCAGTGCTATGAACACCAATTTAGGACTACTCTTTTTTCTCAAAAAGACAGGAAAAAGCAACAATGAAATGGCCCCACTTTATTTGCGGGTTACGATGGATGGCGAAAGAATCGAATTATCCTGTAAAAGGTCGGTTCCAATTAACAAATGGAATGCAACAGGTCAACGAATGATCGGCAGCAATGATGACGCAAAATTCTTGAATGCATTTCTAAAATCTTCAGAACACCAGGTATATGATGCTTATCAAAGCATGGTGGACAAGAAATTGCCTTTGACAGCAACTACCTTAAGATCTATCCTTACGAACAAAGAGGACGATGGTAATAAAATGCTAATTCCCATTTTTATTGAACACAACCGGCAGGTTAAATCCTTAGTTGGAAAAGAATATGCCCAAGCAACCCATACCCGGTACGAAACAACGCTTAACCATATTACCCAATTTCTACATTGGAAATATAAAGTTAAGGATATAGGTATCACGGGAATAACGCATGAATTCATAACATCATTTGACTTTTATTTACGATCAGAGAAAAACTGTAATAACAATACTACGGTCAAATACATGAAAAATTTCAAGAAGATCATTTTGATCTGCGTTGATAACGGATGGCTTGATAAAGATCCATTTCTGAGATATAAGGCTAAAATAAAAGAAGTCGTAAGAGAATTTCTCACCGAAGAAGAAATTGAGGCAATCCGAAATAAGGTATTTGCCTCTCTAAGATTAAACCAAGTCAGAGATATATTTATATTCAGCTGCTACACTGGCTTGGCTTATGCCGATGTCAAAAAGTTAAAACGATCAGAAATAGTTATCGGGCTTGACAAGCAACAATGGGTTTTTACCGCGAGACAGAAAACAGATACGCCATCACGAATTCCAATCCTTCCGCCCGTTCAGGACATCATAAAAAAATATGCCTCTCATCCGGAGTGTAAGGACAATCTTTTACCTGTCCTATCTAATCAGAAGATGAATTGCTATCTGAAGGAAATAGCGGGCATCTGCGGCATTCAAAAGGAATTAACGTTCCATATTGCCAGGCACACTTTTGCAACCAGCATAACAATGGCTAATGGCGTATCTATTGAAAGCGTAAGCAAAATGCTTGGCCACCGAAACATGCGTACTACGCAACACTACGCAAAAATATTAGACGCAAAAGTTAGTCAGGATATGCTTATGTTGACTAAAAAATTGACAAAGAAATCAAATAAAAAAATAATACAAGATGGAAAGTAATAATGCTCAAATCATTTCAGATGATTCAATATTAGGCAGCATATATAAAATCAGGGGCTTAAAAATCATGTTTGATTTTGATCTTGCCTTGCTTGGAGATTCTGATGAACCAGACCACCTGATTCCGGGGCAAGCTGACCACCAATTCCGGGGCAAACTGACCAGGGGATCCCGTTACAAACTGACCACCCTGAACGTGTAGCAAATGCTATAGAAGCAACCATCTTTCGGAGGCAACATATACCTCCAAACATGGCCAATTCGACGATCAGCATGAGTAAGATTAGAAAGATTTTAAGGATGTACAGCCAGCAGCGGCCAATAATGACCATCGCTGCCCAGACTGATGCATCCCGGAATACCGTAAAGAAGTACCTGGCCGCCTTTAAAGCCAGCAACTTTACATTTGAAGAGATCGATGCCCTTAACGATAAGGAACTCGAA
>Ga0116227_10000206_pt1 | contig 103779 bp, 64 predicted proteins | sample S1TSphgellanicum_FD_89693 | JGI IMG/M metagenome (GOLD analysis project Ga0116227, IMG submission 89693) | Host-associated microbial communities from peat moss isolated from Minnesota, USA - S1T2_Fb - Sphagnum magellanicum MG | ecosystem: Host-associated > Plants > Peat moss > Unclassified... | reverse complement strand
TTTCGGTCCCTCCTGTCCCCTTGGGGCGGGGGGCATTTTGGGGATGGCCCTTGGGGGCCCGTTTTGTGGGGGGGGGGGGGTACTTTTCCTATTTTGGATCAAGGGTCAATTTAAAGTTTCCTCTTGTTGTAAATGGTGTGCCTGGCCTACATGCAACAGGTCCCATGAGTTTTCAGGTTCATAGAATTTTTACTGGCAACAACATTGAATAGCATTGAATGTTATCCTTCTGCAGCTGTATTGTTGGTTTGGCTTGCCATCACCATTTAGTCTGGTAGAGCTGTTTCTGCCCAGTTTTCTGACTGTCGTTCTGCCATTACATATCATCACATTTTCAAGTTGATTGTATGTCAGTTATCTTGATTTACAGTGGGCACTCAGGTATGGGTTCTGACTCTAGAGGAAGTGGAGGTATTAGAGTATATGTATAGCAAATTTTTGAGGTGACTACTGGTTATGAAATGGGTGCAGTCCTCAGGTGACAATTGCAACTGCTATTGTTTTCTGCCATCGCTTCTTTCTGCACCAGTCGCATCACAGGAATGACTGCTATGTAAGTTTTTCTTGTGGCCCAGATGTTGCTGCTTATATCCAGATATGGCTTGAGAATGTACAGAACATCAAGGAGCTAACAATCCAGCCTGAGTAGAATTGTGTTCATAGCTGGAGTCTTATTTTGACTTTGAACCAGAAGTTTGGTAGAAGCAACTAGGTGAGCATGAGGAGTTTGTTGAGAAATGTACTCAGAGACCCAAGATTGTATTTGTGAAAAAGTTGATAATGGCCAATGTTATGTTGTGCAGATGGTTGCAACTATATGCATGTTTATAGCTGGGAAAGTGGAGGAAACTCCACGATCATTGCGTGATGTTATCCTCATGTCCTATGAGAATCGTTTCAAAAAAGATCGAGCTGCTGTGCACAGAATCAAGCAAAAGGTAACTTATCTATACACTAACATGGCCCTTGTGTACATTGTCAACTGTTAAAGGCTAAAGCATTAACCAACTTCTGCAATGGCCATTGTGGTCCTTCAAGGCTCTTGAAGGTCATGGCCAAGCATGAAGTGTGAACATCTGTTTGTGTTGGAGATGATCTAGTGGTACCCAATGTTTCTTTTATCAGGGCTACAGGTCTCATTCTTTCTGAGTGACACTCACAAGGTTCTGACCACGCTGTTCTTGTCATGTTTGTTTGGTTGTGCTAGACCTACCATAACAATTATTTGGTCACCTGACATTTTTTTGTGGAGTTTCTCTCCGCAATCATGTTGTATTTTCCTTGATCATGACATACAGCACATTTTGGGCGTTGATAATTATAATGATGTGTGTTGGTGTGCAGGATGTGTATGAGGCAGAGAAGGAGAAGGTCCTCCTTGGAGAAAGGCTGGTGCTGACGACATTGGGTTTTGATCTCAACATCCATCACCCTTACAAGCCACTGGTAGCAGCCATTAAAAAGTTTAAAAAGTTTAAGGTGGCCACAAATACACTTGCAGAAGTTGCATGGAAATTTGTGAATGACGGGTAAGCTTGTGTTCTTGAGCAGCTTACATGTGGGTGCTCAGCCCTGTACCTCAGCAAGCAACGTATGCCAAAGCAATACCACTTATTAGTTGTGTCTTGTGTCTGCCATAAAGCTAAAAGCAACTTGGTTTTAGTTGCCTTCCCTGCCCACTGGCTTTTTTGCATAACTAGTTGGAGGGGCAATGCTGGGCATGAGGCAGGATTAGTGTCCTTTGCAAAGTAAAGAGTGAGGAAGATTTGTATCTCCGGTGTCTGTCTTTTGTGTCTTTTTTCCCAATGTCACATCCCTTTAGGTTTTGGAGTGAGACATTAGAGAAACTGTGCAGGCTGCGCACATCACTTTGCTTGCAATTTAAGCCCCACCACATTGCTGCGGGTGCAATTTTCCTGGCAGCCAAGTTCCTCAAGGTTAAGTTGCCCTCTGATGGCAACAAGGTTTGGTGGCAAGAGTTTGACGTTACACCCCAGCACTTGGAAGGTCAGTTTCTTTTTTCTTTTCAGCCTAGTCCTTTGTTAAGGTTGACTCTTCATGAGGCAAGGCTGAGCTAATATTGAGAGAAAGGCATCACACAATGCTTGAATGCTGGGCTGAGAAAGTTTAAACAGCAAAATCTCCAAATAAAAGTCTACTTTACCTAGAGTAAGGGATTTGTTTCAACAGATTCTGCAGACTGATGCTGACTTCTGGTAGTAATGATTACAGAATGTACATGTTCTGAGTTTTGGTGTCTTCTTCTCTATGACCAGTTTCTGGTTAAGGTTGTGTACAGTTGTTTGATGCATACATCATTGTCTCATATGTCTTGGTCCATGGTAATGGCACAATGTAGATAACCTATTGTGGATTGTTTAGCCCTCTTTGACAACACATGAGCAGGAAAGATTAGGAAGGTGCTTCCTTCCTATAGGTTGTGTTCAGGACATATTTGCCTACTTTAGCACCTGAGTTGCTGCTGTATAACACCAACATAACATTTATGCCATCAGCTGTTTAGTAGATGCTTAATTGGGGCTCACAGTGTCTGATTATGGGTTTTCACTTGCAGAAGTCAGCAAGCAGATGCTGGAATTGTATGAACAAAACATTACAGGCACTGGCTCCCTGTTAAGTGATGTCATGACTGGAGCTGGACCGAACAATCAACTCGAACAACTTGCAGTTGCTCAAGTGATGACAGATGAAGGAGCTCCAGCTAATGGGCAGTCCTCCCTTCTGTCAGCCACTCTGAAGACCCAGTCACAGGAGTTCAAAACAACAAGCAGGTCTGTGGATGTGGAGGTGGGACAAGAAGAGTCTACAGAGGCCCAATCATCACTAGAGGAAGGTGAGGATATGGCTGAAAGCAAACCAAACATTACAGGAATAAAAAGAACTGAAGTTACTCTGCACACCCTTGCACCGGTGACAAAAGTGGAGTTAGGTGATGGAAGAACTGCTGAGGTCAAAATAGGGCCTCCAGATGATTTGAAGCCAACTGCTATGGAAAAGCAACGAAGATCACGAGCGATGGACTCATATCTCACATTTGACAAGAGGGAACCCAGCAATGATGAGGTACAGAAATGGAATCTGCTGCTACAACTTGTCTCCTCTGATTCAACCTGTACCTGGGCTTCTATTGCCCTATTTCCTGCTGTAGCCCTGTTGTTGGGTTGTCTGTGTCACTGTTGGCCCCTTGATATTACACTGTGTAGCTGATGAAGTCAGTCTGAATGTTATTGTATCTGGCCATGATCAAAGATATTGCTGTTGAAGCTCACTGAATATGTATGTCATTGGCACTGTTGTTCAAAGCACTCCTCAGTTTATTTTGTTTTTTTGTGTTTCACCTGTTCTACAGTTTGGCTCTCGTCTTTTTTGTGTTGTATCTGAAATGAAGTAATGTAATTTTTGGGTCATCTCTCAACATGTTCAGGTTGACTTCAATTGTATGTATGTAGAAGTTCTTTGTTGAAGATATAGTCTTGTAAGCAAGTGGTGTCAGCAAAAAAGGTTTTCTCAGTGTAACTTGATGGGTAATGGCATCATAATCAGATTGTACCAGAGGTCAGTGACCAAGCTGGACATCAGCAGGGTCATCATGCAGGAAGGGAGGAGCAGATGGTGAAGTTTGGTTACAGGCTTGAACATGAAGCAGCAGATGGAAAGAGAAGACGAGCAGATGCTGGGGAAGCTGCTGATGCTACCAAGAGGAAGAAGGGAAACACTGGTAAGGAAGACCATTCTAATGATAAAAAGGTCAAGTCTGAGGTGCATGGTGAATGGGCTTATATGGGGGCAGTATGAATGAAGTGGTCTTGAGGCCCGGTGGAGGATGATGAACTCCCTTCAAACAACCAAGGTAAAGATCTCAAGATCCATGAAGGACTACCTGTCAACAGAGTAGAATGACCTCAAATGTGAAGCTGCAGTTGTCTCAGTTACCTAGGATGTTGTGGACCTGTAACCTGATTTTGCATGAAAATTTCCACATTGGATGGATCACAGTCATACCCAGCATGCTGCAGCTGAACTAGGGTTGCTTTTAAGAATGTGAGTTCATCTAGAATTGAAGACCTACTTGAAGTGTAATGTGATGATGGACAATGCCAAGTTGCATGAGGTCTGAAATCTTGCCCCTAGGCTCTTGGACACTCATTCTCCTCTGCTGGCATTGTTTTTCAGACCTGGGGACCCAATTTTCACCTGTCAGTTTCGGTGAGAAAAGTTCACATGCTTCCTTGGTGGGCCATGACCGGAGAGCAAGCTCTGTAGGGGACCAGAAGGGGCACCATCAGAGCACAGGGGATCAGGATAGGGAGGGGCACCATGATTTGCAACATGCTGGGCATGGCTGTGATCAGTTACACTAACCATGCATCTTCTCACTCAGGTTATGGTCACTTCCACCAGCAACCTGCCTAATGTTTCCATAGTGATCACCCCATGCATACAGGGAGCATATGAATCCAGATCACATGTCGCTATGAACATGGGAGTTGAGAAGAAATCTTGCCCAATCACCTCTGACGTTTGTGTACCACAGGGGAGCATCAGAGTAACCCTGGATTCTGGTGTGCCTTAGACCTTGTGGTGTGCGGGCTCTCAGGAAAATAGTTGGGCTACAAGCTATGACTGATCAGATGGAACTGGTAGTTAGAATTCCATTTAATGAACTGGAATGCACTGGACAGGTGTTTCTACTTATCATTTTCTGTGGACATGTTCTTTGTAGAGATATGCAGGTCTAGAATCCTGTGAGATGGGTCTGGTTCTAAGTTGGGAGGCTGTTTGTGGGTAGGTGGGGATTTGTTTCCACTTTATTTGTAGCAAAGACAATATTGATGCAAGCATCTGATTAGATACTCAGTGTTGGGAGGCCTTTGCATCTCTCAATTGTAGTGAGAGCATCTGTAAAGGTGCAGTGAAGGCCTTGTAGTACACACACTATTGTTGTGTGGGTGCTGTAGTGGTTTCTAATGGAGAGAGTTTCAGACACTGCTTCCTCCATTTTCATGGGTAGGAGTGACTCTGGAATAAATTGTACTTGTATGAAGTCAAGCCAGTTAAGTTTAGTTTAGGCCACTTTCCACTGTGTATCTTATTTGAAATGATTCAAAGAGCCTACAGCACATTTCAGGTGAAGATCCTGGATTGTAGGCAAAGAGCATTATGAAACAGTGTTGAAACTGCTCTAGATGTCCATTAGGAATTAAATGTTGGCTGACTTCTGATTTGGATATTGTGCACAGCATTTGGCTGAGGTGATGTATTGAAAGGTTCATGGGTTCATGTTTTGTCTCATGAACTCAAAAGTGTTTGGTAATATCCATTTGATCTGCAATTTTTCCCTGGTGTAACATCATTGCTTTTCTTCTTGGGCCAGTTGAAGTTTCAAACCAGAGAGTTTTATAACACAGTTCTCTTTGCCTATTTCTTAATGTGGGGATGGATCAATCCTGCCATCAAATCATGCAGTTTTTCATCTGTTATGTAGTGGCAATGAATCTGTGTAATCAATTTTGTGAATGTCCTGCCTGATCTTAGTTTGAGATCTTTTTGCTTGGTTGCAGCACCTCTAGTTTTTCTTCCTGGTTTGGGATTACAGGTAGTGCCCTAGTATTGTGGAGATGATGTGCAGTTAAGGTGTGTAAGAAAGCTTCAAGAAAGTGTAACCCAATGTGTTGTGCTGCTTGCATTTTCTTCACATCTTGGAAGACCTGCTTCAAGTCTCATTAGAGGTAGAAATTAGCACCTACTCCTGAAAAGCAGCAATTCCTAGGACTTGAGAAGTAGCATGTCTCTTATGGTGCATAATCTCAAACCCTTTGATGACACTTTCAACCTAAATGCTTTGTTTTGCAAAAGCAAGCTGAAAACATGAAGTTTACCATTGCAGGCTTATTGTAGCAAGATTTGAGGATAGAAGTTTGTTTTTTTTAGTTAGTTATGCCTTTTGAATGCTAATCAACATCATGATTGAATCTTCCTTTTGCTTCTGGAAATGCAACAAGCCTCAAGACATGTATAAGTGAGTTGCATAAGTTTTCAATACTAACTAGTAGCCTGTGCCATCAGTCCAAGTGTGGACTGGTTACCCAACTAAGTTTTATTTCCAAAACCATTATTTGTAAATTAATTGAATTTCCAATGATTCAAAATCCAACTATCAAAATTCAATTTCTCCCATACCTTAGGTCTTCCAAATCACCTTCATTAAATCATACTAACTGAAGGCTTTTGAAGGCTTTCCAGTCATACCAAGAGTGTAACAAGACTAACAAGACTCACGGTGGTCTGGGAGATCTCATTGTGACAAACATAACAAACAAAACACCTTCCTTCATAATAGATTTTTGCCTGGTATTGAACATCAATGAAATGAGTGTGAAAAATATTAGCTACCTATTAGCATTCATTGTGAAGGGGACAATTATTCCTTTGTTTTGAGTGTCTAGCACTCATAGGGTTTTGACCAGAACTCCCCATCATGGTGGTCGTTTCAACAGAACTCCCCATCATGGTGTTCGTTTCAACGGCTAAACTTCTCCCACTATCTATTTCATGACCTTACATCTGTTAATGTAGTACTTGCTTGGCCTGTGCCCTTGGCCCTGAGTGTGAACTGCTTACTGTTCTAATTTCTCCTTCCAAAACCATTTAAAATTTTTTATTGAATTTCCAATGAGAAAAACTACTCAAAATTCAATATCTCTTGGCACCTTCCAAATCACCTTTCAACAATATCAAGGGTGCACCAAATTCTCTTTGCTCTTTAGTTTTGATTTAAATGAATTTTCAGTGAAAACATTGTTCATTATTCAATAACTTTTCCACCAGAGGTCAAAACATTATGACACCAACTCAATGCACCCCTATTCATAGAAGGCTTTCCAATGATACCAAGAACACATATCGAGGTACCGTGGTTTAAGAGATCTCAACGTGAGAAACAAAACAAACAAATAACCTTCCTTCATAGATAGATGTTTGAACATGAAAGAATAGAGAATGCCAATATTGCACATGTTTCATGATGCAAGTATATGTAAATTGAATAAGTGCCAGGTGGTAAGAAGGTTGTGTTTAAACTTATTTTCAAATTATTTTACCTCAATCAACCTATTTCCAAAAATTGCCATTACATATTGTTTCACATTGAATATTACACTTAGGTTACAGATTTCTCATGGGGCCTTCAAAAACATTTGGTTGAGATATTTAACTTGTTTAAAAAATTCTTCACTCGACCTTCATTAAGTTGCCCAAGGCACTATAGTTTGACATTGTCAATACACCTTTCATTGGCCCAATTAACAAATTATTGGCTAATGAAATTCACAAAACCCTATGTACGGGAAGTCCTCTATTTTCAGACCTTTGACAATTTCCTAACCCCATAACAAAAATCCTGTCCTCTTCTTCATTATTTCCTACTTTCACTAGGATGATGAACATTCATCTCCAACACCACCTTGCAAAAAATTTCTTAGGCATTTTCCCAGTTGTGCGGATTTGTTGAGCTTTACTCATAGCTTTTGCAATTTGTTCAATCCTTTGAGCCTCTAAAGCCACTCGTAGATCCTCTGCTCGCCTGTGAGTTGCTGCCAACTTGTTCAACAACTTCTCATTTGCATGTGACCATATGTGTTCCACCTTCACCTGTAATCACACAACTTAAAATTATCCACATGATGATAATGATCACTCATTTGGGAAAAGCATCATGGGTAAATTTAAGCCCGGTATTCAATCAACTGATAACTTCAAGCTAATGAGAAAACAATTTATTATACATAATTTGTAATAGTCATCTACAATGAAAGAATGTGCAAAACAAATTCCAAATAATAGATGAAGAGATTGAAAATAAAACAATAATTTTTGTCCAGACTAATAATGTTAGTAGTAATAATTCAGAGAAACTTTAGCAAATTGAAATATCAATTGACTATTTTTCCACACGCTGTGTTATAAGTTGATTCAATACCTTCACAGCCTTGTTAGTCACCATCGGGCCAAAAAAAGGCACAAGGTTGATCTAATTACACCGAGTCTTTATACAAACAAAACTTGTTCAACCACAGTCGACAACGGTCAACGTCCACATTGAAAAAATGAATAATTAATTATTTTCAAAAAAATCAATTCATTTTTAAAATTATAAAATTTTCATCATTTACAGTTCTCTACTATGAGATTGCCATATGAGTAGTGACATTATTCATATTGTAAGCCAAGTAATAGTTTTGATGGTTTTCAAGACCTCAACTTCATATTTTCATAAAATTTCATTTCAATATTTAAATAATTAATTAATGACAAAACTGGCGTTAGGGTTAGGTACTTCAAACACTAGTCACTTATATTGCTTGCATGAAGAGATGTCAATACTACATATGCTCTCAACAGGTACAAACTTACATAAAACTAGGCCCATAAAAACAAAACAAAAATCCAAACAGTTAAGATGTTGAAAGTTTTGAATCAATGAGGAATTTTCACTAAGTTGTTATCGTGTCAGTGCAAGCATCGCGTATATGTACTTACTTTGGCTTGACAATAACCGCTTGGGTGGGGAAAGGACCAAGAGGACAATATTAGTCTTTGCATTTTATATTTTGGTTGGCTGCATACCTCAATTCTTCGCATTTCTGCCTCAGCTTTGGCTTTTTCGTGATTCTCCCATGCTTGAATTTTTGCATCCTCTCGCTTGTATCTATTGCACAAACCACATATCATATTAAGGAGAGTGCGTTTGGCAAGCAACTCTTTCATGATAGAACTATCTTGGGTCTATGGGCCTTATCTTACATTAATGCATCCATCTCTTTTCTAAAACATGCAAGTTCCTGCTACATGTAAAGACAGCATACAAATAGGTGGTTCAACTTTCCCCATTGTCTATTTTATACTTTGAATTTCTACCTCCACCCCCACAATGCACATGCATTTTACTTTTTCACAAGGAAATTTTCAGTGAAATTTTTTATTTATTACCAATATAACAAACAAGGTTTTTGATAGGAATCAGTCAAATTTACTCAATTTATATACCTATAGATTTGTTATGGGTGATGGCCATTCTCCACTGTATTTTGTTAATTATCTTGTGGACTTTGCATAACTGTAGGATATGGATCTACGATTTTAGCTTCAACTTGAAACAAATATGTGGATGACAGCTGAATAGCTAGCTGTATTCTGTAGCCTGCATTCTTTACATTAATTTCATCTTGCACTCAAATTGACCATAGTTTCATCATTTCTCATGAGTTTGTTTGCACCATGTTACTAGGGTTCATCAATTCTCACTTTTTTTGGAACCATATTACACAGTTTCATCATTTCTCATGATTTTTTTTTGAATTATGTCTCAAGGTTTCATCAATTCTCGTGATTTTTTAAACCACAAATTCATCAGTTCTCACACTTTCATTTGAACTCTCATAAAGGTCAGAGCCATTACTACAGTCAGAGTTCTATTTTTTCAATTTTGTGATCAAGCCAATGTGTCCATCATCTAGAAGCAGATTTAGCCAAATAATTAAGTCTTTTTGTACAATTTGGCTAATTTTCTGGAACCTATTGTTGTATTCTGGCAAATTTCTTTTTCTTGTTGGTCAACAGTAAAGACCTGCTCTGAATTTTTTTTAGGGTGATTAGCCAGCATGTTACCCAAGGGTATTAAGTTTTTTGAAATGCCCTCATTTTCCGAAGGAAATGTTTCTTTAAAAAAAAATTAGAGCAGGTATTTATACTCAGTAGGCTCCGTAAAGCCTTGGCCATGGGCTTCAGGGGAATGGGACTTATTATTCCGGCAAATCACCTATGCACCAAGTAACTGGCGAGAGGATGCTGGCTACCGGATATAGTCAAGGCGTGGGAGCACTTAGCCGATATCCGGCAGCAAGCTGGTCATGGGACATAATCAAGGGGGAAGTGAAATCGACCTGACCTATCATCGAGCACTATTTCTCATAACCATCCCTCTTCACAGACAGAAACGGTTTTTCATGGATGAAAACTAGATTTACTTCATCTATGCTCAAGAAAGTTGTAGGTTATGAAAAATAGCGCTGGTCTCAAGTACGAATCAGAAGGTGACACGTCTGCAAGATTTGCCTTCCCCTTGACTATCAGTCCGATTTTTCAGGTCGAAAAAAGACGAAAAATTCTCATCTCAAAGGTTTTTAAAAAAAATTTAAATACCCTGCTTACCTCACTGCGTACTTGGCCTGCTCCGCCTCCTCCCACGAAGAAGCGCGTGCCGCTAACAGGGTTTTACGCACCTCCTCAAGATCCACGTTCGCTTTCAGTGCCTTGGCTGCATCCGCTTCCTCTTCTTCCTTGGTCGCCCATGCCGTGATATTGGCCTTGCCCAGCTGTGTACCTAACGCTAGAATCTCTTGCCGCGTCTTGGTTTGCAGAGCCTTTCCGGATAGGACTTTGGAGGAGCTGACTGGGGATCTGCCACTTCTTCTTGTCGTCGTCGTCGCCTTCGTGGTTGCCACGTTATTATCGTAGGAGTTATGATGACGATGATGTCGATCGCCTGATTCCTGTGTCGACTGCAACCCCACCGCACTAGATGGTGCAGGGCTGCCGTTGTTTGCCTCATATAATACGCTCTTCGGCACGCAGGAGGTTTCAGGGACCATGGTCACCCTGTCGGGAGAGTTGATGGGGCTACCGAGGTTGGGGGTGGTAGATCTCACCGGAGTGGCCGTCCGTGACGGCTCTACGCTGGCTATGGGAGTCATTTCAGTGCCCATGTCTCGGGTCGATACGGCTCCTCGTTTGTTCATTCCAGGCGACGAGGTGACGGCGGCTACAGTCGAAGAATCCGCAACAGGCGGCATGGGATTCATAAGAAGGTCCGAATCCAACTTCAACCTATTTGGTGAATCATGATAATCTGCAGTCAAGGAAACGGGAGTTCAAGGAGATGGAGAAATGGAGCAGACAGAGGAAGAAACAACAACTGATCTTCAGAGTCTGCAATGAAAGATGCAACAAAACCAAATCACCCAGCACCCACAAAGTACAAATCTCTACTGGGACTCCCAAGCCCTAGAACTCGACAATAGGATGCAGAGTAAGGGAGTGACGGATGTGCACATAATAGTCGTAATGCGGTTCAGAGAGTGCAACATTCGGGAAGAAGATCATGGATCTGACTGACATTCAAATATGCAAGAAAGAATGTGCAGGAAACCGCAACTCTTGACCTGCGCACCTGTTCGGGATTCAGAAATGGGTTTGGCTGTCCGAAGTGCAGTTTTGAGATAATTGTCATGATCTGTAACATGATGATCAGGAGACATGATGCTGCTGCCCTCGACTATGCCATCGCTCGTGTGGTCATGACCATGCAAATCGTTCAGTGGGTAACGGTCGACGGCCATGACGGCGCTGGACATATTCGGCGTCCCATCGGAGGTGCGCATGAATGGCAAGCGAGCATGCTGATGACCACCACCACCTCGACCCCTAGTCAGGGCTTCTGATCCTTCGACGCCGGTTCTATACTTGGCTGCATTGCTGAGATCTACTACCTTCTTGGGTCCTGAGTACTGCTCTGACGTCGACTGATCATCTCTTCTGTCGCCACCATTGTCACCAGAAGATGCAGAAGAAAAAGAAGCATCGCGAAGTCCTCCTTGATGGACAACCGCATTCGAAGCGGTTCCATTTTTAGTTCCAGACTGCGGCCGTCCAGCTGCTGCTGCACCCGGATTCGAGAACAATGCTTTCTTCGACAACTTGACGCCTCCCTCATTTGCAACAACGTGTGCCTGCAATGGTCCACTTCTGGACTTGGACCCCGCCGCTTTCGAGCCGCTCCCAGCAGGTGTTTGATCGCTTGCTGACAACCATTTCTCTGCATCGTCCCATTTGGAAGGAGTGTGCAGCTTTGGTACTGAACCCACTGCAGCTTGATAAACGCCAGCCTTGCTGAAATCGAAGCTGGAAGGACTGTCACAATCGTAAGCCTCAGCATCTGTGCCCGGCCTCACATGGCTGCCGGTCCCTGTAGCATTCACGACGTTGCCGGCAGCTGGTTGTTGTTGTTGTGCACTTGCAAGCCGCCCAGTAGCTGCTCCAGACATGACTATTCCACTGCTAGTCTTCTTCTTCGACTCTTCTAAGCCCAGCAGCTTGTGATCCACGAGAGGACTACTCTGGATGGCTTTGAACGGCATGGTTTGAGCTTCGTTGGACGCGTGGGCATCTCTAAAAGCCAGCGAATTCTTGCTCACAAATGCCATCTCGACGTTGGTGGTAGCTTCTACAAGGTGCAGTGCATCGTGCACTGAAGCCCAGCGGCTTGTCTCTTTCTCCGACCGCTTCCCGAAACCAGCTTTCATTCCCAACTGTCTCCCAGGCGTCGTCTCAAGCTGCTGCAGGCCTCCTCTCTTGTTTTCCCTACCCTGCAAACACACGTCCATGCCCATAGATGTCAGGTTATGTTCAACGAATCTCGACATGGCAGCAAGTCGCCCAAGACACACGGACACAAAATGCAGCAAGAACCAGTAGCAGAAAATTTGAGAAAGCCTTGGTTCAAGATCCTTCACCAGCAGATCATTGCGTGGGGATGGACTATAGAACAACTCTGCATCGTCGCCTTCCAAATGTGAGTCTATGTCACAATTCTTCTTGCTGCTCACAAGCTGCTCATTCACTGAGGAGCTATAGACATGATGAGTCCCATGCTCCATAATATCACCGGCTGAAGCTCAGCCTTTGACAATGATGTCAACAGTCGGCCGGAGTTGCTTGCAGGAACTACATACACTGCTACGCAAGGTTGCTAATCACGCATGTGCAGCTGCTTTCACCAGACTGCACATCTCTCTAGTGCAGCATTGATCAACAAAGCTTTTACTTCAGCAGCATGAGCATTCCCTGAACTGCATTTCGGCATGTTCATGGTGGACATCCGCGTGTTAAATTGTTTCTTGTGGTAGCTACTCGGCGGGCTACTTTTGTGTTTGCTCACTTGTGGTAGCAGTGGACGGAAATTTCTTGTGAACCGTGCAGCTGACTGCAACCGGAAATAGTAGAGTCACGAAGAGCTCTAACAACTGCTCGACAGTGTGAACCTTTCTGTCTGGAGAAAGTGCAGGTCAGCGTCGACGTTGATAAGATCACAATGGTAAGTGAAACGATAAGGCGGGAGTCACACACGACGCTCCTGATCCGAAGACGCCGAGGAATCGGTCTGGTTTCTCTCCACTTTCGACCACCTTGCAAGGGGCAACAGGATGATCATAAGCAACCTCGTGCCTGTCGCTTCTACAACGAGATGATCATAAGCAACTCCGTGCTCGACCCTTCTTCAGGACAATGAAGACTCCAGAAGTGCTGGGACTCCAAAAGTGCGAGCTTGCGTTAATTTCCTGCATAGTAAAAGTAATCAACAACTCCTAAAAATTGGTGGAACCCCAAGATGTTTGGATGATTCAGTGCAAGCACAGGACCGATCTCAATTGCAACAACCTCTCACCAGTAAACCGCATGCCGAGTTTTGAAATTTGTGCAGCCTGAAGCTCTGAGTCAAACAACCCATGTCCAATGGCATATAAGTTTACCTACGCGGAGCTCGCCGCAACACACTATGTGAACTAGTTTTGCCTCTCGAGAGCAACAACGGGTACCAAGTACGAACGGTCCACTAATCGCACTAATAAATGTACGCAATGATCTTTTGGAGAGAAATTAATTGCCAGAAATTTTCATCATAATTCACATCTCTTTTGGTAGAGGAATTACTTTCCAGAAAAATTTAATCGTAATTAACAAACTCCTTTTGGAGAGAAATTGCCAGAAAAATTCAGCATACTTAAATAACTCTCTTGGAGAGAAATCATAATTGCCAGAAAATCCATCATTCTTAACAAACTCTTGTGGGTAGAAATTAAAATTGCCAGAAAAATAATCATAATTAACAAACTCTTTTACGGGAGAAATTGCCAGAAAAATTCATCATTAATTAACAACTTTGAAGCACCACTTTTGTCACTTGTGAGCAAAGAAGCCGGGTAATGATGGGGGTAAGAAATTAGATTCCAGTAATTGTTATTGCTCTATTAGGTACGTCAGTGTTCTCTGTCTTTTGCGCTATTAATGTCCATCTGATAGTAATGTGCATCTTAACACAACTTTTTTGTTTTCAGTAGTCATTTCCAGCAGTGTTTTTCCCCCTAAATTTGACTATTATTAAAAAAGATATGATAGTGGTTAGAAAATTTAAGCATTAGTGGTTACTTAACACTACAACCCTAGTCTAGAAATCTAGAGATTTTTATTTATACTTTTCCTAATTCTGGCAATTGAACCCCCTCCTCCCCCCCCCACAAAAGAATTGCATTTTAATTCGTAATCTTGTCTGAAATGCTGATATTTTCTATAGCAATAAAAATGTATTAAATTGAAAGTAGAGTGTTTATTAATAGTTTGATATTTGGCAAATGATTTGATATTTGGTTTGCATGTAATAAATTGGAGAATGTTATCTTTGCACAAATTATGCTGTGTATATACTGACTTTTTCTGAAATGCAAACATGAAATGATTTTCTTACACTGAGATAGTAGATGGGGAAAAATTCCATGACTAGGATCAGCGATTCTTCATTTGCCTAGTTTTGGCACTTGGCAGCATAAAAAATCCAATGTGACTCGTATGCAAAATGTGCCCTTGTTACTAGATTTCAAGGAAATGTCTGAAATTGTCATGTTAAGAGAATAGGTTCTAGCATGTCACCAGACTATAGCAAGATTCTTAACTTTTTCTACCTTCCTCTTTGACCATAACCAAATTTGGTTAATTCCTCTTGTGAATGATGGCTAGTGTGACTAGGGTAGACTGGCCGGTGAGGTTAATTGCTCATGGCAGGCCGCATCCAAGGGGAGGGCTCTGTTGTTTCTGGTGTCCAAACAAAACTTGAACCCCTCCTCTTGGCACATCTGACACACTAACAGAATCGTCAAAAATGGATTAAAAATGAAAAAATTACTGCCCCCCAAAGTAAAGGGTGTCAAGAACTTTTTAAAACAAACCACCAAACAATACAAAGTCAGTTCCCAGTCACTCAAAAACATCTTTGTATGTTGTGTTGTGAATATTAGACTTGAAAGATGATTTGTAGAACTTCAGGTGGTGCTCCTATAGCACTTTAAATCATTTAAAATGAATAAGAAATAAGAAAGTTATGAGGTTTGAAAGTAGGAGGGGTCCAAAAAAAAAAAAAAACACATTTTGTAAGTTGGAAAGCTTTTTTTTTAAATGTTTTTTTTTCATTATTTCTTTTCCTTTGCACTTCAAAGATGATTTCTAGAGCTCGAGGTAGTGCTCCCATAACATTTTAAATCACTCAAAATGAAACACATATGATGAAGATATAAATAAGTGTTCAATCATAGGCAGACGATTGGTGATGGGCCAGTCTACCCTGCATCATAATTTTTTTAAATTTTTTTCAAAACCTGAATTCATAGACACGAAAATTTTAACTAGTGAAATATCAATCTCTAATTCTTTGTCAGATGAAGTAGGCCTATCTACAAACATGTAGTTTGTTACATAGTAACTTAGGTGTACAAATTGTTCAACATAGGTCGTGCTGTTCAGAAAAGTGATTGTGGAAACACAGAAAATCGCATTTCTCTTCATTTGACAGCTTAGGTTCTTGGCAATTTCTAACTCTGAAAGTTCTGCAGCCCTGGGCACAAGATTGTCACTTGCTTCATCTTCCAAATCTTTGTTTTCCTAATGCAAGATATTGCAACTACATGAAAAAGGCCAAAGCGCTCCATCAGGGGTCAGGAAGGCTTGCGTACAGGATAGATTGCATCCAGTGGTGCCCTCCACTGCCAAGGCATCATTAGTAATGTCAATCATGGATGCTCATGGAGCTTTTTTCATTTATGATGACAATACATGCCAATCTTTATTACATAAGGATTTAGGTGTCCTCTTCAAGCACCCTTTCAGTCATTTGCTTAAGTGGGAGTGCAGGACAGGGCAAATAAGTATCTGCTAGTTCCACTTTTCATGCGGTCCATTTCACTTGGAATGTGAATGGATGGTGAAGAACATGTTTGAGATTTGAATCAACGGTTGGAACACCAGTTACGCTTTGGAACAGCTTAACAAAGATGGGCTCACAAAGTCCCTATGTGAAACATGTGATTCCAAGTTCCATAGTACAAAGAAGCACTACAACAAGGATAAGGAATTGGAAATGGGGAAAGGAAGGACATAAGGCCATTTTGCCTTTATTGGACTCCACGACCAACTCCAGACCTGTTTTTAGTCTTGAGTGTTTCTCATCAAGATTTTATCTTGATTTTCATTTTGGCGATTAACTTCGTCCATCTGTCTCAATTCTGTCACTTCCAAACGGTGGCTGAAATTCAAGGGTTCAGTAGACATGATGAGGAACTTGAAAAGAAATCATCAATCATAACTAAGTTGACCATACACATTAGCATTAGCATGGAAGAGGTCATTTGTTAGGTAAGAAAATGGCACCAGCCCACCTTGCTATCCACTTCCATGTTTTGTGTTTTTGGGGAGTGGAGCAAATAGGTGATGTGGGCCTTGATGGCATCAGCAACACCATTGCTACCTACAATTCAAGCAATAAGATAACTACCCGACAAGGAGAAAACAAGAGAAATAGGTTATGGTCATAGATAAATGAGTTGATTCGAGAATATGGAGCAGCCTTTTTTTTGTTCTGGCTAATTTTTTACAAAGAGAGAAATTAAAATAAAAATACTTGAAAATGAAGTGATTTTGAAGGTTTCCAATTGCTAGAAGTGAAGGGAAAAAAAAAAGGGAAAACTTTTCAGATTTCTATATTTGGTTTCTAGTGTATAGCCCACAAATATACCTAGGAGGTTGATCAAAAAATTGTACTTCAAATCTGGCTTATAGCCAGATTTGGCTAAATCTTCCTATCAATGATTGCCACATTAGAGAAATCTTCTAAGAAACATTATATTATGGAAGTCATTTTCCTTTAAAGACAAAACTTTGGGTCAAAAAAGGGTTAATGAATACTTTTATTATGTCAAGTAATGACATTTTCCCATCAACTCAATGTTTTCTGTACGTCTCAAAGTCTCCATCCAAGGTAGTTTAAGACTTCTATACTACATATCCTCCTTTCCTTTAGGTTTTAGTGGTCATTATTAAGTGAATACTTGAAACATCAATGGAAAAGAATATCCAAAATTGATATGAGCAAAGTGGGATGATCACTAATTATGTCGCATAAGTACTCCTACTATTTAATAATATGCAATTTGTACGATTTTGATCAAAAAAATTAGTTAATTAAAAAAAATTTGATGACATTTTTTTAATCATTTTTTTGGATAGTCACATGTTGCACTAAATAATACCTACATCAGAAAACTGGGAAAAAAACACTGGTTGTCACGAACAAACGCCAAATCAAAGCAGGCCAATTAAGTGGATAACGCCATCAATGGTGTTGTGTTGTAATGTGTTGGGTGGTACTGAAAACGATAAGAGTCTCGTGTCAACGGCCACGTTCAGTGACAACCTCCCTCCCTCCCTTTAAAAACAGCACAAGGCGACAACATGCGTGGGCCTGTTGCAAAGGCCTTGCAGAGGTGCGTATTGAAGACCATCTCCTGGTATTTTTCGAAATTTGACAGCGGTGGGGACAGAGTGCTGCTATAAAACCTGCATGATTCCATGCCCTTTCACGATCTGTCAATTTGGGATTTTAATTAACTTTTCGTCCACAGCTTTCTCAGGTGGCACTGCGGGAGTTGAGTGTCAGGTTATTATCGTTGCACTGACATAGATTCCCCTTGTCTCTCAGTAAGTACTTACTGCTCTCTGCGCATATGTGTTGGAAATTCATATCTTTCCTTCAGTGTTTTCTCTTAGGAATTTCTGTTTGTAGCCAAACTAGCTATTATCCATTGGAAGATGGAGAAAGCGTGGTGGTCATCCTGGGTATATGTAGCCAAACCTGGCTATAAACCAAATATGAAGTGCAAATCTTATATCATCCTTCCATACACTGAAAACCAAGATAAGAAAGGAGAGGATTTTAACTTCTTTGTTTCTCTCACTTCTGGCCGACTGAAAACCTCCAAAATCACTTAATTTTTTTAGTCTATAAATGAAGCCTAATAGTTGCTAACTTTGGTGTCTTTCATTTCACCATCCATATAGTTTCCAGACAGACATGTTTTTGTGTGCTGTTATTTAGTGGAACTTCCACTAAACTTTTACAATAGGTATTTATTTATATTCTCGTGTCTCTAATGTGTGCAATCTAGTCTCCTAAGTCCTTGTGCAAAGATAAGCTGTTTCGTAAATCTTTCTTCGGCCAACCTGCTGCAGCGTGCAGCCTGTGGGTGCTGGTAGATAATGATCACAGAGACTGCAACCCCATTGTTGTACCAAATCATTGGAGTCGTTGGAATAAAAGCCAGACCTCATTTACTGCAACTTGAGGATCGTGTGAGATTTCTTTCAGGTTCAATGGTGAAGACACCACCTGAACTGAAACTTGAGGGAGGATGTCCAATACCCTCTATTTACTAGTCTTTTTTTCTTTGGCAAAATATCAACAAAAGGTTACACTATAGTTTCAAAAGTGAATGGGTATTCTGTGACCCAAATTCAAAATTCCCCAAATTTCTTCAAATGTTTTTTTACTTGGGGAGCATGTCACCACAAGTAGGTTTATCGGCTACTTTTTTTATATTGTCATGCACAAACACTTCACCAATTAAGGAGAAAGTTGTTCTGGGAGGCTCACCATTGCGGTGCATCACAAATTTGGAAAAACAAATCCCAGTTTTGCACCTTATGGATCTCATGTTCTAATTGACAAAACAAAAACAAATCAACTTAATCCACGTTTTGCTTCTTGCCTCCATATTTGATCATAGACCATCCAATTGAAGCCCCCATCGACTACTAACAGCCTACTTCCAATCACTTTCAAAAAGCTAACCAGCAATATATACATTGAAACTAGGAACATTGGCATGAAATGTTCAACTTAATTACATATGTCCATATCCATGAGTAGGTAGTGATTTTTAATTGCAAGCCAATATTGTTAATGAATAGGTTCTTGCCAAACTCAGACCATGCAGGTAATAAAGAAGCAAATTTTATTTATGTGGGATCACCAATGACAAGGTATCCAAGGGTGCAAACTTCATTGTTGGAAAGGAATGTACACAATCTAATTCATGGACGACATGGAAACCAACTTTATGAACAATGGTTGCCACAACATTGTGCTCTACATCACATGTCTAAATGCATTCACAATATGGGCAAAGAGGAAAAGGTCGATACCCTAGAAGTCAATGGGTTGATTACACATACGATAAGGAAACTAACAATTTAAGATGACGGAACTTAACTTAATTTGATAAGGTAATAGAAATTGTTTGCTATCAACAAATGAAAAAGAAAGAGAACAAGCTATGTGTAATGAACTATGACTCTCATGGATGGGCTCAAACATCACTAGGTCAAAACATGGCATCCATGATTATAACATTTTATGACTACATCCCAATTTTAATCATGTATTCGTGAAGGTCATTTCATTGTGCATAGTAAGACACCCCTACTCACCATTGGGACCACATGATGAAGCTCATCTATAGGCCTAGTCAAGGTTGGGACCACATGACTACCTAGGCCAACTTGAAGATTTAGCATATTGACTCCATTCGACCAAAAACATAGAAAAAAATATATAATGAAAGTCCAACTCAAAAATTGAAAAAAAACAATTTGGGAACTCCAATTGCATTCAAATCTAGAGTGACAACATTTTTCAACTAGAAGATGTGTCATATAGACCTTGTGAAATAATTATTAAATAAGCAAAACATTGCATGAGAATTTAACTCAAAAAAATGAAAGACAGCATATTTGGGCATTCATAACAAACTTAAAATTGAAATTCAAGTGGAGTGAGGACTGTCATATATAAAATCAATTTGCACACAAGGTAAGAATAATTAAATGTTGAGTGAACTAATAAAATAAGAGCTTGAATGTAAAAAAATTATATTCCTTATTGTTTATGAAACCTATGTATTCCCCCCCCCAAAAGGAAAATTTTAACAAATCATAATATAGTTATGGTATGTCATATATGTTGATTTTAAAAATATTATGTCTAATCAAAATAAAGACAATCAAATATCATATTTCAAACTTTGATACAATGCAATCATATAGTCATGGTTGACACATATGATTACAAATATAATCATGCATGCCATATTTTGGCATAATGCATGATCTAACAATGTGAACTTGACATCAAACAAATCAACAAAAAAATTGTTGCACACATTTTGATGGTGCAATATTGAAATTTTAAATTAATCAACACTTTTACCATCGAGTTCCTCAAAGAAAGAAAACACAAGCCAGCTAGTGGTGACAAAATGTCCTTTGAAGCCTCAATAATGTCCCTTTTCAATGTGTTTTTGGATTGGATATTTGGGGAAAAAATGTGCAATGTTCAAACAATAAAGGCTGGGGAATGTTTAACTACTTACATTAATTGTCAATACAACAGCCATAGTTAAAATGAGGTTGATGTCCAAGGCCTATATTCTTTCTTACTATAGAATGTATCACATGTAAGAAATGACTAACTACTTGAGAGATATTACCTTAAAGGTCTATAATTTTAGTACATTTTTATTACCTAATTACCTAATTACATAATACACATATAAATAGTGTACCCTATATCTTTTGTAACTAATTAACTATATTTATTTTTCAACTTATATTTATTTCAAACCAATCTTTTTTTGCTAAACATTCAAACAAAATTCGATTGCCCTAGTACAGGGGAACTTCAGCATGCATCTCTACTGAATAATTAATTGATTTTGAACTTTCAATTTTTAAAATAAAATGTTTCAGAATATTTCAGAAGAATTTATTTTTTTGGAGAAGAGAATTTTTTGAGAATTTTAACATTTTCTAAATATAACATAACTTGTGCTAAAGCTGCCAAGGTACTACAATAAGTTAATTAGGAAATTAGTTTGTTCAAGAGATCAAAAAGGAAAAGTAGTAGTTTGATTTGGGTTGTTAACCATGGTTCACTTCACCACTTGGATTTTAAAGGATCATTAGGTCTAATTCTATGTGAACCAATTGAATTAATTTCACTAAAGCATCAAAAAAAAAAAATCTATTTTTGGATATTGCGCACAACATTAATTGAACATAGACTCTTGTAGAACCTTCAACATGAACTATGTATCAAACTTAGCCCATGTTGTGTTACTTCAATTAACAAACTAATATGAATTAAGTCAAAATAAGAAGGGAAACTAGAAATAATGGCCATGACATGAGCTCAAATAAATAATAGCCTTTTCAAGTGATCACTTTGGTAAGTACCTATGGTAGATGCAAAGGTAGTAACATTTTTTTAATAATTATTATTATTATGATCATGGAAGGGATTGCTTTAAACATAAAAGGCACAAACAAAAGGGATACATTGATTATTTTATTTCTTATAGCACATCATTTTTGAAACAATGTTCACATAACTTACAAAGGGTTTGGACTTATGAAAGTTAATTTTTAATTAAGTATCTCCTAACATATAAATAGGTTACCCAACTAAAATCTTGCACGACACCCACACCAACAAAACACTTGAATGATACCCAAAATAAAACCTACATGTTTTTGGGCTAAGATCACTCACACACCTTAAACTTAATCTTTATGTGGGTACACCCATTGAGGAACTCATCAAACAAATTTTGTTTTATGAGGATCACCCACAAAAGACATGTACATCTTGTGAACACCTAAATAAGAAAAATAAAAAATTAGTTTATTGTGACATAGATTCATTACACAAAAGGCTTACTCCCAAATTTTAACAACTACCTAACAACATGAAATCGTGAAAGGGAAAAAACTAGATTGAAGTTACACCCACATTCACATACACACTTGAAAGGAAGAATGAATGGACTATCAACCTCATTCATCTACATATACTAAACATTATCATTCATCCATTTCAAATCAATAGTATTATGCCACACATTATTGATCTAAAACTATCATCTTTCCTATAAATGAGTTATTAAATTAGTGGAAATTTTCTCCCCTGAAATCTAGTCAAATTGACATAATTCACTTTCAATTATTTTAAACCCAAAATATTTTACTAAAAAATTCTTGAATCCAAGCCTAGGTCCCTAATCAAAGATCCTCAAAATAGGCCCATAACTTGAATGATTTATTTCCCATGCTTGCCCATAGAAATACATAAGCCATATTATTGTTATTTATAACTTCTACCTCTAGTAACCGAATTTGGTGTTATATTCACACCTTTAGAAATTAAGCTAAATGGAATCTTTGACATATTAACATGCAAGAACATGTAATCAAGGTAAACTCCAATAGCACATCATATGCCATGGAGAACTAATTCATTTTCTTCTTTGACAACCACCCCTTAAATTTGTGGAAGGAAATACATGCAAAAGGAATCACAAAATTGAAGGAAAAGGGTATTATTGATGGGGCAATAATGAAATTCCCTTGCTATAATTGAATGACCCTAGTTATTGAAGATTTATCCATAGCTAAGAAGACACACCATTTCCACCCTTGCAAGGATATGTGAATGCAATAATAAATGTGTAATTGTGCAATGTGAGAATAAAGTTCAAAGAATTATCGGAAGTGCAAATGCAAAAAACAATGAAATGATAGGAAATTACTAACCACACTAAAACAAGAAGGGCATATTAAAAATAGTGTATTATGAAAAATTAGTGGAAAAAATGATTGCAAAAATGTGAAGTGCAATGAAAGTTGGAATAAAACTCAAAGGAAAGGTTGCAAACAAGGGCACAAAATTGGGAACAACAATTGAAACTAGGTCTTAAAAACATTCTTGAATGAGAGGTCAAATGGGAGAAACATTGAAGTCCCAAACATGGTTTGAAACAAAATAGCTAATTTAGACCAACCACAATGCTAGAAAGCCATTCAACAATTCCACCTTCACTTGGATAATTATCTAGTAGGGATAATATATGCAAAATCTTATATTCCATGATGTGAGATATAGGTACTTAGTAAAATATGATGTCATAAATAAGGGATAATAGATAAATTGGCAAAGTTTAGGCTTCTTTCACTTGCATTTGAACTTACATATGCTCTCTCATTACTCAAATAATGAGTTATCTTTAAAATCCCCCTAGCAAAGGACCAAACCCCCAAAGTCAACATGGAATAACAATAAATGCATAATATTTGTTGAATCTATAGTGTAGGAGCAATGGGAAAAGTGAGATTCAAGATGAACCTGCTTTTACCACTAGTAATTTCACAACCCATATTATAAAAATGTAATTTTTTCAGTTTTTTGACATCTCATTCCCAATTTCAGCCAAACTACGGGTTTTGGTCTTTTCTTATGTTGATTTTGTGAATAACTTCAATATTTTTTTTGTTTTCAATCTCGAGTTTGATCCTTTTGTACACACATTGGTGCTTATATCCATATGTATGTGGTTCAAGACCTTTGGTCAATATGCACGTAATAATGATGGGATCTAATATATTGGTTTGATAAATAATTTTAATTCAATTTATCCACAAAAAATAAACCCATTGGGGGTTTTAATTTTTCTTTTAATTCTTATTTAACTTGATGCAATTGCAAGCATTTGAGGAACACATACAATTATGATGATGGAAATTTGTCAAGATGGTCAATATCAATGGAAAAGTATTTCACAAGAATAGAATGACCACCTAGTAAATTCCATCAATTTCAATAGGGTTGATCCATTTGGAACAATTTCATCCACACAGTTATCTATATATATATATATATATATATATATATATATATAGAATTGCATTTAAGTTAAAAAGTCCCTTTGGACAAGTGATTTGGCATATATTACACATTTTTTGAACTTGTTATATTATTTATAACCACTTATTTGTTGAAAACACCATAAGAAGCTAAGATTCATTGAAATGTCATCATAAATTATATGCTTTTGTTGTTTTCATAATTCCTTCAACATCTTCAAAAATATGAAATCTTTCAAGGAATAGTTTAATATTCAAAATCTTTCATTTAATCATTTGTGGGCCATAAAGTGATGGCACATCATAACCCAATTTCACATACAACATTATTGATGATCATTTTATTAATTAAAAAAAAATTGGAACAAAAAAAAACTAATTATTTATCACATGCATCTACAATATTTATAAGAATTTCGAATTGTAATAATGTGCCAATTGCCCGCTTATGCAACATAAAGTAACAAATAAAGTAACATTAGAAGTCTCTATCATTCAATTGTTGATGAACCATTATTAAGTTACCAAAGTCCAACCTTGGTAGCATGTCTTCCAAGCCCTCCTCCTTCCTTCTACCTAGGTAACTACCAATGTTGGATGGTTACCCAATTTGGTGATCTAGAAGCGTTGGTTTTGGTTTCAATTAGTGAAAAACATTAGAAGAAAAATGAGAATTTGCAACTTGTAAATGCAATGACTTTTTAATTACAAATGACATTTGCAACTAAAAAAATGTTAGTTGCATTAAACAAGCTACACAAGATATTAGTTTCAAATTTCGATGAAATCAATGATCAATGCATCTAATTCATTTATATGCAAGCCATATCTTGTGCACCTAAAGGCAACACTTTTATGCAACTAAAATGGTTGGACCTTGCATTGTGCTATGTGTACAATTCACAATGCATTTCATTATGATACATGGCATATTTACAAAATATTGGTTATTTAAATTAATAATAGGTGTCAATGTAAGATTATCCATGCATATGAATGGTCATTTACCATGTGCCTTTATATGTAGCCTAAATAAATAGGTAAGTGAATAGGCCTAAGTAGGTAAGTAGGTAGGCCTAGGTAGATACATAGGTAGGCTTCGGCTAGGCTAGTAGGTGGGCTTAAATAGGTAGAATCTTATTTAATTTATTGTTCAAAAGCCTTTTCAAAATTAGCTTATCCCAAATGGCATTTGCACTTTGAATATTTATCATGCATGTACTATGTGTATTCACCTAGTTATATAATTTCCAAAGTTGAACTTGTTGACAAAAGATTGGATAAATTTAATGAGAGGGAAACATTACAACACTATCCCAAATCCTTTGTCCCATACAAGGTAACCTACCTATTTACATATTATTCGGCCTACTTTCTTACTACTTTCTACATACTACCTATTGTACCTACCTACCTACCTAGCTTAAGCTTAGATAAAATAATATATATAAGTAGTTGTAAATAAGTATCTAGCCTAACTAGCCTACCTTAACTAATTGTTATGTACTTAACCTACCTACATATTACATATTTAGCTAACCAGGTAAGTAAGTAACCATAGGTAGGTAAACCTATTTACTTACCTATTATTAACCCTCGATTTATCTTTATACCCTTAAATGTATATCCTTACACAATATACCTTTGATATATTATTAATAAACCTTAGCATATGGCTAGGGGCTTTAGGTCCATGTGATCATTGTTAGCAATATTTGATTATATTTGTAATTAATGTAATATATGATGGGCTAGGTGGATGAAAAATCATTCACAATTCTTCCACGTGAAAAGATTAATTGTCATTACTTGCATTTCAAATTGTAAATGCAACCAATGAAAGAAATGTTGAAATTTTGCAAAAATAGTTGAAAAACCAACTAACTGTAAGTTGCAAATAATAACAAGTTACATATAATTGTGAAATGTATGGTTGCATTTTAGGGGATTTCTTATAACAAATTCAATTGAAATTGTGTTTGATTTTTGAAACTAGTTTAGGAACTGGAAGGTTAAAATTTTAAGAACTGAACTTAAATTTGGGTTATTATTAGTTCTACTTATATGTGGTAACCAGAATCGGAACTCAAACCAAGATTTTTGAAAAAAAAGCAAAACAAAACAAAACAAAAAGTTGGGGCTAAGTGGAAATTAACTACCACATCTACTCCAAGTTATCAGGACTGATTTTTCACCCAAAAAATCAATTTAAAAATGTCTCCAGATTTCAGAATTTTAAAGAAAATTTCCAGATTTTTAGATCAAGCTCCAGTAGCCTAGCAGAGTTGTTTATTTTGCAAATTTCTGCATCTTGGGGAGGGAAAAAAAAAGAAGTGAGTGCACTCATACAAAGGCTATTTATTTGGAAAAAATTGGCCCAAATAGAGAAGGTTTTAGCAATGTCACCAAAAATATATATAGCAGGATTCCTAAAGTTTTTTATATTCCTCTCTGACCTATATACTATCTGAAATATAGCCAAATTTGGCTAAACCCTAAACCCTAAAAAAACGCATTGCATGTAATCAAAAGTGGTCGTCAGTTACTGTTTAAAACCTTGAGAATCCATGTCAGAAATTAGTAATGATCAGTACTTGATTGTCTGTGCTAATATACTCTGCTCGGTAGCAAGGCAGTGTTGATTGTTCCTAATGATGGAAGGTTTTTCTCCCTCTAAAGAGCATCTCCAGGACTTGCTATGTATCTGACCATGCACATTAAAAGAATTGGACGAAGAAAGTCAGAACATGCCCGTTTGGCTCTGGAAAATAGTTTTGCTCTTGCATACGTTCTACGGTTTGCTGAGGCTGATGAAATGCAGTAAAACTGTGCACTTGTTAGAGAACAGTGTAATAAATATGATTCGACTGCTGGTCTCTGTTTTTGATTGGCCAATCATAATCATTTGGTCCAGGTGTTTTGCTATTAGTAGTCTGCCACCTATTTGCAATCTCAGTTTGAGTATCGTGAGTGGGGGTTGGTAAAAAGTAAATAACTAAACTTTGATGTGAGAAATACTCTTGCAGGGTAGCATACTGAGCATGGCTGGGGATGCTCTCAGGAGTCCGAAGGACCCCACAAATTTTTCATTTGACAACACAATGAAGTGACTAACTTATTCTCAGGGCATCTGGAGATTTAAAAATGCCAAACTCAAATTTCTTGATTCTACTTGTTTACAATATAAATCTGGTAGCAAGTTCACTTTGAGTTGCAGTGTGATGAGTACAATTTGCAAACCAAGGATTTCACAACCAAGCTACATTGTTCAAAAAAGATTGCTCCCCTCGGGAATTTGATGGTTTACTATATAAACTATATTCCTTAACCTTTAAACGACCTTTGACCAAAATAATGCCACTTCGAAAGAGGAATCAGCCCCTACAAACCCCTAGAAAAGCTTGAAGTCATCTACAACTTTACTGAGTTGATTTTTTTTAAATGGGGGATTTGGTTGAGATCTAGAAAATCCCCACCATGGAAAGTGAAATCTTCTTGGTTTTGGGTAGCCTTCAAAATTTTAAGTTTTTAGGGATTTTGAGTTAGCTACCATTCTTCAATGATCGCAAAATTTATAGTTGGATAGAAGACATCCATATGAAGTGGGTGGGTTTAAAAAAAACTGCACAAAATGGCATTGGATGAGGAAGAAACTGCAGTCAAAGATGCACATCCAATGTGCATCCACACAATGTCAGCCATCATTCCCCCACATCTGCCAATCAGGGGTGCCCACATTGAAGCATTGCGGTGGGGGAAGTATGGGCCCCTCTTATTAAAAAGTCTAAATTATCAAAAGTTATGCACCTTTGAAAATTGATCACAAAATGCCACAAAAAATTAGAAAACTTCTAGATGAACAATTGTCATAAACTTTCTCTGATTTTATCAAAATTTGGTGAAATTTTAGTCATAATTGTCTAACTACGTATGTAGACCCATGCAGTTTAGACAATGGAAAAAATAACAAAAAGATTATACAACTCTCAAAATCAATCACAAAATACCACAACAGACAAGGAAAACCGTAGATGAACAATTGCCCATAACATTTTTTGATTTTATTATAGTTAAATGAAAATTTAACCACACATGACATATTTAGACCCATGTGATTTAAAGAACTAATAAAATAAATTAAATTAAAGTTATACAACTCTGAAAATTGATCACAAAATGCCGTATAAAGCTAGGAAACCTTAAACCAACGTACACTTGAAGAAAATATGTCATTTGCAACCAATGTTTATAAATTTTAAATGTTTTTTTGCAACCAAAAAACAATTGCAAACAACCTTTTTTAATTGCAAAAATTGATTGCAATCAATAGTTTTTCTTCTAGTGATACAATCTATATAAATGTGTTATTTAATGAATTCACATAATAAGCACCAAAACATATTGTAGCATCTTCACATGATGTCTTCTTTTTACACCCCACACATAATCTTATCATTTTAAAAGGTCAAATTCACTACATGGAATAATGCAACCACGTGGGATTGGGTATAGAAGTCTCTACCATCATGGTTTTTTTAGAATTGGAGTGTTTGGTGTGACGAAAACCCTCACCAAAATCAAATTGAATTTCAAGTGTGACATTATTTCCAACCTTCCATGAACTTGTTAAGATGGATCACATGTGCCTTGTACATAATATAGGAGTTCACCATGGTGGTATTTATAACATTAACATGATCCAATGCCCCCATTTGTGATCCCACATTTGTAACATATAATTACCACAAAATTGATCTTGGACATCAACTTCACACATGTGCTCTTGGTAGTGCACTAACATTGGGCTAATTGGGATTTCAAATGAATTAAATAAATGCCATTGAGTAGCAAATGTGCCACTTGCAAGATCAATGGGACTAAAAGCAATGGAAAAAATGGAAATTAATTTGTTATCGAACCAAGAAACTACAACAAGCTTATCTAAAACATGCATGTGGTATTAAAGTTGATCTTCTATTTGGATCAATAGTCAAAACACTAGGCCACCCCATCCAATTAGTCGTGCAAGTTTTTATGGCATGCACCCCAACCTTCAAACTATCTTAAAACAATGTAGGGCTAAAGAAAAAGTTATCACATGTGACAATGTGATTGTTGTTTGTGTATTGTCCATCAACCCATGGACAATCTTGTATCTATTGCACGTTCAATATCCTCATGACTTGCACTATAATACAATTCCATTTTTTGCACATATTTAAATTTGGCATTAGCCAAACACCAAATTTTCATTCCATATCTGCAAAGCTTAGCTTTTATGTATTCCCATATGGATGAATCCTTCCTAATGTACTTGACCATCATTTCATCTGCACATAAATTTTATTCCACATTCCAAAATTACCCATAGCTCATTGCATGTTTCAACTAACCAACTAATAGTTGCAAATTTGTCATAAGCAAGATCAATCTTATCTATGACAATTGAATTGTCGTCAACTAGATGAATGCATTTAAAAATGTCTCCCAACCTCGTTTAGTGATATGGTTTATAATGGCAGGAATTCAAAAAAGATCATTAGACTTTGACCAATGTAGTTTCATGTATGGTACCTTCTTGATAGCCACAAAAATCAAAACCCTAATGAAAACCTTGAATTTAGCCACAATAAACTTAATATATTTCACCCCTCTCCTTTAGGCCTCCTTTTTCCACCTCTTTAACACACAAGTGTTGGTCATGACATAATCTTCTCAAGATATTAGTGGGCCAAAGCAATTCCAAAAAATCAAATTAAGGTCTCACATTGGGGAATAGATGTACCTAACATTTGTTCCCCACCTTCACCTATAATTGGGGTAATTTTGATGTTAGGATAATTCCACATATTATCAAGATACAACAAAACTTCCATGGCCTACACAGTAAGCAACTCAAGTCCTAATTCTTGGGTTGAAAGTTGAAAATACAACTTTTTAGTGATAGGTGATAACCACATCTATCAAGCTTGTCATCAAAACAACAATTCCAAAAGAGATGCCAACACTATTACAATTCATGGTTTTTAAAAGTTGTCCAAATTGATTGCATTATCCACCTTGACTAATGAACATGTCAATTTTGACTAAAGGGCATGGCTTGAATGACATATGTATTTTTTGGGCTAGGTAGGTAGACCTAAGTAAATAGGTAACCTAGGCCTATCTAACTACCCACCTACCTATTTACCTCAAGCTACCTATTTACTTCCTACCTTACCTACTACCTCCTACATACCTACCAACCTACCTATCAATACCACCTTCTAAGGCCCAACAAGTACCTACATTTAGAATAAAAACTTAAGTCTTGAAAAAAGAAAATCACAAAGGAAAATAATTGGATTAAAAATCTTATAACAATAAACATATAAATGAAAACAATAACTTACCTCATTAAAAATTCTAGAAAAGGAATAATGCTCAAGAGGAAAACCTCAAAGAGGTAAAAGAAAACAAAAAAAATTCATGTTGGAGGTGCCACTATTCACTAATAGAATTGTGTTGGTCATATTTGCTACTACATTGCAACTAGTTTGTGACTATTTTGATGTTCATCCTTACATGTGAACAACATTTTGTTTTGTTTTCATTCAAGAAAAACAATTTATGTCCCATTAGTTGCAAATGTGACCAATTTAATTGCAACCTTATGAATATACAAAGGTGTATTTTGTGAATTCTAAGGAATATAGTTGGGTGTATTAGGATTTATAAATGTATATTTTGAATGTATCTGAACAACCATATCACATGTGTATTCGAGTATTATTATTAGCATAAATGGCTTTAATGTTATTGTTACACAAATTAATGTATATTTTGAGTACATTACAATTTTATGTAAGATATTTACCAAATATATTGTTCCATATTACAAGTTTATCCACACCATCTTATTATATTTCTTAAAATTATTATAAATGACATTTATTATTATTATTATTATTATTTATTACATGTAATTTTAAGAAATTCAAAATTATCGTTGACTAAATTTTTTAAATAGTAATATTTTTCTACATAATGATCATAATGATGATGATATTTAAATGATAAGAAAAATAATTACATAATTCCTGAAATCATTCATAAAAACCTAATATATTATAATATTATTATTAAATTATTTTCAAATGACTAATGTACTTATTAAGAATTAAAAATTTTATTTATTAAAAAAAAATTATAATAAATCATAATAGTTCTAACAAGTGATATAATCATATTTAATAATTATAAAATAGTTAGCCTAGGCTAACTACAATTACATTATTACTATTATAAGTCATCAATTATGAAATATTGCTATATTATCATAATTACCATGAAATATTAATTTATAGTTTTAATTTTTTATATTTCAAATTTATAATTTATATTTATTAATTATGAATTACTCAATGATTATGATCAATTACTGATATATAATTTTTATTTTCAATTTTTATCATTTTCTTATTCTATAATAATTATTGTAGTAGTTATAATGGAAATCTAATAAATTATTATACAAATACAAAAATTATTTTCGAAGGAAAAATACGCCTATTAAAAATATAAAATATTTATTGTAATAGTTCATAAATAGCTATAATGAGTGAAGTAATAATATGAATAATAAAAGTAAAAATAATTAACCTTGGCTACCAACTAGCTACAATAATAATTGAATTATGTTAATTTTAGTATTAAATATTTATATTTACATTTATTATTAAGTATTAAAATGAAAATCATAATGGGAATAATTATAATAAAATAGTTAGCCTAGGCTAGGTTTAATTATATTTTTAAATTAAATACACTAATACTCAATATTTATAATTATTAATTATTAATTACTGAATATTTCAGTTATTATATTAATTTATTGGTTATGAAATATCTATTAATATTAGCCAATCACTAGTTAATTAAATTAGTTGATAGATCATAATAGTTCATATATAATTAAAATTAAATATTATTATTGTTTAACGAACTAATAAATTTAGTAATATTGAGTATTAACTAATAATATAATTAATTGAATAATCATAATATATTGATGATTATTAATATAAATAAATAGTTAGTTTCTAGTTTAATTATTAATTAATTAAGTAGCAAGTTTATTTATTTATTTTTCTATATTTTATTCATTAAATATTTAGTAATTTTATGTTTTAATTAGTTGATTTATTAGTTCATTAGTTAGCTAATTAGTTGTCACTTACCTATGTAATATATTTTTTCAAGATGAAAATGAAACCAAAACATATGGGATAAACTTTTTAGTTGTAAGTCGTTTGTGACTAAAAATGTTTAGTCACAAACGACTTGCAAATAAAAAGTTTATCCGATATGTTTTGGCTTCATTTTCATCTTGAAAAGTATATAAACAATGTGTTTTGTTTTATATTTTCATATTTAAAAACATGGGCATATGGGATGAACCAATAAAAACAACTTAACCCAAAATAAAAAATAAATATTCATGTACTTACACCTAACTACCTATTTCCCTAACTTACTTACTTACTTTTCTACCTACCTATCTACCTATGTAGGTATTTAGTTTAGGTAAGTAAATAGGTCCTATCTAGATAGGTGTTTAATCTAGATGGGTAGGTAGGTACCTAGTTCAACCTACATACTTTAATATTGATTTAAATTTAATTTGGACAAATTCAATTAATATGCCACATGGCAAATTTTTATTACACCATGTGTCATAATTTAAACCATCCAAACATAAAAATTAAACGTTTTAGATTATTTCAAAATAATAGTAAAATATTTTTAACTATTAAAAGTTGGGACACATGGCAACACATAACTTGTTCACATTATTCACCAAAAAAATTGTATCCTAGTTGCAAGTGACAATACATATATGACTAGTCAAAGGATGAAGGTGTATTTCATTGACTTTTTCTTTCTAAAATTCATTGTCATTTGCAACTAATGTCAATGCAATTTGTCCAACGTGATTATTGGGATTTTAGTTGCAAATGTCATTTGCAACTAAAAATTAATCATAAGGACCGATTGCAAAATGACCATTTTCTACTAGTGACTATAGCCATATGTACCACCCATAAATTGCTGCCAAACATTGTGGCCTTTGTAACATCATGCACAATCTACCTTCATGTAACAAATTTTCAAGGAGCTAAAACCCATGTACACAACTTCGTAAGTCTAGAAAAAATCAAAAAGAAACTTACAAAGTATGTAAGCAATAATCTCCACGAATCTCCACATTTTTTTTATTCACAAACTCCAAATAAAAAAAGGTTCCTCTTCTTTTTTCCAAGCTCCTCTAACATCTCCTCCAAACTCACACACATCCAACAAGACACAATGATGGGGGAAGGAAAATCTTCACAAGGATTTCACCCACTCCCCAACTATATCCATTCCTATTTTTTGTATTTCTCCTAATCTTTTCATAAGTTACCTCAAGTGAAATTGCAAAGTAGTGTCATTTCCACCTTGTAGTACTAATTAAATCTAATGGTTTCATTAAATCTAGCTGACTAAATAATGATAAATATGTTCACCTACCACCAATAATTAGAATTTATTAGGATATCGTTTAGATCAATTAATCTTATGTGTTATTTGCCCATTAACATTATCCCCCTCTACTTTGGTTTTCACCTTTGAAATCCAAGTCAGGGAATCTACCATAATGCTAAAAAATATGAACTATTAAATGCATGCCTAAAAGAGAATGCCAAATTCTCCCATTGGCATTCTAAACTCAATAGTAGTAGGTAGTTCAAATGTAGGGGTATGGTAATATATTGCCTAGTCAAGGGAAATTGTATTATTGTTACTATCATTAAAACTTCAATGCTTGGGACTATCTTTCAATGGCACCTTGTTTAAATTAAAATTGGAGGAGCATTCTTGATAGGTAAATTGCTACATGTAGATTGCTTCGTTTGCTTTCCAAAGTGCCATGGTGGTAACCAACAAGCTTTACATATTAATCTTGAGTTTTATCCAAGGTTGTTCTTAGGTGGTGTTTTTTTCAAATACTAGGTTACCACTTTTGCTTGAAGGAGAACATGTCTTTTCACCAAGGCTATACCTTGCCAATTTACTATTTGTCATAGTCACATGTTGAACCTAGCTTGAAAATCAATAATTTCAAACATTGGTTGTCCACAAAAAATCCACTAGATTCCAACGTTCAATAAATCCACCAAAATGTTGTGGTTAAACAATGTGAAATATATTATTTGAACACATATAGTTTCAACATTCAACAAGGTTTTGATGTTCCAATAAATGAAATGGTAATGAGTCCAATATTTTTTCAATAATATGACATTATTGGAGTTGAATTTGGATCAAACTATTTATTGGAGATGTTATGAAGAATGACATTTTGGTAGTTTTAATAGTTGTGAGAGGTGGAAATGTATAATTGGCTAAGGAAACTTATAATAATATTCACCACTTCAATTTGATTATTGTGAATCTTTAAGGGAGTAATTTGAATATCTTGTTACAAGTTACTTCATTCATTTTTAAAAGTGTTTAAAGGGAATGCATCATAGTCTTGTTGAACTTTTATAACATTTGTACTTGTATTTGCTTGTGGAGCAAAAAAAATTATTGAAAATAAATGTAAAGTTGAAAATACAAGTGGGATTATTAGGCATTAGAAAAAATGGGCTACAAGATTATAAGATCTATGGATTACTTACATGTTTACAAGACTACAAGATTAATGGGCCCTAGGTTGAGGGTGCAATTGCATTCACACGTATCATTAGAAGTCATAATCATTATTTAATTTTGTGTATTTTGAATTGGAAAAAAAGATAATAACTATAGTGGACTTTTTTTTTATACAATCTTATTTTCAATATATTGGTATACATAAGCAAAAAAAATATCAATCTAATGAATAAAAGATACACAAAAACAATTTGATTAAATAAAAATAGACATAATTTTAGTAAATTTTAATATAAACCTTAACATAATAATATTAACAAAACTTTGAAGATTTATAAAAAAATAAAAGGATGTATTTAAAAATTCTAAAAATATTTTAAAAATATTCTTGAAAAAATTGTGGAAAAACATAGGTTCAAGGGGGTGGGTGTGACTCCTATTAGCATGGTTGCACAATTATTCTAAATTTTTTGAATAGCTTGCAACATCCTCTTGGAGACAATTCATGGTCAACACATCTAATTAATTGAAATTACAAAACTCAATTTCAAAAAACTTTGACTATTCGAATTTTATAGCAAAAAAAAGAAATTGTTTAACAATGAAATTCAAAAGAAGTGGCTAGAAAACAATTTGGATCCAAAGAATGATGCACAAAAAACACATGTGCTTGTATATAATAGAAATATAAACACATTAATGCAAGATTTAATAACAAGTAACAAGGTGAACAAGCAAAACACATTGCCATGTGCATAATGGTATTTTAGGGACATCAACAATGTTCATGAGATGACACCACCATCTCCACCAGGGTTTTATAGTGGGTTCAATGATGAGACACCACCAAAGTTGGAAGGTGACTCAGCTTAACACATCCATAAAAAAGATTGTTATCTTTAAAATCCTAAAAACATGAAAAAGATTTCAAAAACAAATTTCACAATTTTGATAGGTGCCTAACTTGGCCTAGGTTCAAAGCCTAGCCTAACTATGAATTAAGAGCTTGGTGTAGTGATTTAATTATTAATGAATTTGATTAATTATTACTGAATTTATTTCTCCATAATAATTGGTCCCCGTTCACTAAAAGGTTGGTCACTTTTGTCATTGTAAATTTGTTTTAGTTCATTCAAAAATCTTATGAAATACATAGTGAATTGGGACACAAATTGGTGTAATGGTATTTTTTTATTAAATTTGTTCCACCTTAAGTTTTTTTTTAAAAAATTTAAAGCTATTATACCTTAAAGGTAAAATAGCCTATAATAGTGTAGGATAAAATAACAACATTAATAGACTAGGTTATAGCCTAGAATAGTCTATGGCATAACCTAAGATATAATAACCTAGAATACCTAGAATATGTATAACCTTTCATTTGCAATTGAAAATAATTGAAAACAACATTTTTTGGTTGCAAAAAATAGTTGTAAACAATAATTTTTCTTTTATGGAAATTGCAAATATTCGTTAATTCTAAAAACTCCATGTTGCCACCAAGAAGGACCCATACCAATTATCATTCATGGACAAGGTTTCGAACAAAGTAGTGGGCCATGAGCTCTATTTTACTTGGATGGACTTTTGGGTTATCATTGAAAGTAAACAAACCCTTATGTTGTTCACACAAAAAAGATAGATAAAATAGTGTGACATGGTTAATTTAACCCTTTATTAAACTATCACATGGAGGGGTCCAAACTACCCAATATAATATTTGACTAAATATATAGGTTAAACAATTTCATTTTGTTAAAAGATTTTGTAATTTGAAAAATATTAATGCTTGAAAATATTCAAGGGAAATTATTTCGAAGATGTAAAATTTGTTTGGTTTTGTAATTTTTGGTTTATTTGAGAATAATATAAATGTAAGTAAATTTCATTGCTATTTAAGAAATTTAAGCATTCTGTAAATTTGGCAAATTGGTAATTTTGGGCACCTTGAAAAGTTAAAAAATGTTTTCATTTATGCCCAAGAATTTGGCCACTCTGGAAAAATCCTATACTTGAAGATTTTTCCAAGAAGTTTGAAAATTTTCATTTTGCCCAATATTTTGGGTAAATTATAAAGGTTGATATCAAATTTTGTTGCCATTATTCTATTTGTTTCACATAAAAAAATGTATGTTGGTGAGAACAACATTATAAGATATTGGGAACATGAAAGGGTAATTTAACAATTTGAAATCAAGGGGTCACACTAACCTCCTTGTTCCACCTTAACTTGATCCCAAATCTAGAAAAAATGAAAAACATTATTTTTAAGGTGAACATATTCCAAGAATTTATCCCCTTTTAAACCCCCGATGCCATGTGATTTGCCAAGTTAATTTTTTGTGTGAATGGGATAACATTATAGTTAATTTTATCCTTTTTACCACCTTGGTGTAAATCCAACATAAAGGTTGATTTATGTAAAATGATGCCTTAACAATAGTCCATTATTGCTCACTTTTTTTGCATTATTATTTGATTTGCCTTACTATTAGTCAAGTGAACTCTTATTTTGTTGTTAGTCGACTCTTCTTATTTGCTTGTTGGTTCTATTGATGTGTTGTTTGGTTTTTTTATTGTTGGTCAACTCTTTTTGTGGCTCTTGTTGTTGTTATTGTTGTTTGGTTTTTCTTATTTTGTTGATTGCATTATGAAAAAAAAAGGGGGGTGGGGATGTTTTGCAACTGGCTTTGCAACTCAATTTTTCCAATTTTTGAGTTGCATCAAACAATTGTAACTCACCATATTTAGATGTTGTGAGTGTTATTCAACAAGTTGCAAGAGTTGTAACTCATCGTATATATAGTGCAACTCATTACAACTTAATTACAACTTTGTCACAACAATTGAAAATGATTACAATCATAATGTCATGTTGATGTCATTTTTCATCCATCCATCAAAATTTAACACGTGACATTATTATGATTTTTTATGATTTTTTAGAAATATTGATATCCATTATCCATGATGACGCACCCCCGAGTTCCTTAATGGATTCAAATGTGAGTCCAAACTGAAAACAACGAAAGAGCAAAGAGTTGGGGCACGCTCCCTGGCTCATATCACTTTGAGGGATAGAAGGGCGTGCTAGAGCTTCGGGATGGGACTAGGAAGAATGACAAGCATCAACTACTCACACAAACTTGCACAAAACCAACACAAGGCGGTTAGTACATAATTGGAGCATTATTGGTGTTAAGACTCACCACGGGCAAACTCGAACTCACAAGACTCACCACGGCTCGAACTTGAGGGAAGCCATCACCTTCCCCCTTATAATATACTTTGTGCCTCTCCACAAGGCCCACATCCAAATGGTTTTTTGTCCCAGGATTCCCAAGTGGGAGTCTCGAAATTGCCAAAGTTAAAAGTCCCGCAACTTTGGGGCCCCATAACTTTATATGTAGGCCTTCGATTGAAGTGAGGTCTAAAGCAAAGTTATAGCCCTCATCAAGAACTTTTCAATGATATGTCGTGCGCCACCTACACACAAGGGAATCAGGGTGATTCTTGACTTTTAATGATCCAGAGTCAAATTGTCAATTTGACTCCCGACCCTTCTTTTGGCCATAACTTGTGTTTCAAATGTCCAAATGGGTTATACAAGCCCATTTTAGACATCTAGACTTCAATAGCTTTCTAATGGTATGAAGAACTCCTCGATCCATTAGGTTTTGGCCCTTGCAATCACTCTCTGAACATTCGGGAGTCCACCGGGACTTGAACTCCCAACATGGGAGTTCATTTGGGAGTGTGAGGGTTCTTTCCCTCACACTCTTTTGCACTCCCGGGGCATGAGCAAATGACTCCTGGGCTTAATTTTGACTCGCACCCTTGCAAGCCTTTTGCCTTAGTCGCGAGCCCAAGATTAGGGTTATGACACAACTCCCTTATGATTACAATCATAATGTCATGCTAACGTCATTTTTCATCCATCCATCAAAATTTAACATGTGGCACTATTATGATTTTTCATGATTTTTTTGAAATATTGATATCCATTGTCCATTATGATTATTCATTTTAGGTGGTTTGGATTATGACATGTGGCACAATCAAAAGTTGACATGTGGCATATTAATTAAAATTTGGAAAATTTATATATTTGTACCTAGGTAGGTCGGTACATAGCCATAAGTAGGTAAGTTGACATAATTCCAACCTACTTATTTACCTACCCAGTTACTTACTATTTAGGTAGGTAAAAAAATTAAACCTACTTATTCAGGTAGGCAAGTAAGTAGGTAAGAAGGTAGAATACTAGAAGAATAAATGAACTAAATAATAACTACATAAGTTTTTAAATTTGTTATGTGTTTTGCCTTTAGGGTTAAACTTTTATGAGCTCATCCCAACATTGCACATGTATTTTAATGTGAAAATGTAAGAGGAGACACTTCCTTTATATAATTTGTGAAATGAGATTTTGAAAACAAATAATATGGGTTAAATCTTTTAGTGGCACCCTAGTTGCAATTGAATTATAATTACAAAAAACATTTCCCACATGCTTTTTATTTTATTTTAATTTTGTAATTAATTTGAAATTTATAATTAATTGTCTAACATAATAATTTGGAATTTAATTATTTGAATTAAATAGACGATAATTAATTATCTAGATTGATTATATGAATTAATTCATATAATTCAGATAATTAGTTAGTTGATTGATTCAAATAATTAATTATCAAAATAAATATTAGATGATTAATTATTTAAATAACTATTAAATAAATAATTATGTTGATAATTGATGCTTTGAATTCAAATAAAATTCAATAATTACTCACCTACAATAACAAAGTTTGTTATTATTTTAATTAATTAATTAATTAATAATTAATTAATTACTAATTAATCAAATTTGATTAATGAATTCATATGAATAGTTTAATATACTTAATTAGTTCATGGTAATTAAGTATATTACATATTAATTACTAATTTATGTAATAGTAGCAAATAATTCATTTTGAAATATTAAATAATAAACATGATTTGAGTAGAATACATTGAGGTATATAAAGACATATTCATATGTACACCTTTATTGAATGTTTAATAAAATATATACATTGCTCTTAATTTCAATTTGAAAATAGGTTTTCACCCTTCATGAAATTTTATAATTTGATATGTATGTATACTAATATAATATTGTGAATTCCAATGTAGTGAAATATATTAACACAATAATTGAACATCAATCACAAAAAATAGGACTATAATATTTACTACATTATTTAAATTTTAGTTATTTAGATCATTATGAAAATGAATTATTTTAATTAATTAATTCAATAAAGGAATTGGCTCGTATCAATGAAACATTTAATCTAATAAATACTTGTAAACACTTTAATATTCCAATCCAATCCAACTAAAGGCATGCGTTTACATTTTCAATGAATTGCACAATTTGTAAACCTTTTTAATAGTATGAGTTGCCACATGGTGCACAACTAATTCTAGATGAATTGAACATTTTAATTCCAAAATAGTGGACAAGTAGTAATTATGTAATGAAACCATAGTGGCACATTTCGTTGGAACTTAGTTGTGAAACTAACCAATTTAGTTGACTTTTAGTTGTAAAGGAGTTGCAAGTTCCAGATGTTATGGACCTTTATCTAACCGTATAAGTGGCATGATTGTACACATCAATGTCATACGCCAGTTGTAAAATAGTTGTTCACTCAATGTTAAAGCTACACCAATTGCAACACAATTAAGATTAACCATTTCCCTACAACTTGTGATCATGGTCAAACTATAATTGATTATCACCATACATACATTGCATACATATGCTTGTATAGAATCCAAGTTGCAACTAATGTGCAACTAAATTAAAACTATGAAATATTCTAATGTGGCATTTTAATTATTAATTCATCATATTTCCATACTATAGTTATACCCTAGTTGCACAATAATTTCCATGACAATCTAGTTGCATGCCAGTCTAGTATCCATGGACACGATTTCTCATAATGTTGGTGCCTTTCACTATTACTTGGTTTTTCTTATTGTCACTTAGGTCATTTATCTTCATTCCTTTTGCATTGTTGTTTGGTTGTTACTCGATTCCTTTTGTTATTAATTGATTCTTCTTTTGCTATTGGTTGGTTCCTTTTATTGTTATTCGGTTCCACTTGTCATGGTCGAATTTTTTTTGTTGTTGGTCAATTCTTCTTGCTGTGTTGTTTGAAATCTCTTATTGCTTTTCAACTCCTCTTGTTGTGTTGTTCGATTTCTATTGTTGTTTTTCAACTCCTCTTGTTGTCGTTTAACTTTTCTTATTATTATTTGGTTCATCATATTATGTTGGTTGGCTCCTCTTGTTGTGATGCTTGGTTCCTCTTAATGTTGCTTGACTCCTTTGGTTGTTGGTTAACTCTTCTCTTATTGCTCAACTCCTTTTTTGCTTTTGTTCAACTCCTCATGTTGTGTTATTTGCCTCCATGTGTTGTTTCTTGGCTTTTCTTATTATTGTTTGGTTTCTTTTGTTGTGTGTGTGTTTTTTTTTGAGAATTAATTAATTGTTTCTTTTGAATCGATTTGCTAAAGGAAAAAACATCAAATCAATTCAATGAAATACTAGTTTTCAATTTCAATTCTCACATTTTAAAATTGGTTGAATTTTTTTTTTCAAAAATCTAATAACCTAACCCATTTTATTTCATGGAAATTTTTTTTAAAGGACTGGTTTGATTTTTAAATTGATATGTGAAAATTAAAACTAATGATTCTCATAAAAAAAAATGAAAACCACCCAACACTAATTTTAGTCCTTTAATTAATCATAGTGGTTAATTTGATTTATATATTCAATATCTTTCTAATAACCTATGTACCAACCATTAACATGCATATATTTATTTGTAACCACCTATTATGCTACTTGCTTATGGGATCTATCTCTTATTGGCTCTACCCTCATGGAAGAAATGTAAATGTGGTATCATTTTTTGGGACAAACTTTTTTTTCTAAAAGAAACTTTGAATCATTTTTTACATTTTATTGGTGTGCAATTGGTCAAAGTTAATTTTCAAAAGTATTTTTTTAAGCTAAGATTTAATGCTTCTTTATTTGGACTTTTCGGTGCCTTACATTCCCCCTAATAAAATATATCATCACTATTTCATCCATTAAAGTAGAGCCATAATCAAACCATCTTGTGATTAGCCGCTTGTTATATATGTTACCCTAGTGGAATTGATCAATTACCATTGAATTGGAGCTCATCCACATCTAAGTCATAACAAGCTTTTAATGGAAAGGTTTTTCACACACCTTTTCTTGCTTGTTGCCTTGCACTCCACATTCTTCACTAAGTTCTTATAACATCGACTCCTTTAACTCCTAGCCACCTACGCACCCCATGATACACTTGGTTAATCCAAAAGTCCCAACCATTTAAGAAGGATTTAAATTTGATATTTAAACTTATTAGACCTTGTTGTTGAGGCTAAATTTTAGTCTAATTAGAACCAACCAAGGCCTAGTTTCTAAAGTCAGCCCACATGGCCTTAAAGCTAAATTAGCCTTAAGTTGATTCAAAGGCCTTTTTATGACCAATTCTAGATTTGGTCCAAAAGCCTTAGGTCGACATGACTCAAGTCATCTCAAGGCCAAACCTCTCTTGGTAGCCTCAAAGCTTTAAAGGGACAATTTTTAATTGTACCAAATGTTTTAGCAAGTTCACCCCTTTGGACGACCCAAAAAAAAGTTTAATTGTTTGTTGAAGGTTTTAAGGGGATAATGTTCCGCACTATAATCCTAAAGACAACCTTTAATCGTCTTTTTGGCTGGCGAAATCATGAGTTCCCACCTCAACCCATTTAGACCCGAAGGTCTAAATGTATTTAAACTCTTAAAGCAATTGAACTTCATGGAGCCATTTTTAGCCTAAGTCTCACATCGCCTTAATGCCCCATTAAAGTGGCCTTGATATGAGGCCCAAATTTGCTTTAAACATTTCTTAAGTGGAAAGGCATGTCATTCACCCCCACCTTCAAAAGGTTTACGTCCTCATAAACGCAAATAACATGTTGCCCTTGTCATGGCAAGTCCACCACTTTTGCCACCCTCTTACCTCAAACCTTTAAGAGAATAGTTAGTTTTTTATTTAAGTATAATTCACATCTTAGACTATTTTTGTTAGATGCAAGAGGAATTTTAGATAATTTTCTTATTCATCCTTGTGATAGCCCCTAAACCATACTACACCCCTTTTGGGTTTGTTCATTTTACCAAGTGACATTCCCCCTCTTTGGGCCCCTTCAAAACACTTGAGGGTTAAGTTTCATGCTTAGGCTTGTTTTTTCGGTGACCCTGGGCAACCAAAGTATGATTATAAAATGCCCCAATAGATAGTGTCGACTCGGGCTTAACCAATCCAGGCGCCCTTTGCATTAAAAAGACATGGTTTACAACTCCATGCATTGGAAACTTTGTTCACATAAACTTATTCCTAGTTTGGGAACATGTCGTTTAATGCACATTCATTATTACCACAATCTCACCTAATTAAGCCTTAAGGAGTTTTTCTTTCAAGTTCAACTCCTTAGGTTTGTTTCCATCAATTATCATCACTTCAACTTAGCCTTCACTTACTTCTTCCATGGTCCACCCCATTTCGTACATCTTGACCTCAAACTAACTACCATTTTGCCTTAGCTTCAATTTATATATACATCCACTTTTCGAGGTTTTGTTTTCACCCCCTACCTTTTAGAGGTTTTTGTCATCATTAACATCATGTTGATGTGTTGAACTTATTTTTATGCGCTTTCCTATTTCCCATCTCATGGGCATGTTTTTGTTCACCCTTTCTACCATTTCCAGCAAGTGGTCTAGATGAGCGGGCTTCACCCACTACGACTTTTTCAAGTGACATCTTTTCCACTGGACCAAGTATTGCTTGCTAATTCACCTAATCTATTTCGTGGCTAGGACTTTACTTCCCTAGCAAGTGTATACTCAATGTGGTTGAATCTTGGGTAACAAGCATGTTTCCGATCCTTGTTTTTCTTGTCCTTGTGAATTAACTTCAATTTGGACACGTAGAAAGTCGAGTGGGCTACCAATGTTGTTGGTAGTTGCAAAGTAAACACATTAGGGTGGGGTTTATGAATGAACTTATAGGGCCCGCATACTTTGGGATGAATCTATTCACCAAAGTTTCAAGCATCTTAAAGTCTTATGTTTAACCACAATATGTCCCCCACTTCAAATTCTATGTGCCTTTGTGACTTGTCAACTTCTTTTTCATAACTAACTTGTGCCTTTTCTAGAAGTTTGTTTGCTCGTACTTTCCTATTTTCACATTCTTTGGCCATCACTTTAGCTTGCTTCTTGCCCTTCTGATGAGAGCTTATTATTCTAGGAATGGTTAAATCCATGGGTTTTTTCGCTTCCAATCCCAAGGCCAACTCAAAAGGATTCATTTTGTGGTTGAGTGTTTTGTGGAATTATAGCAAAACTTTGTTAAACCCAAGTGGTCGCCCCAATCCTTATGATCATTGGCAATGTAATTACGGAAATATTGATTATATATCCTATTTATTCTCTTCGTTTGTCCATCAGTTTGTGGATAGAAAATAGTATTAAATTTTAGCTTGGTCTTTGTTCTTTTCGTCAATAACGTCCAAAATTCCAATGTGAATTTCACATCATGGTCACTTACTATGATCGCCGACATACCATTATGTTAGATCCACATGTTGAAAAATAACTTTGCCATCCCTGTCACTGTGGTGTTTGTTTGGGTTGGTGTAAATTTAGCCAATTTTGAAAACTTGTCTACCACCACAAAGATGGCATCCGTCCCCTCCCATTCTGGAATACATGTCATAAAATCTATTGAAACATTCTCAAATGAACTTGCAAGAATTGGGAGGGGCTTATAACCTAAATTTTTTTTTATGTATTGATTTGGTACTTTTGCATGTCCACATGTACAAACATAATGTTCTATGTCTTCCTTCATTTCGGGCCAATAGAAAGTTTTCCCCAAAAACTCCCTTATTATCTTCTCACCATAATATCCTGCCATGGGTGCATCATGCACTTTTTGCATAATTTTCATGCACAACTTTCCTTTTGGCACATAAACTCATGATTGTTTCCATTTTAACAATATGTTTAACAAAGTGATCCTTCTCACCTTTTTTTTCTAGTGCAAGTCATTGAAATAACTTTGTGCCAAATGATTTTCCACATATGCCTCTTGTATCGTCCTCTCTAGATCAATCTCTTTAACAAACATGGTTTAAAGAATTTAAATACTCTCCCAAAATAGTTCCCCTTGGTATTTTTATTTGTGACTTAATGCATATGGTACCACATTGTTTTTTGCCACGCTTATGGATCAACTCAGTGTCCATAAGGGCCAAGATATCATGCCAACGTAATTGCTTCATTGTGACCTTCGGATGAGTTTCAAAATATCTCAGGGATACATTATTTGTGAAGATCTTGGTTTCATGAAAACCCAACTAATGTTGTCATGCCTTTAAACAACTCATTACTGCAAATAACTTTTTTTCATGAGTTAGCCATCTCAACTGGTCCCCTGCCAACTTTTTATTTTCAAAGGCGATTAGATGTCCTTGCATTAGGACCCCACTTATCACAAACCCACTTACATTTGTATTCACTTCAAATGGTTTTGCAAAATTCAAAAATCGCAACACTAGTGTTAACAAAAATTTCCCTTTCAAAAGGTTTAAACACCTTTTGTTGTTCCCCCTTCCACTCAAACAATCCTTCTTTCTTCAAAAGGTCAGTGAATGATTTTGCCAATGTTGAAAAATCTTTTATGAACTTCATATAAAAATTGGCCAATCCTAAGAATGACCTAACCTCTTTGGCTGAAACCAAGCTTTGACATTCCCTAATTGATTCAATTTTCTTTTGGTTGGGCCTCACCCCTTCTCAAAACAACACATGTCCCAAAAAGTCCATTTTTGGATTTGCAAATTCGTTTTTCCCCCAATTGGCATATAACTTGTTCTTTTTGAACTTTTGCAACACAAACTCCAAATGTGTTACATGTTCCTCCACAAACTTGGAATACACCAAGATGTCATCTATGTAGATGACCACAAACTCATCTAACTTCTCATGAAAGATCAAGTTCATCAAAGTTGTGAAAGTGGTCGGGGCATTACACAATGCAAATAGCATGACCAATAACTCATGAACTGTATCTTGTTTTCACAGCCATCTTTTCCACATCTACATCTTCAACACAAATTTGATAATAGCTTGACTTCAGGTTGATGTAGTTAAAATAAGAAGCCCCATTTAGATGATCAAAAAGATCATTAGTTCGAAGCAAGGGGTAATTGTTTTTAATTGTGATTTTGTTCAAGGCATAATAATATATGCACATGCGCAATTTTTCATCCTTCTTATCCATGAACAAAATGGGTGAAGTACCATAAGGCAATTTGCTCGACTTAATGTATCTTCATTCTTAAATTGTTTATTTGAGCCTTGAACTTTTGTAGTTTTTTTAATTGAACTGGTAGGGTGATTTAGAAGGTGGTGTTAATATAATTACAACCTCAATTTTATGGTCCACATTTTGAAAAGGAAGTAGATGTTTAAGGCCTTGTCTGTTAAGACATCCAATTTTTTTAAAATTGTGTTGGAAATATAAGTAGGCCAAGATTTAACCCTTTTGGCTTTAACCTTGGTGTTATATTCATCCACATGCATAAGAATTAAAAATGAAATCTCATGTAATTCTTGCAAGGAAATTAAATGAATACTTATTTTAGTTAGATTAGTTCAATATTCAACTTCTAAATTAACAGACCTATTTGCTAATCTAATAATGACTTTTAACTTTGAGCCTTTTTTCAAAACATTTACACGATGAGTGTTTAAAAAAATGTTCCCTAAGATGGCTTTAATGTTATCCAAGGCACAAACCATGAAGTTTTTTTTGTAAATTTCACCTTGCTACATTCCAAAGTGGCCCCCAACACCGCCTCACTTGTTGGTGTTGTGGCTCCTTGTGCTAATTGGACCATGATGGGTTTGGCCACATTTGTAGTTGCCCACTCGAATTGCATTACCACACTTGGGCTCACAAAGGAATGCATGGCTCTTAAATCCAAAAGACACAACACCCCACTAATTTATACCTTGAACCTAAGCATGATTAAATTCATGCCCAATTTGGCCACATTCCTTTTTCCAATAAATCCCCTCATGCTTAGTCTTGTCTTACCTTTTCATAATCCTTAGCAAAGTGCTCAAACTTTTTGTAGTTGAAACACTAAAACTTAGCAACATCCCATGACCTCTTCACCATTGGGGTTCTTTAATTTGTCCTTGGGTGGGTTTTTATCCCATTTCTTCTTTTGGCCCCTCTTTGGGCCATTAGCAATTTGCACTGCACTTCCAATATTCACCCTTCTTGTGAGTTATGATGTTTGTGGTGTTATTGTTTTTTGTGCATGGAGTCATTTTCCATGCACTCCGCAACCTTCATCATTTCTTAGCATGTTGTGGGGAACTCATTCCTTTGCAAAATGGCATTGCAAGCCCAAGGCTACAAGTCATTGAGGAAAGTCACCTTCTATACACATATTCTTCTTTCATCAAAATGAGGTTTAATAAAGATGCAAAGGTTTGGACATACCTCCCCATCATTCTAGGTCCATTGGATTGGCGCAAGTTTAATTTTTGCCCAACCTTTAGGATTTGATTATGGGGGGTGAACTTTTCATTTAGTTTGGCCTTGAATGCATTATGAGGAAAACTTCCCATTAGGTTTGGCTCAATATCTTTTTGTGTTGTCCACCATTCCATGGCATGATCTCTTAAAAGAGATTCTGCCAACCTAAGCCGATCCACATCCGTGTTGATTGCTTGGGATTCAAAGTAGGCCTCCATTTGGAGGGCCCATTATGTCACCCTTTTCACCTTGGCATCCTTTCTTGTGAAGGATTTGGCATCTAAGTTTTCATGGGCTTTGTGGCTTCTTCGCTTGGCCTAGCCCTTTCTCCTTTTGGGCCTCTTTTAGCTCTAAGGACAATTGCATGTTGGTCTCCCTCTCATTAACCACTAAGGTTTGCAATACTTTTATGGTCTCTACCATGGCATTCATGGATAATGAAGAGGGACCTTCTTCAACTTGAAGGGCCCTAAATTTGGTCCATTTTAATTCCATCTCCAACCATGCAACCTTTCTTGTAGCTTGGAAGATCTCTTCAACCTCAAGTTGAAGTCTCACCTCCTAGGCCCCTTTTGTCATTTGGGCTTCTTGAGCCGCTTGGGCAACTTGAACCTCTGAAGCCTCTTTGGTTCTTTTCGTTCATTTGGATGCCTTGATTGGTTTTTTCGGAATGTTAACAACTTTTGGGTTTTTTTTTCTTTTTCGTTCAATTCCAAGGAGTTAGAAGAGGATTGGAATTGTTCCACCACTTGGACAATGTCTTTGAAAGTTTCCCCTTTGGAAGATTCCTTCCTTGTGTATGCCCTTCCTTCCCCACTTTCTAGGTTAAGGTGTAACCAAAAAAGAGGGTGACGAGACGAAACAACAAACATGACTACCAGAATGGGCCTAAGCAGAGTTGTCTCTCTTCTGATCTTTTGAGACAGACCACAATTTCTGACCCTTTCTCTCATTTCTCATCACGGAATATTCCTACATGCATTCATTGATCTTTGAACAGAAACAGCTCATACACTCACAAATCGGCAGAGAGGATAACCAAATTCAAAACTTACACCTTGCCTTTCATGAGAATCTCTAGAGAGCACAAGCTTTCTGGCTCCAGTGTATTCATCAAAGATCAAACACCTATTAAGGTATAGCCCTTGAGGTCAGAGCTCTCAGTGTTCACTCGATCCATTGAGCCTCTAACCCATTTCCCCACAGAATGCAACAATGCAGCTTTCCTTCACTCTGCTTGACTAAGACCTATGACCTGATTACCCCCGAGTCCAAAATGTATTATGAAACACCTAACTATGAACAGTCGATACCAAGCTTGCTAGTGCCACTCAAAGAGACTGACTCTCATGCAAAATGATCAGCAGCACTGTTGGCCTCAAATCCTTTCTTCATTCTCACTCGATACACTCATTCCATCCACCTTTAGGATTCCCCCCTTGGTTTCTGATACTCACTCAGACCACAACCAACACCACAGATACAAGGCACTCCAACCCAAGCCCTCTATCCCTGATACTCACTCTCCTCAATATGCACCCCCATTCTAAGGCTCGGATCCCTCCAGTCCTCATCATACCTCAGCACCAACCTTTCATAAGAACCTTTACAAAACTCCTTGGCCAAGTTGCTGGCGCAGCGGAAATTTTTTAACAACCAGCCAAGTTCCTTTTTAAAAAAAAATCAACTCTCTCCTTCTCTATCCCCTTCCTTGCCTGTCAACCCCTTTCTTTTTTTCCCTCCACCAGTCATCACCTCAACACTCTGTCCTCTTGCCGCCCTCGTTCCTTCCACCTCCCCTCATCAATACAGCTCCATTCCTCACCATCATTCGCGCCGCCTCTTTCCTGCACTCCATAACACCCTGACCAAGAGAAAAGCCTCCCCATGCATTGTCTGCAGCAATAATGGAGAGATTCTGGCTGCAAAAATGACGGCTAATAAAACAAAAAACAAACCTCAAAAACATGTTGTGTTCACACCAGTGAGGTGACCTATTGTTTGGTCACAAAGGCACCCAAAGGTCTCTTCCCTTTTGCCTTTGGGCGTCTTGGGAAATTTTTTGGTAGAACCTAGTTTAGCCACTACCGCCAATTTGGCCAACTTCTTAGCTTCATGGGCTTCCTTTGTGGTGGCCTTCTCTACTTTGACCATGACCATTTTCACCTTGGTTTAGCATTAGCACTTTGTAATGGGGGACACAACAACCGTTTTTTTTCCCATTTTCTCGTTCGCTAGATCAAGTTTTAGTTTTGATACCAGATGACATGCCCTTTCCTACTTGTCGCCTTATGTTCCATGTGCTTCACCAAACTCCTCTTGCATTGACTCTTTTAGCTTTAACCACTTGTGCACCCCAAAACACACTTGGTTAGTTCAAAAGTTCCAACCACTCAGGACGGACTGGACTTGCTACTTAGATTCACTAGACCTTGTTTTCGAAGCTAAGTTTTAGTCTAACTAGAGCTAACCAGGGCTCAACTCCTAGAGTTAGCCCACATAGCGTTAAAGCCAAAACAACCTCAAGCTAATTTGAGGGCCTTCTGGGACCAACTCCCCAAGTTGGTCCAAAGGACTTAGGCTAGGACAACCCAACTCATCACGAGGCCAACCCTCTCTTGGCAACCTCCAAGCTTTAAAGGGACGACTTTTAATTGTCCTGAGCATTTTTACAAGCTTGCCTCCTTGGGCAACCCAAGACAATACTTAATCATTTGTTGAGAGTTTTAAGGGGATAGTGCCTCGCACTATAGTTTTGAAAACAACCCCAAGTTAGTTTCTTGGCCGACGAAAACTTGAGTTCCCACCTTAACCCATCTAGACCTTGAAATTTGGATGTATTTCGATTCTTAAAGGAGTCGAACCTTGTGGACCCATTTGTGGCCTTAGTGCCCCACTAAGATGGTCTCGATATGAAGCTTGCATCCACTTAAGACATCTTTTAAGTAGAAGGGCATGTAAGTTCTCAAGTGGCTATTGGTTCACTCTTCTAGTTGAAGGCCAAGGGAAAGGTAATAACATGTCTTTAGGACATGTTGGCATTAGGCATGTGCCTTATTGCATAAGGCTATTGCAAAATGGTTGTGGGTCCAAATTAGTAACAAATGGGGTTTGATGATAAACCTATCAACTATATAAACAAAGGGTGTGTCACATTGTGGCCTTGCCATTTACATTAAAAAGTATCTTAAGGCAAAACAAGAATTATTGAAACTCAAATATTTCACCAAGCAAAAATATAATCCTCAAAAAATACTCTAAAAGAAACCAAAATCCTTCAAGATATTATAACTCTGTAACTAATCTCAAGTTTCAACACAAGCCACAATATCATCTTTCAAAAATCCTCGTACAAAAGTAAACCTATTACAGAGGGGCCAAAATCCCTTAAGCTACTATACTCTATAATGAATCTCAACACAATATCCTTGCCTACCAAGGCAAGGCCAATAAACAATTCCATAAGTTTGTGAGTGGCATCTAAGTGCTTTAATCTTTGTGAGGGTAATGGAACAAGGCATCACAAACACGGTGGCCCTGCCAATAGATAAGAAGTTGTACATCTACCTACTGTGTCCACACTCTGAACACCAAAAAAATCCATTCCAATCTAAACAGTCTAAACACTTTCACCAAACAAACCGGTTCACCTAATGTGAAACCGGTTCTAATAAGGTAAAACTTGCAAAAGTTGGATCCAATGCAATAGTCCCTGTCCCTGTAAGGGCAGGACCCAACAAACAGTGTGTCATGCTTTGTACTATGGCCTGACCCAATCCACCTAAGAACATGACAAACCCAATTAGATGAGCTTCCATTCTGTAAGGCTATAATAGGTTAAGTTTTCTTAAGTGTGTTGAAAACTTGTGCCAACATGTACAAGTGGGTGCTTCTTCCCAACAGACTTTTCTGTTTATTGTGATGTCTTCTCAATTCTCCTTCCATCACCAATGAAACTATAATGAGGTGGGTTGGGGAACTCATTATGGGGCGGATTTCTAAATTGTTTATCTCATTCTTAACGTGTTCCATGAATAAAGTGTTTAAAATTGGAATTGCATATAGAATTCATACAGAATGCCATACTCATTCCATGGTAAGAACAATTTGTCCTAAGTATGCATCCCATGTTCCTTTTGGTTCCATTTTGGTTCACATATTTTCCTCTCCAATATGCTTTTAAATATAAAAATTACTAAACTAATGTGGAACAAGTAATCACTTAATATGATTTTGGAGGAATTGTAATGTCAAGTATCCAAGAAATATTTTGAGCCTAATTGTTTCAACAATTTTCTGAATTTTATAGGTAATCTTCATCAACTTTGTCATCCAAGAATGGGCTAAAACCATGATTTTAATAACTATATAACTAAAGTTTTTACATGCATGCACATATTATTTTGGTGGGGTTGAAAATAAACTTCTTTTATAATATGCACTCCAATGCCATATTGATCAATCCATCTACACTTTGAGACGAGTTCAGAACTATGAAATGAGAATATCATGAACTCAAGACCGATATGGCATTTCATTGAACCCAACAAGGTTCATTCACAGTGTCATTGCAACCAACATGGAAACTAGTTTTGCCTGGGCATATAACCAAATGAAACATATGTGCATGAGCTAACCTAAATAGTATTATTTTGCCACTCATTGTGTCATCTTTGATATGATTGATTTAATAACTTATAAATTCAACTCATGAGTAGGAAATCTTGAACCATTTTAGATAGTTTAAAACTCTAGTAACTAGAGTATTTCCGTTTTTAAACATTAAAAAAAAAGGTTCAATGAGGGAATATTTAAAATAAATTCAAAATTATATAACAATCCACTCACCATAGAAAAGATCTAGAAGTAAAAATTTCAAGTGGTATAAAAGAAAAGACTGTTTTTATATACTCATATATGCCATAGATGCAGTGAATAAAATTTGAATCATAAGATTCTTGACAATTACATTTCCACAAATAGGTTTGTAACTTTTTGAAATTGTTTTAACACTTGATTTGGTCACATTTAAATAAAGTTCCAAATTAATGCAATTTTGTAAATAAAAATACTAACAACACTAATGTAGGGCATTCTAAATGGGGAAAATATCTTAATGTAATGTTGTTCCTAAATTGTTATTGACTTGAAGAAAAGTCAAAAAAAATTTATTCACAAACAAACACACACACACACACGACTAACCAACCAGCTTTATTTTAATCATAACAATAGCCAATCAATACATACCACTATGCAATATCAAAAAAGTAAACCACAATTAAATAGACCAAATATGTGAATATCAAATATGTAAAATCAAGCAACTTCTTTATTTTGATCAATGGATCCATGATTTTATCATATATATATAGGTTCCAAAGCTTTGACCCTAGGCCAAGGTTCCCAAGGCAGAGAGCCTCTTTACGAAATCAGATGTACTTCATCATTTTGGAATGTGAGTTCTATGCATCACACATTGTACCACTATCATAGTCTAAGGTCAGATTCATCATTATAAAAATGAAAAAAATTTATTAAAAAAAGTCATTTCTCATTTTTGCATAATGAAATTATTTAATTTTTCATTCATGCAAACTTTGAATTTTCTTCAAATTTTTCATATGTTCGATATACATTCAAAAAAATTGAATATATGTGGCAAATGGTGGCATTCAAATGCATGGTCAGAAACTACAAATCCATGCCTATTAGTTCACCATTTCATACCCCTAATGAGTAATGGCCTTGTGTATGGTATTCTGTTTTTGGGGGGGTTGCTCAACAAATGGAGGAACGGAGGACCCTTGCACCAATGACAATTCCCAAAAAATCTCCCTTTTAGGTCCTTAACCTACACTTTTTTTTTCCTTTTAGGTCCTTAAACCTATATGTTTTTTGTTTTTCCCACTTGTTTTTGGATGATTTACAAGTTTTAACACATTTTTCCTAAGGGTTTCAGAACACCAATAGAGCTACAATTATAAGTGGATGGGAGAGATGGAAAGCCCACCATTGAATTTTTTCTTGGTTGATACATTTACATAAATAGTTAGACAAAAGGGTGAAAAGATCCACTCTTTTGGGGATTTTGAGGGCTACATTTCACTTCTCTAAAAATATTGTTGGGGGAGGAAATAGTGAAATCTTAGGGTAGTAAACTTTTCAAAATAACATCTGGGCTAAGTGAAAATAATGGTTCTAGATCTTTTGGGGGAAGGTATGTAGTGCATAGATAGATTGTCATCTAAATGGTGTTGAAAAGTAATAATTTCCATGAGAACTCAAGATGTATTTTGGTAGTAGCAAAAGAAGTCTTCTTTGCAATCAAATGTTTCCAAAAATCTGAAGAATTCTTAAATAGGAAATAGAAAAAAATTCTTCTATGATGGATCTCTACACAAGACTTTGTCACTCCAAAGATGACATCCAGAACAAGAATAACTACCAATGTTGGCTGGTTATTTATAAAACACCAGTTATCAATAACCTACCAAGCAATTATTGATTTTTAAATTGGTAAAGAATTTACCCACATGACACAAAGCACATAAAGAACCAAGAAGACCCTTATGCATTGATTATTGAATTTTAAAATTTTGATAATTTACCTAGATGTTTAGTATTTCATTCAAGTAATTTATCAATCTTGAAACATTAAAATTTTATTAACTTATTTGAATTTTTCAGCTAAGTAGGTTATCAGTCTTTAAACCCTTAAATCTAAATAGGTTGAACATTTTAAAAAATCTTTAGTTGAATGGAACTACAAAGACAAGACAAAATGCACTTTATTATTTAAACTTTTAGCTTAGCTATTTTTTTTTAAAAAATTAAGTTGGGTGAAAACACAATACAATGATTTTTGGGTGGGCATTTATCAGTTTAATATTCAACACATATAGTATAATTGTTCCAAAAGTATGGTGCATTTAATTTCAAGTATCAATTTTGTTTTTTGGATCCTACAATTATTATTTTTACAAACCTAATATTATGTAATATTATTTTTAAATAATAAATCAAATTATTTATATTGAAAAGTCCATGGATATATTATAATATATATTGCTATAATAGGGCCATTGTCTTGTTTTAACTTCACTAACTTTAAAGTTTCATTAGTCATTAAAATAATCAATTTTAATGGAATTTAAATGATATGGTTCAATATATTTTAATTTTCATATAATTTAAATAATTTTAAATAATTTTAAAATATATTTAAGTTTTTGAGGACACATATACACTACATTTGTTTTCATAAATATATTGCAATTTCCCACTTTATAAAATGAAATGGAATAGTTTTAAGAAAATATTTTGCTTCAATTGTATTTTAACATAATATGCAAAAATATTATGAAAATCTTATGAATGTTTGAAATGAAATATACTTAAATACGCACATCCTAAAAAAGTAATACAATGTGACACCCCAAAGGGGTCACCATAATGGGCTTTCACCTAGCCCATCAATTCCACCCTTTCAAACAATAATGATTATTCATCCTAGAATTTGTCCATTCAATTGCATCTTTGTGAGAGCAAGTTCCACAATGACAATTTTGTGCACACATGTTCACTTCTTGTAAAGTTTTCTTCTCAATGCTAGCTTGCCAACATTTGTTATTAATTTATGCAATCAAAGTTTTGGAAGAATACATGTGATACTTGCAATTTCATTGAAACCTTCCATTATTATGTGTATTAATAAAACACCCTAGCTTGGTGGTAGAAGTGTATAATGTTCAATGAGAAGGTGGTAAAATTGTGATTTTAGGCAATGGATTCTTTTAATAAATTCCTTCAACACATACATAAATGTGTACCTTATTCTTGTATATAAAGCCATTGAAAAAAGGAGAACAACCCTTCAAAACCTAGGGTTGTTAAGATGGATGTCCGTCCTTGGCATTCTTTTAAACATCCTTCCAAACATCTCTAACGAAAGTAATTTTTTATTCATTTTTACCAAAAGCAATTTTGGTTTGAACTTACTTTTTCTTGTCATTCTTGGCATTATCCGGACATTACTTGATGTTTATTTTACATTGCATGATGGTTTTGTCATGATGCTTGACCTCCCCCATCATTTTCTTAGTGTTATTCAACATCTTTTTGATGTTTTCTTGATGTCCCTATCATCTCATGGAGTTTTTCTAACATCCCACAAAGTTTTCCTAGCTCTATCTAATGTCTTCTAGAGTTTTCCCAATGATGTTTAATGTCTTTTTGGCATTTCCCTAATGTCTCTTCATCATTACCTAAAAAACATATGAAGTTCCCCCAACATTTTCTTGATGTTCCTTAACACCCTTTGCCATCTATTTGTCACTACCCAACATCCCCCCAACATGTCCCCAAGATCACATAATGAACTTAGCATTTTCCCATTGTCTCCCCCAAAAACAAAAATAAAATCATGACTTCCCCCCAACATTTACCTCACACTGTCAAACACCTCAAGTTGTTTCCCCAATGTTATTCAACATCCCCCCCTCGTTTCTTTGGTGCCACCCAATGTCCTTGGCTTCCCCTCATCATCACTTGGAAAAAAAATCCATGATGTGCCCCATCATTTTCTCAACACTATTGCCAAAACCCTTTATCATTTCCCCAACATGTCCAACATTTCCTTGACACTACTCAAAGCCCATGTTGTCACTCAAATGTTTTTTTCCTTGACATCCCCAAGTATCATCTCACCATCCTTTGAACTTGTCCCCATGCCTTTCCAAGCCTAAACCTATAGAAGCCTATTGAACCTAAAATAACTTTAGAATGCATTATTCAAGATGTTCCTTAGGTCCTAAGGATGCACTTGGGACATCCCCCCCAAAAAAAGGACACTAGCAACCATGCTAAAAACTACCTTACTTGAATAATATAACAATCAATTTTCAAGCAAGTATTTGAAATTTGACATTTATGCATAACAAATGGCTATTACTAAAAAGACCCAAGTAAATTGGTAATTGGGGGTATTATTTTGACAATGAATTTGACAAATGTGGTTCCTTTTTCTTTTTTGATTTTGTTTGATACTATGTATGGACCAAAAATAAAAGATTAAAAAATAATCTATCCAATTTATCATGGAAAAATATAATAGTTGGTTAACATTGGTAATTACTAATGTTGGGTAAGTATTAAAAACTAGAATATACCTCTAAAGGTTATGAAGGTAGTTCTTAGGGTTCATAACCATGGTTTCCAAAAAATCAAATAGCTAATCTTCACATATAATCACAATTTAAGCAATATTTTAAAAATTCAAACAATTGCTTATAAACCACCAATTCTTTCATTAAATTTATTTGATTTTTTTTTAAATAACCAAAACTAGCAATTCATTAATTAGGATTTTCTTTTCAAAGAATTGAAACTAGCAATTCTTCAATTTTAATATTTTTTTAAAAATGGAACTAACAATTCTTTATAAATTCAAATAACATAACAACACTAGACTTTTCCAAATTGTTGCAATTTATACTAAAAAAATCAATTTGAACATCTATTGATGAAAATATTTTGAACTTTACACAACTATGCTAATGATGTTTAACACATTTGTGCAAAACAAAAAACTTTTGATATTGGAAAGGTCCAAATTTGTTGTTTCAAATTGAACCTTTCCAGTTTAAAAACATGTTCAATGACATTATAATACCTTATCTAGTTCAACATTAAGGATTTTTTTTTTCCAAAATCAAATTTAATAATAAAAATATCAAGTTTTGGAAATTTTGACCTTTATTATGCATAAACAAAAATATTCAACAATAATCATTGATCATTGCACTTAATGTTAATGTGAAGATATCATTAAAATAAAAATATTGCGTAATTTTTTCTCATCACAATTCTTGGTTGCAATTAGCAAGGACTTTAATATTTGATCTAATTACATAAATGAGTTGCAATAGACATCAAAGATGTTACTAAACATATAAAGGAAATTGATTAGTAAATCACCTACCTATTACATATTAAGTAGTAGAAACAAAAAAAATGATAGATCTTAAATATAACCTACACAACTATCTCAAGTTTCAAAAAATTATTATGAATAATGAAGTTTGCAAGCAAAATCAAGTTATTGCAAAGAAAGTGAAGATGCAACTTGTAGCAACACGTGGGGAACATCCACAAAAAATAATCATTATTGTTAACAATGAAGGGTGTCCATTGGTCCGAAGTTGGCACCAATGCCTTGTTGTCCTAAAAACCCAAACAATTAGACATTTAGACATGGTGAAACCCATTGATCATCAAGGCACCAAAAAGTTGCAAAAGGTGAAGGAGATATTGGAATCAAAATTTGAGTATACAACACTAGGTCTAAGTTATGAACATATGCGGATTATAGTTGGAAGAATCTTTAAGACGAGATGAAGGATGTGGATGTTGATCTACAAAGATGGTATGGAGTTTTGGGCCATTGTGTAAATTTTAATAAACTTCCAAATGTGTATTTTCTTGGTTGCGTATTGAAGATGCAAGTTGGCCTTGGGGTAGGGGGTTCAAGACCAACAATTTGTCCAATGGTGGTATGGGAGCATTATGTAATTACTGGGCTTTGCCATAATTTATCACATCCCATCAGCACTTGAGTAATGCCTGAGCTAAAGTACAAAATGTATCTAAGATTGGTTATGGTGGATTGGTGCAAAAAGAAACTTGTCTTTTAGGTGGATGCTCATGATATCTGAAGCAAATACATGTTTGAACCTTATGAGAAATTGTGTTTATTCTCTTGAATTTGTGATTTTCAATTTTAAAGGTATAAATATGTTGTAACTATTATTGATGTATATAGGCGTTAGTACATTGATGATAACCATTGTTGGGAGAGCTACCAAGTGGGAATGTGAGCTTGCCAAGCCAAAGCGTTGAATTTGGGTTGAGACTCATTACAATGCACCAAAATTCTGCCATTGCCTATGCATTAGTGTTGCTATATAATTTGCAATTTTCAATTGGTGTTTCTGGAATTCAATAATGCAATCTTGTTGCTGGGGCTATTTCAACTCATAGAAACATTATAAGTTATGCAACATGACAATTGAAGTCACCTTTGTAGGACCATGCTTCAAAATCTAGGCCAATGACATTGTGACTAATTTAAAGGATTTCATATAGGACACCAATGTTGGATATGTGAAAAATATTGTTGGTAAGGTGGAAGGTTTGATGAATGGTCAAAGAAAATGGATGTAAAGCATGATGAGAATGCAACTAATATAACATAGTTATAAACATGCATGAACATGTTGATTAACATGTACAAAGATTTCAAGTGCAACATGGGGACATTGGTGGAAAAGCTTAACGTTAGTGTGTCAATTGTGGAAGGAAATATACATTTAAGCAAGTCCCTGCAAAAGAGTGAGGTGCATGACACTATACTATCAACCCCTACACTTGTAGCAAAGCACGTTAGTACACATGTTAATAAGGGGGTGGAGGATTTAGGGTTACTTATGGAAAAACTAATTGATTGTTCAAATAATGTTAATCAAGGCGATACAAATGATGTGGGAACAAGTGCAATAATATGTATTTCGGGTCTCTTACATACCTTCAACAATGTTTATGCCAGTACTATGCCAAAACATTGTGCGACAACTATGAAGGTAAGAATGTTAACATTGCACCTAATTTATGTACTTTATCAAGGTCTTTTGAGGTCAAGGTCCTCGATGTAATTTGATGCAAATATCAAATGCATAATGCACATGTGTAAGATGTAACAATAGTTATGTCCAACCCTAACAAAGAAGTTGGTGTGTCATCTCAAAAGGTAAAAGATTATACTCTCTTAAAGTTGTGTGTGTAATTATTTATAGGTAGGCAAATGTCAACTTTGCGATGGAATATGGTGATTGCCTTCTTTGAAACCGCTTATAAAGCTTTACAATTCCTAATTTTAAAACAAGGAAAGGACATGGTGCAACATCTAGTTACATTGGGCCAAATGACACCCAAGTATTAATTATGTTATCCAACCTCCTTGCCCACATGTTGTACTTGACCAAAATTTCTAGCCTAGTTGGATAGGGCTTGCCTACAATGTGTGGGCATTTGGCACCTTTCTTCCAATGTATGAACTTACTTTGTGGTGATGTTAGTGTCTTTGGTACATTTTATCTATAAATGTTGCTTGAAGATCAAATTAATTGATACATCCACTTCCTTACATGTGCGGTTAAATGGAAATGATTGTTGTAATATGATAGAAATATTATGTGCACATAAGATGTGACAATGATGATGTCCAATCCTAGCCAAGCCCAAGTAATGACCTTTCAAAAAGTAAGATGTTAAACTGTTTTCCTTGTGTTTAGTTTTTTGTGTCAAACTTTAAATACAAAAGGTGGTTGTGATGCACTATGTGAGTTTTGACCTTCTTGAATTTTTTATCACATAGAGCTCAACAATGCACCCTCCCAAGGCACATGGTGCAACATCAAAACTAAATATAGTTCAGGTAATCAAATTTTTAACATTTGTAGTTATGTTTTCAAACATATTTAATTATAATATTTTAGTTATAGATATCACATTTGAAAGGTGGTAGTTGCATTCATGTATTGATAATGCCTAACATGTATAATTTTGAAAACTAATTTGGGCCACAATTTGGTGTGTTATGAATTTCGCAATTACATATTCGCATCGACATAGAAGTCTTTTTAGTAGACCTAATTTATTAATTTAAAAGCTACAACTACAATTATTTATGGACTTCTTGGGAGCAAGGTTGGTGGCAAGGAAATCCTTATTGATATTGTGGTTGTTAAAGATCGGGAGGTGTTAATGCCAAAGACAGTGGTAACAAATGTTGATGAGACAGTTAGGTTAGTGGATCCCCAACGTTCACACATGAAGATTTCACCTAGGGTCATGATCCCCTAGTCCTCCAAGTTCTTCAAGCTTGTTCATGATGCATGTGGTAACCGTCTAGTTGTTTTGTAGTTGTTCCATCATAATCACCTTGTGTAGTATGTGGTATGCAAACATAGTTGGAAAACATGGAAATTTGCTTACAATGGCATAATGTTTAATTCAATTTTTTTCCTTGCTAGGAACTTGGGACTTGCCATGTGCAAATTGGCTAGAACAAACTTTGCTTTACATTGTTTTGTGTGTGATCCATAAACTTTTCATGTCCATATATTTTTTTTTAGTAAATTTGTTTTTGCCAAATCTTGAAGGGTTTTTATGTAGTGATTTGTAGAGTGTTATGATCACTTGCAATTTCTACTTTATAGTAACAAGGCAAGAAGTAATAAAAAGGCAGTATATAACCTTAAATCTTAACCCTAAACTCTAACCTAATTTAGACCAAACCTAAACCCTAACCTAAACCTAACCTATATTAACCAAAGCCCGAACTTAAAGCAAATTAAGACAAACCTAAAACTCAATTTAAATCGAACCTATAACAAACCAAGCCCAAACCTAATCCGAATTTTTCCCAAATGTAAACCAGACCTATATCAACCTTTCCCACTTTTTCCTAGACCTAAACCGAATGTCCTATGAACCTAACCCAAACCTAAATTGAACCTTTCGAAGACCTCTCCCAAGCCTATCCTGAACCTAAACTAATTTTCACAACCAAATGGTTATTCAACATGTGGCAAAACCAAAAATGGTCATGATGACAAACCTTTTCATGAACCTTAACCCTAACCCCCATGCCACCAATTTGACATGTGTCACGACTTTCCTAATGACACGTGTCATGCTATTATTTGTCATGAACATACATGGTTGGATGAAATGTGGATGTAACTTCAATAAGGATAACATCTTATGCTCAATAACATGTTGACATCTGACATTGAATCACAAGGACAGGTGTTAGGTGATAACAAGTAGATATAAATTATATATATAATATGTATTCTCCTATAATATGTTAATCCAATGGCTAAGGATGTATAATCTTGATCATATAATATGGTATGTAGTATTGTAGTCATGTGTGTGAATTGAAAATACGACTAGTGGATATACGACATGCCCATATTGACTACATAGTCATGTAGTCATGAGTGGTATTTATGACTATTAGCCGAATCATGGGTGTAATCATATATTCCACATTTTGGTGTAGTGAAAATTGGACGAATTTAACATGGTGAAAGTGGTCAACTCCATAATAAACAAGGACCCACTGTTACAAATAGGTGAATTCACTAATAGCTAATTGAATTCACCAATAGTCAAATTCATTAATAATTAAATCATTAATAATAAATTCATTGATAGCCAATTTTAAACCTAAGTAAAGCACCTTCGAACCTTCATTAAGCTACTTAACCTAAGCTAGGAATTTAGCTCATCAACCTAGGGTGTAAGTGTGAAGGTTTGAACCTTCACCTCCTTTCACCTCCTTTCATTTCCATGTTTAAAGAAGAAGTCTTTAACCATGGAATCACTATTTGAATGAATGATATTTTTGTCATCACATATTATTATGCACATTTTTTTAACCTTGGGTTATTTTTTACCATTATTTTATTTTACCATAAGCTATTTCAAATTATTATATCATAAATTATTGTTGATTATTCTATTGTAAACAATCATTGACTATTATATGCTATTTATCGTAGGTTATTGTTGGTTATTTTAAATTATTTTATCATAGATTATTTTTCACTATTATGTCATAAGCTATTTTAGGTTATTCTATCATAAACTATTGTTAAATATTATATTGTAAGATATTGTTGGCTATTCTCAATTATTTACCATAAATTATTTCTTGTTATTTTATTGTAGGCTATGGTTGATTATTCTAAAATATTTACCATAGGCTATTTTGTCATAGGCTATTATTGTCTATTCTAAGTTATTTACCATATGTTATTTAATTATTTTTATAATAAGTTATTATTGGCTATTTTATTGTAAGCTATTATTGGTTATTTTATTATAAATTATTATTGGTTATTCTATCATAGGTTATTATTAATTATTTTAGATTATTCTTGGTCATTTAAAACTATTTATTATAAGTTATTCTTAGTTGTTTTTAGACATTTTAAATTAATCCACCTTAAGTTATTATTGGCTATTTTATTGCAAGCCATTATTGGTTATTTTGATTTATTATACCACAAATCAATCTTGGTTATTCTAACATTTTACTACAAATTATTTTAAGTTATTAGTGGTTATTCTACCATATGCCATTTTTGGCCATTGTATATTATTTTATTGAAACTATTATTAGTTATTTGAAACTATTATACCTTAGGTCATTTCACTTTGAATGATTATCTACAATTTTTAATATGTTATTTATTAATTTCAAGTTATTTTAAGTTATTATACCTTAAGATAAAATATTTTATAATAACATTAAATAAGATGACCTTGAATAACCTAAGGTATAACTTGAAATAACATATAATAACCTATAATATATTACAATAACTTAGGGTATAATTTAGAATAACCTAGGGTAGCTTAAAATAACATAGGGTATAACCTAAAGTAGTTTAAAATATTTAAAACAATCAAATAAAAAAAATGTAGTTACCATAATAAATTGTAATAATGAATTATATCACCTAGTAGCTAAACATGATGTTTACATAACGACATTATAACAAAATAACTTAACCAAGGTGAAATCACTAAGTTGCAATGAACTTACTTCACTTTTAAAGTCCCATAATGACTTAATAATTGAATTGCACTTCCACTTTTGTATTGGTGAATTTTCTTACACTTACATTTATAAATGTTTTGAGGCAAATAAGTGTATATAATATATTGTATACCTTAGTGATTACAAATATTTGCAATCCATTTATCCCAAATTTCAATGATTTTTTGGAATGGGTTGCTATGATTAATTTTTCACGCAAAATGGATGCACCCAATTGTCAAACTTTATATTTGGGAAGTTTTTACTATTAATATGATTTTTTGGAATGGGTTGCTATGATTAATTTTTCACACAAAATGGATGCACCCAATTGTCAAACTTTATATTTGGGAAGTTTTTACTATTACTATGGTTTTTTGGACATGTTTCCTTTTAACCCAACTATATACAATACAATAACACATTTTTGAGCAAAGGACATGGGACAAATTATGATGTTATGGAGGAATATATTGGATGCACTTCATGAAGTGTAAGAATAGGACAGTTTTTACCAATGTTGGTTGGTTATTGAAAAAATAATCAATTATAAATAAGGGTAGGTTATTGATAACCTACCCACTACTTTTTAAATTGACTATAAACTAAAATCAACCCGGCTAGTAAGTAACATCTTTTATGAGTTGGATATTGATTTGTTCAAATCTATTAATTTATCTTTGTGCATAATTTGCACCCAAGTATTCAATCTTTAAACCTTAAACCCAATTTTCACAATATGCAATTTTGTGTTCCATTTATTCTTGAATATTACTATATCTTACAAATAACATTCATATGTTTTGTTTAACCATTTTGAAACATAGTATAAGATAAATATGCACATATAGGTTAAAAGAATCCAAAGAAGAAAATAGCTATGTGGTTAAAAAAAATGAAAATACTTCAACCTTAAAACCTACATAGGATGTATACTAGGTACTTTTAAGGTGAATATTTGAAAATTGGTCCTTATGCATAACATATGGATATTAGAAAGAAACCAATTGGGCAATTAATAGGTAATTAAGGGTATAAATTATTTTGATAACAAAATTGATAACATGTGGGTGACCTTAAAACTATTGAATTTGTTGATATTGATACTTTATGTGGTGAAAATCCCAATAAGACCTTGTTTTATTAACTATGAAAAATAATAATATTACCATTGGTTGTTACACCTATTTTTTAAAAAATAATTGAAGGGGTCATTTAACCATAAATAAATGTAAAAACCCATAGGGTTTTTGTTAGTGTTGTGCAATTATTTGAATTTAGAAAGAATGACAATTTTGAATGTATCATAAATTCCATATATTTAAAGAACTTCAAATAGGATTTTATTTATTTTTTATTATTTCAAAAATTTTGTTTAAGTTTGATTTTTTCAATATCCAACTAGATTGTGATAGTATTTCGAAATGTATCATGGGTTGTTATACGTTGATTTCCTATAAAGGCATTGAAGCAAATGGGTACCTATTTTGTCAATGGTATGACTACATTGACATCACGAAAAATGGGCCATCGTAGGATGTGACAAGCCAAGATTGGTGCATAGTGTTGGAAGGAAGTGGGGTAGGGATAACTGAAATGCAAGTGTGGTAGGACAAGGTAATAACCAAGCGTCTACCCTTGGACCCACATTGTCGCAACTCTAGCCTTGGGCTTGTGACCAAAACAAGGGCTTGCAAAGGTGCGGGCCAAAAGTGAGTCCGAAATTCACATTTCATGCTCTCGGAAGTGCAAGAGAATGTTAGGGAATGAACCTTCACATTCCCAAGTGAGTTCCCACTTTGGGAGTTGGAATCCCAATGGACTCCCAAATTTTTAAAGGGCGATTGCAAGGGTCAAAATTCATTGGATTGAGAAATTCCTTATATCATTGGAAAAAAGGTCTTGGAACTTAAATGTCTAAAATGGGTTCGTATGACCCATTTAGGTTTTGAAAACATAAGTTATGTTCAAAAGAAGGGCCGAGAGTCAAATTGGTAATTTGACCCCCGACCACTAAAAGTTGGGAATCGCCCTGATTTCCTTACGCTCAAGTTGTGTGCCACATACCATTAAAAAGATCTTGACAAGGGTTACAACTTTGCTTTAGATTTCATTTTGATGGAAGGTTTGTCGAAGAAATTATGGGCCTCCAAAGTTGAAGGAATTTCGAGACTCCAACTTGGGAGTCCCGGGACAATATGACATTTGGGTGCTCACCCCGTGGCCAGGGAAAGAGAATACTATAAAGGGGAAGGTGGTGGTTTCCCAAGTCCGGACCATGGTGAATTTTATGAGTTCGTATTTGTGGTTCATCCATGCATTAAAAGTGCTCCAACTATGCACTAACCAACTTGTTGTTTTGGTTTGTGTAGGTCCATGTGAGTAATTGACTTGCTTGTCATTCTTCTTAGTCCCATCCCAAAGCTTTAGCATGCCCTTCTACCCCCAAAGTGTTACGAACTAGGAAGCATGCCCCAACTCCTTATCCTTCCACTGTTTTCACATTTAAATTCGCAGTTGATTCTACCAAGGAGTTTCGAGGCGCATCACACACATGAGTGGAGATGTGTTTGCATGATATTTGAAGGAACATTTACTAAAACCGATGCAAATTCCCAATCATGTAGGCAATCCACCAAAGAAACATGCAACTAGGGACAAGACTGAACCATTAGGTTTCCAAAAGGTGGGATTTGAGAGTGGAAAATTTGGGGTGATAGGTTGTGGGTGTTTTGTAGTGTAATATGGAACGAAGAAATGCCAATTTCAACATGTGTCATTGCATTGAAAAAAATAGTGTGATCATTTTGCTCAAAATGAGTGACAAATGTAAGAATGATCAATGTTCAACATCCCAAGAATGCAAGGGTAATAGCCCGAACTACAAAAGGGAGGCTTAACCTGCCCAAAGAAATAGGGAAAATGGCCTAACAATGAGCTAGGTGATTGATAAAACCACCAAAAGATCCCACACCAAGTAACATTTCCAATGTAGTTATGAAATGAGTATCGAATTTAGTGTAATGTTGCAAAGTATTTAGGGATGGAAACATTGTATGAAACAAATAACTAGGGCGTTGGGCAAAACATAATGAAAGCATCCCAAAAATTGCTTAAAGATCTGCAAGTATAAATAAACTAAATGTTGTCCCAAGATCCTCATGGAAAGTCTTAACCACAAATGATTCAACAAATGATGTGGATCCCATTGGTGCACCCAAAATATGAAAACCTGACTAGGGAGTAAAAAAGTTAAGAGGAAATGATATAGAATAGTTAAACCCTTGTGGAGACCAAATTACACATTTCATTGACTACATTGAAAACCCCAATGTTAAAAACTCTTACTACAATTATAAAAAAAAAACAGGAATCACATTTGATGAAGGACTTACTATATATATGTGTACCATCCGCCAACAAAAGGAAAACATAAATAAGATGGACTACTCTTGTAAAAGAAACAATATGAAAATGAGCCATAAATAAGGTGGATTACTCTTGTAAAAGAAAGAACATGAAGATGAGCCAGAACACTCCTCCCAATGGGTCCCCTCACATCCCCCTCGTGTATCTGATTTTGACAAAGAGTTCTTAAATATCTTACACCTAAGTTAGGCATAATTTTGTGTTGCAGTCTAAAAAACCATAGGCATTTTATTTTTCCTATTCTTTTGAGAAGGATAATGTACCTCCTCCACCCCTCCCTCCCAATACATTTTCAAATTTTCTCTGAGTGCTTTATGCCTTATACCTAGTAGTGTTGGGCGATTATTAGAAATAGTAACAATTCCCTCAACAATTATGATGGTGTGCTCATCCAACCAGTCTGGCAAAGGGTTAGTTAGTTACCCGACAGAAGGGTTCTGCTTGAATGCGCCAAAAGGAGTGGAGCCCTAAAATAATAAGATCAAATGTTGGCAAACCCAAAACGGCATGGTCAGGCTGGCAACCACATGAGACTCCACTGCAAAATAAATGCACCCATTTGTGTTGATTTGGTGCATATTCCAACCTTCATTAAAGGCTGTGGGACACCCCCCGTCTCCCCCCTCCCCCGCGGCCCCCTCTTTCGCCCTTCCATCACTTCACCTTCTCCTTTCTATTATTTGCCTTCCGAGTTCCTGCAACAAACAAGAGACCATTTGCCTCATCCCACAACTAAAAACTGGCCCATCACCAGCTATTTAATTCTTCATAGCTAAAGTAAGTAAGTACCAATTACATGCACCTGGCCAAAACCAAAACGCACCACATCACTGCAATCTCACATTAAATAATTTAAAAATTTGATAGTTGAGAATAAATACAATTGTATTTTGAATTTAAAATAGGTATCTAGTGGCTAGGATAATGGACTATGATTTGAAATTCCCATAAGTTTTGAAATTAATTGACAAATGCCATTAATCTTTTTCTCTTTTTTTGAGCCAAACTATTTGAGAAGCTATTTAACACCAAACATTATTTACGGCTATTGTATACAACTAACATGGTGGTCAAAGTTAAAATGTTGTGGTTGTAACATCATGCTACCCAGAATTTGGCTACAACATAACAAGAGTCATTCATTCGAATCTGGTGACATACACCAAGTTCCAGAGGCTTGTGCTAAGTGCAATCATCTAGTAACATTTAAAGAATTGACCCTTTGATTGGGAACTTCAAAATTATAAAAAAACTCCAATCCCCAGACCAGCCCCCCTTCTCCCTTCCCAAAGGCAAAACCAACTGGGCCTTTTGAATGCAAGGAACATCATCTCATTGGCTTAGTAGAATTTCCTTTCTTAATTGTGTTTATCATCATTTTTGCCTAGACTAAGCGCCCACTTTACACTAGGAGTCAGGGCTAACGTTCAACCCAAATCCAGCATTCCTATTGGTGCAAAAGTTGAAATCATCCCCAAGGGCTTTACACTAAGAGTCAGGCTGAAATTTTAAAAATATTTTCAATCTGCCCCAAGTTACTAAGAAATGCTGAACTGAAAAAAAGGATAGCATCCAATTTGAGAAGCCAATTTGCAACCCTTGGGGCCAATGTTCCAGCATTTACTTAGTAACTAGGGGCCAAACAACAAGCCGAAAATGTTCAAAGTTGGCCCCAAGTTTCTTCAGCCATGACTCCTAGTGTAAACTGGGCCTAATACCCCACTTGTCAATCATGGGTACCTATTGTTATACTTATGGAATTACAAAAATATTGAGCAAAATGTCCTTTTTCATTGATTACTTTGTAAGCTAAAACCTTGAAAGAAAATTGTTAGTTCTCCAGATGATGGATACCACATGCTCATGATAAACCGAGGTTTTTTTGTGATCCAGATGTACATGGTTGGGTGACTGGTAATGGATCCCTCTAGTATGGGACATACTCCAACCATCAAAGAAATAAATAAGTAAAGGAAAAACACCTGGCAAGGGAACAAGGGAAGAAAACAGAAAGGACCTAAGTCCAAACAAAAAACCACACCCGAAAGTGCAGAATGCACATTAGGGAGCCCTAAGAGGAGAGAACACGAATTGTGTTGTGTCTATCATAGTCAGCCACCAATGAGGTTGGTTTCAGGCTAAAATTAATCATCAAAACCCTGCAAAACTTTATTTATAAAACACACTAGAGATTGAGAAAATGTACAATTAATGGTTTCAGGCTAAACTATTCCAATCATTCAATGGAAGAAACTAGGACAAACCCTAATTTTGTTATAATGGTTTGAGCTAGGCATGAATTTGTGTAGCTAGTGGTTAAGTGGTTTGGCTATCTATAGCCCATAAGAAAAAGATTGTTGTAAAAACAGGTTCTATAGTAGGTAGGATAATAGGTGGCTACTAGGTTAGTAGATGCTTGAAAATGTTTAGGGCATAGGTAAGGGCTAGTGGGTTTTTAGTAGGTGGTGAAAACGGAAACCACCACTAGCGCTTGGTTCCACTAGTGGCTCTTAGGTCGCTTTTACCCCCACAACTTTGATGAACTGGGGTAGAATTTGATATTGAAATTTTTACTCCACCCCATTAAAAAGAACTCTAACTAGAAAGCTACACCCTTGATAATGTGTTGCACAAGGAATGCCTCTTCACTAGTTGGTAATTTTTTTAATGTAATGCTCATTATATTAGCAAGAATGATTACCATACAATTTTTAGGTAGTGGAAAGCCTTGGCAATGGGGCATTACACAATAAACTTGGGGCTTCGTCATCAACTCATGGGTGTAATGACTTGCTATTAGGGCTTTCCTTTATACAAAATGAAAGATTGCTAGAAGTATGAGGTATGGAGAGGGAAAATCATATCAACAATGTGTATGTATAAGATCATCTCCACCACAAATTGGCAAAGAATGTCCCATAAAATGCAAGTTGCTAGCTCACTTGAAAGTCATATTTAGGTCAAATGTGAATGATGGCCTCTTCATGCCCCACTTTGTGCACACATCAACCCCAACAAAACAATCTCCTTTGTGATGAAACTGAGATCTAAAGCTTTCCAAGGACTAAAATATTTGTAGGTCCCTAGCCATGATCATTCACTTTATTGGTGTAGAAAATTTTACAACTCATGATTGTCAAGGCTTGATTATCAAAAATTGGCTAGCTCAATTAATATAAAGAAACATGTGTTGAGGAGAAACACACAAACATGTAAAGAGAGAAAACATGCAAAGAGGGAAAGAATTTTTAACTGTTACTATAACCATTTTGGTGTTTGCAAGAAAAAGACATTCAGTAGCCAATTTCAATCATTCGTTTCTTAGTCACTAAATGATTATTATCTACATTTGTTTTTGTAATTTTTTCTTAAACCTTGATGATGCACAAGCTTGCTCAATTTGCAAAGTGAAAAACATGGTAATGGAGTTCTTTTGTGTATCATTGCAATAAAAGTGCACTTGTTGCAACAACAAAAAAAATAAAATCAATGAGGCTTTCTTTCATTGCTTCATGCATCACAACCAAAAAAATTAATGAAGCTTTTCTTTCATTCCTTTGCCCATCCAAACAACAAAAAAGGAAAAAGGTTATCCTTTGTTCCTTCATGCATCACAACAACAAAACAAAAAAATTCAATGAAGCAAGATCTTTCATTCTTTCATGCGTTGCAACAACAAAATAGAAAAATCAACAAGGTTTTCTTTCACCCCATCATTGTGACCCAAAAAAAAAAACTCCTTTTTGTTTCATAGCAAAATTTTAAAAATCTTCTTTGTTCCTTTGCATGTTGCAATAACAAAACAAAATTCAACAAGGTATTTTTATCTTGCCAAGGAAAATAATCATGAAAAACATGAAAAAAAAATTGTAACATGGCTTTTGGTATTAATAACAAATATCACATCATTATTGGAATGAGGAGAACCAAAGGGTGGGAGTTGTAAAAAATAATCATTGGTAAACAAAAAATTGTCATAAGTTTTGTGGTAGTTATATGTTTTTATTGTGGTTACCATATTTATCATAGGTAACTTAAATAATTGGGGTAGAAAGTGGTTTGAATGAGAGTGCGATTCTACACATTTTGTGTTTGGGATATAAATTATTTGTGAATGGTCTCAATTCACTTTTGGTGATTTGAGATTCTAAAGCATAGTGCACTATGTTTTGTAAGTTTTTTTTTGTGTTTCATGCAACTTTTCATTACACATGGTGTTTGTGTTTTGTTTTCTATGTTTTGGGCTTGGATTCTTGTGTTATTGTAAGTGAGCTTATTTTGAATTATTAAAAATGTGGTTTAGTTTTGTTTAGTGTTGCAACTAAACTAAGTGGGTTGAAAATTATTTTTTGTGTTTTGCATGGGTCATAGGTTGTGTTTGTAGGAGTTTTGTTTAGGGTGGAAATTATTTGCATTCATGGTTTGGTCTACTTTGCACACAATTTTGGTGGTGTTTTTGTAGGTGATTTTCGCTAATCACTCTATGAGGTGTTGAACTTCACAAGGGCTTAGTTACCTTAGAGCGTGGAGAGAAAACAAGTAGGAGCTACTCAAGGAACAACCTTTGGGAACATTTGAAAGGTGTTAAAAAACCACACAAACTTCTTATGGGGAAGGCCCTTGTTGTCATAAAGGGCCCACCTATTGTTTTTAAAATTTTGTTTCCGCCCCCCCCCTTTTTTTTTTTTCTTAAACAACAACAATTAGTAGTAATAGTGGGGGTGCCACCACCACCATTACCAAAAATTCAAGCTCTTGGTTAGTTGGCTTTCATCACTAATAGGTTGAGAGGAATATGGAACACACTCCACCCCTTGGTTGTTGTCATTAACATTTGTTGCATGAAGGTTGCATTGTAACATCTGCAATTACAACTTGGGAAGAGGGTTAAGGAGCTCCTTTCCTAGTCATCATCATTTTCATCATGATTGTAATGTGACAATGGAATTAAAAGGGAGGGAAGAAGGAAGGAAAAACAACAAGAAATAAATGACATGACAAGTGGGTAAGAATGTGCAGCTCCACATTACTATTGCCATTAACCTTCAAACTCCTCCCCGAACCTGGAAATTTGGGATTGAAAGGAAGTTCAAACGGTTTGGGGGGTGGGCATGGGATAAAGTAAGTTTGATACCAATCCATGCTCACATTTTGATTTTACATCTTTTTGTTATATTTCCCAAACCTAAAATGTAAGTTTGGCACCACTCTGAACCTGCCATGTATGTTTTTTTTTGTTTTTTTCATATTTTCTAGGTTTTATTTTTATTTTAAATTTTGTTGGACTTTTCATCCATTATTGGAACATTCCATCCACATAAGGTTGTTATTTTCATCCAAATGGTCAATTGTTCATCCAATATTTGGATGAAAGCTTTCCATCCATCCCCAAAACTTTGAAAGCCTATAACTTTCACATACGACATTGAATTGGAGTGTTTTTTGCATTGTTGGTTTTTGATTTCAAATTTGTAAGTTTGAACTTGGAAACTTTCTGTACATATAATAAAAAACACTAACTACTTTGGATGTGACTACATAATGACTTAATTTCTGTGTGCAAAAGGTCCTACTTTTCAAAGTTTTGTTGTTGAAGGGCTAAGATGGTCAAATATGGATGGATCATGTGTGTAGTTATGTGCCATGTAATCTTCCTCTTGTGGATGGTCATATTGACCTTTTTTCAACAGGTTCCTACTAGGTTTTGTTGTATGTTGTGTGGGCAAGCCATAAGGGTTACCACCATGTTGATTCATGATTGATATTCATAAGGTTGGCATAAAGGGGTGTTTAACACCACCATTGTGAGAAGTGCTAGTCGACAAATGGTTTTGTCTTTAGTGCACCAAACAAACCTAAGTTTTTATTCATGTAGTTAGATGGTAGGAAATGCTTTAAGTTTTTCACCAATAGGACAGACAATTTGCTAGAAATTTGGGGGTTTATAGCTAGGCAACTAACAATGGGGCTCCCATTCACATGGCCTACTAGTCCTTTCACATTAGAGCCAATGTGTTTTCCTTTGGGAAATAGTTCGTAGGGCTTGTCACATTGTTATTTAACTTTGGATGACCTTAGCCCCAAATAAGTGGACGATTTCAAAGATGGATGTGTTAAGTTTATGAGGTGTTATGTTGTTTAATTTATGGGTTTTTATAGTGATGGTTATAAGCAGCAACATTGGTGCACATGACGACTTGTTCTTGATTTGAAGTCCAAAGGTGGAAAAAATCCTCAAAAGAACCCATGTATATTCCTTAAGGTCCATATGAGTGTTCCTTAGTTTTGTAAAATTGGCATATTAGTTTTTTCAAATATAATATGCCAATTGTTTTGAATTCATTCAAAACATAATTGTCACCTCCATAGGCATTACATTTTCGATTTTTTTTGGTCACTTTTCTTGTGATAAATAACTAATGGGTATCTAGTGGGTACCCATCGAATATCACAAGATTTGTTAAATATAAAATGTGATAGTTTTTATGTCATGTAAAGTTTTTGAGGACAAGCTTTATGGGAATTGGGCTCACATTCAACTTTGCCTTGTGGGGCCTTCATTCATGTAAATCTCGCCCTTTGAACTTTACCATACACATTATGCACTAGTTAAATTTTGACCTTTCTTATTCATTGTACATTTTGGCACATAAAGAACACTTGGTAGTTACCCTTGTCACTTCCATTTGGAGAAAGTTCTTCCATCAAATGTCCCAACTCTTCCATCAATAGAAGGAACCTTGGTTTAAAAATATAAGTGTGCATTACAATTATTTATAAAGTGTTCAAATAGGGGATGAAACTATTCATTAGAGGTCCAATAAATGTTGAAAATGTTAAATGAACATTAAATTTATAAATTAGTTTGCATTCAATGCCACAATTAAAACCAAACTTATTTTAACATTTGCACAAGTGTTAAAATGAATTTGATATTGATTGTGATGCTTAAGGCAAACCTTCAATAAGTAGCCCTCCTTTAGCTGCCAACAAACCTTCACATTCACATTTTATGTCAATCACAACAATCTCATATTACATTTTATTATTTGATAAAAAAATTTGGATTTTATGGATGACAAAAACATGGTGACAAAATACCTTGTATTGTCATTTATCCAAACATAATGAGGCTTTAGGAAAAGGCATTTCCAATGCCTTTTCCTAAAGCCTCATTATGTTTGGAGGATAGATGAATGAGGATATCATAGCGAGTTTTTAGCTCAAGAACATAAAGGGCCAAGAGAAGAAGCCTTCCCTTACACAAACCTTTCAATTTCTATGTTTTTAAAAGAAAATTGAAACCTAGTTTGGTTTGAAACCAGATTCAATTCCACATATTCAACACACAAACCCAATATCATAAGTTATGTTATAAAATTGATGCACCACCAATTAAAATTTGCCATGTGATCAGAAAACACATCATATCTATTCAGTTTTTGACAATTAATTAATAAAAAATTGAACCTCAAAATAAAATAGAAGTAATGTAGCCTTTGTTGTTGGCCCAAGTGTGAATTGGGTATCGAACTAATGCTTCCTTCCAAAACCATTTTTTGTAATATAGTTGAATTTTCATTGTCAAAAACTACTCAAAATTCAATATCTCTCACAAGTTGGGTCTAAAAACATCCAAATCACCTTCATTAAATCCTACTCATTGGAGGGCTTTACAACAACACCGAGAGCGTGGCAAGAGGTGCCCTAGTTTGGGGAGGTCTCAACTTGACAAACAAACAAAACAAACAAATTACCTTCCTTCATAGAGAGATTACATGAGTGCATAATCGGGTTTGATTTGAAATTCCAACAACAGACAGATTCTGCAATCCAATTCTGGGTCCATGATAGGCATGGTACAGTTTAGGGTTCAGTCCCAGTAGGAGATTAATTCGGTAGGTTCCTAAGGCAGAGTTTTAAATGGTAGAATTAGCAGCCACGGTCGATTCAGTCATTTTCCTACCTAAACTTACACTCTGTGAGGTGCCATCTGTGCATTCCAGGCAATAATCTCCCCTGTTGTGCATTATGGCATCTGCGATATATTTATTATCCAGATCTTTACTTGTTATGGAGAAGGCAAGTAGCTGCTTATACAGCCTTTAAAGCACAGGTGAAATTCCGTCAATTTTTAAAACAAATTTCATATATATATATATTTGAAAACCAAGTGATTTTGGAAGGTTTCAAATTTCAATTGCCAGAAGTGAGAAAAAAAAGGGTGTTAAAATTGTTAGGTTTTCAGTGTGTAGCTATGAAACTAAAGGGTTGTTTAAACATTTGTATTTTATATCTAGTTTATAGCCAGATTTGATTAATTTTTTTATAGGGATGACTGTCATTTTTAAAACATTTTTATGGGCGATTGCCACTTCGGCTACATTGAAAAATAATCCTTCAAACAACATTGATGATGTTGTGTGTGCTGCCGTTGCACCTATGGGCTGTGCCATGCGTATCTTACCGAGTATAATGGGCAATTGTGAGACTGTTTTATTAATACCTTCACTAAATGAATATGACACACCATGAAATGACTATGGGACATCATGTGAACATTGTGGAACATGGATGGAAGATGAAATCAAAACATAGGAACCTATAATACACAGTACTCTACATTGGATGATTATACAACACAATCTTCTCCCCTGAAAGATTGTGGAACATAATTTTCTTGTTTAAAAAATTATGATTCATCCAAGTGAGAGGTCGAAGAGCACCAGTGTTACATAGCCTATAATGCTTTTTAACATGAAGATAAAAAAGTGGCATAATCTTTCATGACAAAATGTTAATGGAGCTAAAATGTGTAGGGTAAGGCCTGAGGTTGAGGGCATTACTAGAAGAAGGGCATACACAAGGCAACTTGAGCAAATTGTGGGCCTACCTTTGGCAATGCCCTCTATGGATGGCCTTACCAAAATGTAAAGACCTCCCAAAAAATTTCCACTGATGAGATTCTCTATGAAATATTACAATGGGGGAAATCTACAAGGTTTAGAAAATGAAAGATCCTTGGGAGAAAAACTCCAAGTTGTGTAAAGACCACAACTTGGTGCTTGTGGCAGCAACAAGATAGGAAATGGGCTTCACAGAAATTGTAGAATCCTTGCAAGAATTGGACAAAAAAAAAGTTTCGTCATGTAAGGTGATGTTCCAATACACTAAGGCCAAAAAAAACTAGGTCATTCCGAATCCAGCGAGGCAATTTACGATGCAACGCTTGGTAGTGCGTAAAGAAAGGGTCACCCTAAAAAAGAAATGTAGGTATTCATTATTAGGCTAGCTTGGACGGCTGGTGGGTTCATTGGTTCATTTATCATGACATCGGCGGGATTCGAACGCAGGAGCAGTTGAAGTAGGCGGGAAATTAATGACTTGAGTTACTACTTTACTTTCATAACCCTGAGAAAACACTCCGCTTTCTGTGCTGTTAGCCGCTGGCGTGGAACTCGAGTTACAGTCGTGGGTTACGGACTCGGGCTTGTGTGGCGGAATAAGGGGGATTCGCGCCGTCGAGAGCTGCTCCGCATTTCGACCTCTGCACCCCGCACCGTTCTCCTGAAATCCCGAGTCCTAGCCTCCTGGACATGGTAGTAGTCGTTCATATCGATGCGACGGACTTTGCTAAGCGCGTTGCAGCTTTAGGTCTGTTGTATGCAGGAAAAATCTGGGAAGAATCGGTGCAGTACTGCTTTTGTTTGATGCAAAGATAGTTCTGCAACTGGGAGCGAAAGAGAAATAGAGAGAAGAGAGGAACACACCAATAAAAAACACAACCACAGATAGAAGTTGCTTTTGTCGAGGTTGTGGCAGCGATGGCAACAGCCTCTCTACCACCGGGCTTCGGGCGGGCGCTTATGGGACTGCCTGCTGACCATATGGGACACAGCAAACCACCACATCTTCATCATCATCTTCTTCAAGCTAGAGTGAGTAAGAAAGTGTCCTGGGCTGCAGGGGACAATCTATGCCAGGTCATTCTTTTTTTCTCCTCCACTCCTGCGACATCTCTTGCGATTTAGATGCTTTTTGGTACTGCTGCGGTTTTCTTCTTCTTAAGAGCATTTGCCCCCGGTTTGTGATGCATTTCGTCTTCCTGCACGGCGGGCACATCCGGGCGATGTTGGGGGCTCTGGATAAGGTCTTATATCTGGGCTTCCTGAAAAGAGCCGTTCAAGGCTGAAGGAATGGCATGTTGGAATCCAGATCTCAAAGAAATCGCCTTCTTCCGAGTGTACTGTGCCGGATTCTAAACTCTGAAAAGCCTTGTGAATGAGCGACATTAACAAAAAGATTCGTGAACACAACAGAGCCGTGAAAATCGCAGTACATGAACAATAAATAGATCGCAAGAATGTGGAACACAAGAAATAAGAGCTGGCTTTCGACTATGCGTTACAAGGTAGCAGTCAAAATAGACAAGTGCAGTTCAATCCACCACACGTCTTCCGGAAAACCGAAAAGAATGTCCATTTTCTAAGCAGAATCTTGAGACAACTGATAATTCTTTGTTTGCTCTTTGGTTTGGTCACCTAGTTCTTTTCCTTCTTGGCAACAATCCTCTTCTCACAACTTCGTTCTTGTGTTTTTTGTGTTGTCAGTCCCCAGAGTGAAATCAGTCTTTTCTTTACAATCAATTGCTCAGACTCAACGCTCATGCTTCGCGTGCAACTATTGCATGTCCGGGTTTGCAGGTCTTCTATAAGAGTGCTTACTTGTTTAGGGTTTCCTCCGTTTTGTGATAGTCACTCACTTATGGTGTTTTCCTGATATTAGTTCCGAAAAGAAAAAATCAGGAGGGAATGTGCATGAACGTCACTACTGTTTTCATGGGGGCAATTGCTTGGCCCTTCCTTTGCCATGCACAATCCTCGATGGGTCATGCAATTGTTAGGTCTTGTGACTGTTTTGGCCTCTTTGTGAATAATGGAGTTATCATTTTGTCTGAAGATTGAGGGGTGTCTGTGCTACTTGTTTGAACAAACTCTGAGCTATCAAATGAAAAATCTAAATGTTTCTGTCTCAGTTTATAGCATGAAAACTAACCTCACGCAAGCCCTGGCAATTCATGCAGGGAGTACTTTCTGTAAGGATGGGCACAGCCTATAATTGTTTTATGGAATTGTCTTCCAATGTGTCAGGGCACAAAATTTAAGCCTGTCCCATGAGATTTGGGTTTTGTGCATTCTGGATTCAGGTAGTGGTACCTACCTGCTTGGGTGTCTTCTCTTTGATTTTTTAACCAGCAAATCATATCTCATGTTGTTCACATGAGAGTAATAATGCAGACCCATCTTAACATGAAATTAGTGCAAAAAGTAGCTTATGTCTTTGACTTCTACCAAGATTGTGAGTTGGGCCTAGTATTCAACTCTTGATGAATGCAAACATTCCTGGTGGAAGAATAACAAGGGCCATCTTGTGTCAACACCATCCAAGCTTTAAGATCAGACTTGCAGAATTCATGCATAGTCTTCAGTAAGTAAATCATGGATGAGGCATCATGAAGAAGTTGTGAGTAAGTGCTTGTTTTGCTCGTCTTTGCAGTGAATTGTAGTCCATGCACCAACAGAGCAACCTGAGATAAAGAATGTTGGCATTTAGGACAGTGCAGTAACAAAAAGTCCTGAATCATTCCACTTAATAGTGCTGTTATACAACACTTGGATCTGGACTGCATGAAACTTGTAGGAAATATCTGTCAAAACTATGAGACTCAAGTAACTACAAGAACTACAATTTCCAGTCAGTGTTTTGGACATGTGAGTGCTAAGTTCTAAAGCATTGTGAGATCACTATGTCATGAGAAAGACTGCAGACATCAGGGCAATGTCTCACTTAGTGTAGTTATCTCACTGCAGTCTTGTCATGATCAGAGTGGTCTGTGTGGTATATAATCTGTGTTCAATCCTCAGTATGGTGACTACAGTATCCTGGTATCTGAAGTTCTTTCAGTTTATGATGGGACTGAAAGATACTGTGAATGTGTGTGAAGATGCTCTGTCATAACTTTGCAAAATTTGACTGGGGACTACTAATAACTTTAAAGCAGTCACTTTTTTCTTCTGGAAAGCCTACATAGCTATAGTCATTCTGGTGCATAACAGTGTACATGTTTTGCACATATCTGAGGTGGCAACACAAAATTCTTGTTACCAACAAACCTATTCAAAGTATTTCAATGATCTGCTTGGAGATTTTGATGGATAGATCCTTATGTGAGATTGACAGACATTGGATTCTTGGATTAAGCAATTCAGATTCCAGTTCATAATATTCCATTTGGTCATTTAATAATTCCCACTTGCTGGGTTGAGAGTTAGCAGAGTGGTTATTTCAACATGTTAACCAATTTCAGGCAGTTACATTGTGCTTATTTCTTCTCAAAAGTCTACAATGATTTGATGGCTGCTTGCTAAAGCTAACTTATTTCATGTGTCAAAACATCTATCTCACTGATTATTTACCAGTGTTGCAACTTATGATTGGAGTTGTCTGAGGATTGAGATTCAGTGGATTCTCTATGCAGATGCAGGCTTTATTGCACTATGGATAGCCATTATATTCATGCATTGCTACCCCTTTATGTCAAGATAGCTTCAACTAAACCTGTGGAGCATTTGTTATTGCTGTTGGTTCACAGGTGCGCCTGTTTGCAGCTGAAGATGCACCTGATTCATCAGGGACCGCTCGTCAAGATCTTCTGCAAGCAAAGCAGACTAAGTTCATGCATGCAACAGTTCCCATCTCATCTAGTGCTCTTCCTCCTGGTTTTACTCCTACTGCCACAATGAGTACAAAGCCAGCAGTTGGAGATGTCTTGCCCCAGGTTCCTTGGCGTGTCCCTACACTGGTAAGTGATTGTCCACTAAGTACCCCAGGAGCTCTACTTTGATCCCCTATGGTGACATGAGCCTCATCTTGAAGCATGAAAAGGTTTTTTTTTGTCATTTATGACTGAAGCTGTTCTTTTCCTTTTCACCAGTTCAATTTGCATCCTTCATGGCGGGTGGTTGCTGGTGGAGAAAGTAAAGAGGTTGCACTCCAGAGACAGCGGGAGGTTAGAGTATTGGAGGCTGTTTATCCACGAACGTCATCCATACCTGAAAGGTAACTTCCCAGTCTTTGAACCCCAGTGACATTCTTCATACGTTTATCAAAGTCAAGGTTGACATTTCTGTGTTGCAATTTTCCAGCTTGTTGTGGTAAGGATTATACCCCATGTTGTCTCACTTGGTGGGTACAGGTTCTTACTTGCCATGGATGTGACTATGCTGCTCTGAATTTATTTTTCTTTGTTGAGAATGCAGTTTTGGGGCATTGCTGGGTTGGCTTGTGCAAATCACTAGTTATCTTATGGAAGTGTGTCCTCATTGAGCTTCAATTGGCTGGTGTTGTTGGAGTATGGAATGTTAATTTCTGTGATAATGACTATCATTTAGTGCAAACCTTTCAGTCTTTCATCAAGTATGAAGGAATCACCTAGAGTTTTAGCGGATGCTTGTCATGCAACTGAGCAGTTGTCTGCATATTTTGCAGTCCAGCAGAGCCGCTAGAACCACAGTTGCCTTGCAATGATGAAATGACACTCGTCATCCCAGTGGTACCAGTAGATGATGATACACTGGATCAAGATGATGGACTAACATCAACAGTTGACAAACTTCACTTCCCTCAAGAGTCTGCAGCTAAAGGTACGGTGTACTAGGTTTTTCTATTCCTGAACATTTGAAGCTTGATTAAGTTAGATGTTTTGGTTTTGCACAGTTCCTCCTCAGTAATTTTGTAAAGAAAAAAGTGCTGAAGATGTTATGTTTTGTGTGATGTCCAGAAGGAGCACTGTCTCCTCCCCCAGGCTTTGGTTTTGTTGCAAAGGAGCCAAACCCAGTTCTTGCAAACTGGTTGGCAGGTGCTTACCAAGATAATGACAGAACAAGAGGTCATGCAGACTCCAAAGGGTCCCATTTGGGAATTACTGCCCCAGCTGGATCCATCATGTCAGGAATTGAGAACATCTCCAGTTTCAGTCCTGATCAAAGCAGATCAGACCCTTCCAGCAAACCTTCACTCCCAGCTGTCCCACCCTCCTGTCAAACAGAGACGGAACCAGATGTGATTGCAGCAGCTGCTGCAGCATATGCTGCCCTATCACAGTCTAATGATCATACCAAAATAGACTGTGGATTGCTTCTGAAGTTTCTTAGAAATCCCTCTATGATGAAGAATGTGTCAAGTCAGCTCTCAAGCAAGGATTCAGTAGAAAATCAAGTCCATGAAGTTTCCAATTTGGGCACAGAGGGTACAAGAATTGGGAATGGAAATCAGCGGGACCCAGCAGGGATCAGTTTTCCAGTGCTGAGTATTGAGCAAGAATTGTTGCATGTTGGAGGGGACATTGGCAGAACAGAAAGGAAGACATCAGTAGTAGCTGGAGGTGCTCCTATGGATGTTGTATTTGAAAGATCCCAGGGCTTTGGTCCAGCCCAGGCCACAAATGGACATGATAATTTTCCAGACACATTCAATGCCAGAGTTTACAATGGACCAATGCATACATCTCAGCCTCATGTGGCCCAAAATGGGCAGCTGTATATACCTGCTACTAGGCCTACAAGTGCCCAATTACATCCCCCTCTTTCTGTTCCACCTCCTGCACTGCAACCAGTGATGCCGATTTCTGGTCGACCACTATCACAGCATGATGAGAAGTACTTGAAAGCTCTCATTTTACAGCATGGAAGGAATAGCAGTGAGGATGATGTGCACAGAGGAATGAATGGAAGAGTCCAGGAGTACAATGTTTTATCAACCAATGGTCATTATAGAACAACTAGTTTTTCAGGACGATCTGAAAGGTTGGAGTCTGCACCAATGTGGCCTGGAAAAGAATACATTGACATTGCTAATCTGTCTTTAAGACTGGGGGATGGACACAGGAATGTTGAAAGTATTAGCAGGTCCGGAATGACTCAACCACGGGGAAAATCACGAAAAGCTTGCATTTATTTCAACACAGCCAAAGGGTGTCGGAATGGAAGCAGTTGTGTCTTCATACATGACTCTAACAATGCTGAAAGGGCAAAATTGCAAAAGGTGGAGGGTGGGAAGGCTGAGAGTGGCTACAAGTAGGTCTTAAACAAATCACAAATCCCAGATCACTCAGATCTAACATGCAGTGAATGCATGGGTGCAGCCATTCAGGTTCCCACATCTCAGAGTTCACAGCCAATACATGTTTTGCAGATGGTCCTTTGGTTTGAAACAACATGAAACAAGTTGATGGGTATGCAGAAGCCCTATCTCAACACTAAAAAGTGGTGAGCTGAAAGGTACAAAAGGAGTGGGTAGGTCATGGGCATGCCTCTTACACGACCAAAACCTTGAGATCACAATGAATGCACACAAACAACCAGTGCTGATTACGGAACAACACAGGCATTTACACCTCCCTTACATTCACCAGAACAAGGTGTTATTGGGGCCAATGTATGGTGTAGACTAAACTCACCTGGGATGAAGTTGGACAAGCAACCGACCAAAAACACAGGCCAATAAAACTTAGGCATGCCCACTCTCACTTTCTCTAGTATCATGATAACTTGTCATGATTGGGTGGCACAACTTCAAATCATAATGTCCTTGTGCACTTGATACAAAGTTTTGTTGGCATCCTATGGGAATGTTAACTTTTGAGCAGGTGTTTGAACATGTTTTGGCACATCCTTTTGCCACCTCTCTGGATTGGGAGAAGACCCTGAAATGCAGGCATTCCAGAATTTTGACCAGGTCCATCATTTTTTGTAAAGGGATCCTCCACTTTACATACCTTTTGTTGTGTCTGAGGTGACCTGCCAAATTTACTTGTGATACCAACCCTTTTGCAGCGTACATGTATTCATCTGGTCAATGTGCTGTCGTAGATGCCTCAGTACTATCAACACTTGGCAAGCCTACCCATCATCTTTTCCTTCTCTTTTCCTTTTCTTTTAGCATTTTGGGCTTAGATTGTCTGAATTGGAAGTCAAATGGTTGTGAAAAGTGAAAACCCCATACTGTATCTCTTTTGGACAGTGTTCAATTGGTTTCAGTTCTTGAGTTTTCACCCTTGATCTCATGAGCTATAGGCATGAATTGGAGGCAGAATCCATTGGTGGGGCGAGTTTGCTGTTGTAATGCACATTGGTTTGAATAGTAAGGCTGAGTTAAAAATCTGCACTTGGGCAAAAAATGGTTTTGCCCAAGTGCAGAGTCTCAAACAGTTCATACCATACAGTTTTCAAAAGTTGCTATCATGCAGTGATTATCAAAAGATTTATTATTTCTAGCATTGAATTTTTGATCTTAAAAATTATGAAAAGTGTTTTTTTAAATGAAAATTAAATGAATTCTGCTAATATTCTATATGTGCACAAGTTTGTTGTGTTCAAAAGAACTTTCTAATTCTCTTAATTCTTCAAAATTTAAATCTTTTTCAATCATCTCCACCAAATTGGAAGGTGTTATACAATCAGTTTTCAGATGATTTGAGCAATTTTTGCTCACAAAAATAAATGTTTTTAAATTGTTTGATTATAAACAATATTTTCCAATGTTTGTAAATGTACCTACTATAGAAAAAATTCTTTCAATCTCAATTTGGGGTCTTATGATCCTTCGGAATTGGCAAGCCAAAAAATAAATAGTAAGTGAATGTGAAAATTGAAAAAAAACATTTGATTTCCTTGGGATCCACTTGGTGACATTTGAAAATCAGTAGTTGTCTAGTGACAAGTTATGTTGCTAATTCATTTATGTTGGAATTGTGTTTAAAATATTCAAAGTTAGAATGTACATCTATTGTTTGATTTACAAATTCAACTTCAAGTTCTACCATTGGGTGTAAATAATGATATCGTTTCGAAAGCATAAAATATAATGATCATGTATCATGTCTTCAACAATATTCACCCCTTCTTCATGGTTAATAAAAAAAATACTAAACAAAGGCTTTTAAATATGGGGTCTAACATCAAACATAACATGTTGTGAAACTTTCTTTTTTCATATCTTTTCTAAAAAAAAAGAAAGATTCCAAAACACCATAAACTTTCTTCTAATAATTGATTGCAAATAGAGACAACTCAAAAATCATCCCAAAATCATCATCAATCAAATTAACTTGGGTAGGTGGGTTTGTAATCTTTTCCTTGCATTTCAAACACATGGTAATGGTAGACTACAATGCATCAAACAATAACTAGTGGCTATTAAATTAGTTCAAAACACAAGTATTCGCAATAGGAAAAAAAAATCCACAAGTATTTTTTAAATGTGTCAAGTACGAAGAGGGGGCACCCTCCCACTAATTTTAATTATATTTTGCTTGTTGTAACAAAGGATAATAGCATCTTTGAATTGCAAGGCCTCTTGAAACATAATGATTTTACTAATAAACCTACAACAAGATTTACACATGCAATGTTAAAATTCAACAAGCATAATTGAATTTTTAAAAAAACTTAAAGTAGTAATAATAATAATAATAATAATAATAATTTGTAAAAATTTAAATATTCACCTTGTTTTCACTAGAATTTTCTTGGGTGAATGTTTGAATATAAGCATGCTTTTTTCCATTCTTGTCTATTTTTCCCATAATTTTTAAGCGAAGTTATACATTTTGCAAATATGATTGGGTAGACTTGATGGAAATAAATCTAAATTTTTTGCAAACCTTTTCATTAGTTGTAACATATTGACAAACCTTAGAAAAAGCATGGCCAAAATAAATACTTTATAAATTTTCATCCAAACTTGAAACTTCACATTTCACAATTAATTTCAAAACAATTGTCATTGCATTCAAATTTGACCCCTCATCTTGACATATGCAATAATTTTTCTCCCCAATCCATATTGATTAAACAATTATGTCATATTGTCGACCAAGGATTGATTAATAGTCTTTGTTGCTTCAAACAACCCAATAATGAGTTGTTTAAGCTACCAATTAGATCTTTAAAAGTTTGGCTAAAACAAAAATATTATGTGCCTCCTTCGACATCCATAAGTCAAAACTTGTTGCAAATATACAATCTACTAATTTTGGTAAAGCATACTCTTATTTTGTTTTCTCCACCAATTTAGGCAAAATTTCATGAGAATTTTTTTTTTTGAGAGGTAAGACAATTCAAGGACACAAATGTAAAACCAAACATTTGAACGAAACACATATCAGAAATTCCAATGACAATTGATTTTTCATAATTAGAAGGCCAAAGTCTTGCAAAAATTATTTTTGTTGTTCATCATCCTTTTTGAAAGGATTTTTGACAACAAAAAACTTATATATTGCATTACTTGACACATTAGGCTATTTATTTTTGGTTGTCTTTCAAGAGTTCCTCTTATTCGACCATTTTTTTTTTCGACAATTATAGCATGATCTGCATCCATGTTTTTGTGAAAGTTGTTGTTCCATATGTTTTATACTATGTTGTAAGTCCTTTTTTTTTTTTGGTGTTTAGATTAACAACATGCATAAGATATTGTAACAAAGCAAACATCTCATGACTTGGAGGTTTCTAGCATCAACCTCTTTGTCATCATTTACACAAAAAACATTTAACAAATTGCATTTCCATTATTCGCTTTCCATATTTTTCTTTGAACATGTAATTTTTGAAAGTTTATTCACATTTCATTTGTTTCACATTTCCACTAATTGCCCAAGATGTCATCCTAGAATATTTGGCATCACCTCATATGGGACCAACTTGTGGACTTAAACATTTGGTTCCACAAAAAATACTAGGTTAACATCTAAGCTAGAAGATGATATTTATTTTTGTTCCTTAGCTTTCATTAAAACAAATGCATTAGATTTCACATGTGTTGCCATACTCATTGCCATGTTTGTCATTAGAACCTTTAGGAGTGCAAATCCCACCTCTTTAGTGTTGGGTTGATTTGGAGTCAATTTGGGGGGCCAACTTCTTATTGCTTACACGTTTCTTTTTTTGACCTTTCCTTGAACCCTAATTTTTCCTAGCATGCCATCTATGATTGACCTTGTCATAATTATGGATGTAAAATGAAACAACAATTCACATCATCACCATAAATTTTATAATGGGAACATGGTTGGTTAAGTTTAAGGTTGGAGGTGGTGGCTTTAGGTGGATTAAAACAATCACTCTTTCAATGAAACCCACCACATCTCCAACATTTTTCTTTTCCTCCCTACTTGACAAAATATGATGATGATGCACCACCTTGCTACAATTGTGGTGTGGCTTTATTTGGTAGTTGCATGACTATTGAATTGACAATGTTAGTGAGTTCTCAACAGTGAAAATACACTACAATGTAGACAATTTTAAGGAAAACTAGGACTTCATATAATATAAAAAGTAATAACACATAAGATTTCACTCACTTTGAATTTTTTTAAAGATCACATGTAGTTAACTTGATATTCAAACATAAAATAAGTTGTTAAACCCATTAATATGCAATTGATTGGTAGTTGTATCATTGTGTAAAAATACACCAATAATTTCACAAAAATTGATTTAGAACCCCTATTTTATAGTAGATTTCCATCCATTATTTATTTATTTTGAAAATCCACCTTTTTTATATAAAATGGTAAAACAACATTTAGCCCATTTACATCTTCACCAAAATAACATTTTACAACTTAAAAAGATCATAATTTTCATCATTATTATAACATAATGTACAAACAAATTTTTTAAAAACATATGATATGAATTTCACAACTTGAAAAGAAATTGAGAATTTTAATGAAGAAGATTTTTCTTCATGGTTGTCTTTTTACATGCACAAAATTTCACAGATAAACAACCATTAAATTTTGTCCTTCATAATTTTTTTTTACAATTGCAACATTATGATAGGGCTATTTGCAAATGAAAATATACTACAATTAATAATTATTTTGTTTATATTTTTTCCACTTTCATCATACAATGATATATTGAGATGTAAACCAAAATTAATTATAAATTTTAGTTATAAAATGTTTTCCAAACATCCACCATGATATATCAAAGTTCCATAAGTATCAAAAATGATCAAATTGTGACAATTTTTGTTTACATCATAGTATGTTTTCACCCTCAAGTTGTCCTTAATTATTGAACTTGAGAATCACTACATGTTTCCTCTATGATGTTTAATTTGATGCATTTCAAAAATTGGAACACATTTACCAATGTGGGTTGAACAAGTTCCTTGTCCAAAATGTCATACTAGAATTGGACAACATCTGTTTTTGTGACCCCTTATATCATAATGACAAACCTTTTCATTCACGTGTATGCCTCCAAAATCTTTCATGTGGTTTACATTGACACTTCAACAAATTTTGTAATTTTTCCATTCAAACCCCATAGTAATTTCTTTGCAATTTAAAAACAAAATCCATAAGAAGGTTGAATGTTGGCACAAGACCGTGTCCACTAATGGATGGGCCAACACCACCACTTCCAATGGCTATGCCATTAACATTCCCACTTCCATCAACACTCCCACTTCCATTAACCGAACTACTATTAAAAGTTGTCAAAATTTTACTTACAATTGTAACAACAATTGGGGCCATAGTACTTACATAATTGGGTGACCAAACACTTGTCACTCTTTTGGGAGATCTACGTTTCATGGGTGCACTTGAATCATAACATAGACCTTTCGAAATGTTAGAACAACGTTTTCCCTGCCATGAAAGGTGTCAACAACTATGGATTATGCATTTGTTGCAGATCACACTAGCTATCAAATTCTTAAATGAAATCCTTCAACGTGATGGTGCCCACCACTTCTAAATATTGGTGAGAGCCTTTAATGATTCCCTATAATTTGTCCATATCCCACACCAATGGTGTAACAATTTATAATTTCTTAGTAGCAAAATCTAAATCCAAACCCCAAGGTTCCCTTCCTAATGACAACAACAATGGCAATGTTGACAATCAAAACCAAACCCCCTGCTTTCTAAATTTGTTAATAATATCACTTGCACCCAAAATGTTCTTTATTTTTGAATCCCATGGCACTTCCATGGTGACCTTTATCCTTAAAAAATGGTTCCAAATTGTAATTCCTAAATGATGTTGAACATGTGGGCTTCACCTAACTCTAATTCAAAGCACTTGCACCCACCAAGAACATTCCACAAGGCCAAAGAAATGTGGGGTTCATTGTGAATACAACAATTGTGGTTTATTGGTCATCAACCTAATCTCATTGCCACAACTTGCCACAATTGAACAATGGAGTTGGTATACCTATAGATGGAACCCCCAATAACACCAACAAAGGGTTTCAACCTAAACTCCCCAACTAAATATTCAAACTTATTATTATAATTTACACTTGTGAAGTCAAATGGACCTACCATGCAAGGACAAACGTTGGATAGTAATCTTGTCCCCTCCTAGTTGTTAATTACCCCAATTATAACCCTTGGGACTAATTACCTAAACAAGGGAAGGCATGTAGCCTTTCGCCCCAAGGATCTTAAACTGTAATATGCATAAGTGTGAGGAATGATCAATCCATGAGTTGTATGCCTTGTTGGATTGTTGAGCAAGCCACACACTTCTTCACAACCCAATACTTTATGACAACTTATGAACAATATTCCAACAATAAGAATGAATCACATGTGCAACCTCAAACAACACAAAATGGAAATGAACTTTTCATACAACACAAATTCCCATTTTTAAAATTCTTGTTTGAAAATTACAAATTAGATTCAAAAATCAATGGCATGACATTGCATGAGTGTTGATGGCATGACACTCCACCACCTATGGGGTACAACTTACAAGTATTTGGACTTACCAACATAGGTGTTGAGTTGCCAAAAATTTGATGAAAATTAATCCCACACACACCAACTTCCATGCCCTATAGAAACCCTCTAAAACATTTTGTCTCCAAATGGACTAAAATCTCCCATTCATGTAGGCTTTCTTTCCCAAAACCCAATGGTGTAGACAACATCCAATTCTAACCCAATAAGTGGGAAATATGATTTCCAAATAAATCCCCAAGTAATAAATTTAAATGCCTTTTTTTCCTCCATGTCACTTTACATTGTGATATGAAATGACATGATTTGATATGATGATGTGTTTGGTCAAAAGGTTTTAAATGTCTGAATTTTTTTAAATTAATGTTTTGTCCAATCACTAGACCCTTTTTCACCCACTAAACATGATGAAAAAGTTGAATGAAATCCCACATCCAAATTCTACATGAAATAAGGCCCACTGGATGAAAAAGTTGAAAAAAAATTAAATCCCAAAAAATCTGGAAAAAAAAAAAAGAAAAAAAGTTCATCACTTGTCATGTTAGGATTGGGCTCAAACCTAAGGCTTGGAAAACCAAAAAAATTAAAAGTAGTTTTGGGGGGGAGGGGGTTGATATTGGACCCCCCTCCTCCATTATCTCAAGGTTCCTTAAACTATGTAACCTTTGGTGCTCACTAAACTTGGCAAGGTTGGCCTAGGTTCAAGCCATGAACTTTAGCTACAATCAATGATGGCACCCCTCCCCCCTTTGTGTAGCAACACCATGTCCCCCCTATGTGTCCCTTTTGAAATGTTGCTCCTCCTTTTTGGTGCATGCGGCTATTTTGATGAAGGTGAGGAGAAAGATCAAAGGAGGGCAACAAAACCATGACCCCCCCCTTCTTGAGTGACCTTTGCTATTCATGAAGGTTGATTACTCAAGCTCCTCTTGGGTAATGATAGCAATGCATCATGGTTGTGATGTTGGCACTATTGTCATTATTGTTGTTCCTCACCTACCATTGCCAAAATAGAAAGGAGGAAATAGAGAAAGAAAGAAAAAAAGAAAAAGATAGGCAAGGCTTATATGGTAAAAGCAAGGGTTCCTTTTTACTTCTCTTTGTATAGTTTTTTTTCCTCTTTCCAATTCTAAGGTACCCATGCCATATTTGGGTTCAACTCACAAATGAGATTTGAACCAAATTTGATGTTGAAAACACCAACTTCATTAAGTGAGCTTCTTTAATTCAAAAAACAAACCAATAAGTGCCCCCTATTACAATTCCTACTAGGTACACATTCCAAAACAAACCAAAATACACATTTCACAAAACAAAACTACATGGCGTTTATTGTTAATAGATTCCCATGCAAAACACAAATAAACCCCAATGTTAAAACAATAATAAATCTTGTTATAACATTATCCAACTATATTCATTTTTGGTGATTCAAAATATTTATTTGCTTGCAAAACTCATAAGAATCCAAGCCCAAACACACAAGAAAATTCATATAACAACGTGCACAAACAAAACTTACATAAAACCCAAGAAAACTTATAAGAAACAACAATATGTTTTGGAATTTCAAATAATTTTTGATGATTTGAAATCACACATCGTGGGGTTATTTCGCAAACACACAATATCCTGAACCATGTTCACACATATGCTAGTTCCAACCTAAAAGCATAATTATTTGGGCTAACCCAACTTATCACTTATCAACTTAAACCAAATTGGGCAATTAAATCAAAACACTTAACAAAGCGAAATGATTTCAAAAGACTTTAGCTATTTCAAAATTTTATTTCAATTAATTTATAATAATTTTAAGGATTAAAGGATATATTTAGTTTCAACTCTAGGGGTTAACATGTAGTTTTGGGTGAAACCACATTACAATGAATGAAAAATGTTGTGCACAAATATTGCTTTTAGATGTGATGTTTTTGAACTTCACATCATGTTTTTGAAGAGGAATTTTAACAATGCTTTTACATATTATGATAGCCCAAATTATAAAGAAAGGAATTGTGGAAAATACTACACTATTTGATTTCATGTTATTGGATATTAAAGAATATTTTCGCAAAAATAACAATTATCACAATGTAGTAAACAAGCCAATTATATCTGAAAAATGATTGAAATAATTGACAAATTTTATGAAATTTGTGATGTCTATTGAACCATATTATTGATCTGTGTTTGTGAACCATGTGAAAAGTTGACAATTTCAATTTCACAAATGTTTATTCTCAATTGGTTGACCATAAATGTGTGATAATTTGAAATTTTGACCAAAAAATCACATTCACATGGAGGGGAAACAAAAATTGTGACATGGGTAGTTGTATAAAATCCATTTCCAAAAGTTTATTTGGATGACTAATAAAACAGAATATTAGTGAAATTTGAAATTAAATATTGGCTCTATTATACTATGTATACCATAAATGCACACACAATTGTTTGCATTAAACTAGATTCTTTTCCAAATAATATGAGATGTCAATAGCTTCTTGAAAGTCAAAATAATTAGGCTAAAATGAAACCCAAAAAATAATTTCACCACATTTTGGAGCAATTCAATTTATGTAACATTCAATTAAACCCATTTCCCCCCAAGTTAGCCCTTCATAGCATGCTTTCACCCTTTTAACATTAGATTTAAAGGTAAAATACAGGGGGACCAAGGTTGAAAGGCATTAAAATTAAAATTGTTGATGTAGGCTAATGGATTATAGATCTGTAAGCGTATCTAACTAGCTTGGCACTCAATGTTAAAAGCTAGGTGTAGATGTTGCAATAGCTGGTAGAGTTAGGGTTAAGAGCTTGGCTCCAGACTTGATGGTAGGATCCAACAGGCAGGAATATTATGCTAAGGTGTAACATACATGTATGTGAAAGGACGTCTCTACACATCTCCTTGTCCTCTCTTCTGCTTGAACAATGCAACTTTCTTTCATGCTCCTCACAACCTTCGTGTGTTCTATAGTTGAGTGTTTTCAAATTACGGTAACAGTAGCCTTTATTTTATTGCCCATATTTTAACAATGTTTTGTACTTTAACATTAGTGCTTCATTTTTTTCTGTTGAATGCTGCATGTTGATTGCATGAGAATTTTGTTGCTTCAAGAATTGTTGTTGTTCTTTCAGGTTTTACACACCTGATATTCTTTTTGTCATATATTGCAAAATGTAACATCACACACATTGTTCATATATTGCACACTACCTAGAATGTATGGGAATGGTCAGTCTCATGCATGAATGTAATGACATCCGTATTGTGAATATGCCACCTTCCATTTTCTTTTGTCACAAAGGTAGGGAGCACAAAACTGCACCAACATGTCTGTTCTATGTGTCTGTGCTTCATATGCTTTGTGGCGGGATAACAAAAAGAGGAGTTTGTTGTTATCAACAGCATAGAAGTTTGTGCTGTTGCTAAGTAAGTTTCACTTCCTTTTTGTGTCCATTCATCCAACCATGTCAATATTTCCTAATTCAATTCTCATATTCCAGTGAGAAAATCTGCTTTGCTGAAACAGACTAAATATGCGCAACCCATTTGATGATTCTTATCTAACTTGTTTAATCTAAACTGATGGCCCATGATCTAGTTAAAAATTAGGCTGTAAGGATTTGGAGACCCAGTCCCCTAGGCATTGAGAATAGAAGGTGCTACAAAAGTGGCAACTCAAAGGAGGATGTGCATTTTTCTGTCATAAGCAAATCCGAAACCACTACATTGCATATAGGTAATGCTAATTACTTTTGCATGTCCACATTGGTGTCAAAATATAGTTGGAAACCCTTGGAATTTGATTTGATTTTGAGCAGCAATAGGGGTGGGTGAATGATTTGCTGTAAATGTATCTATCAGGTGGCTGTCATGATGTCATACAGGATTCGACCTACATGTTAGTCCACTCAGATTTCTTGACTAGCAACCATGTGTCAGGTTTTGAGGAACAAACTATGTTGTGGACTGTATTGGCACTGTACAAGAGACTATGAATTGCTCTTCAGTTTGGTGTCCACAAGATGTACTACAGAGAGCTGGCACTTCACCACCACCAAAATCATTGCAATTTAGACTATCTTATAAGTATCCCAGGATCTAGCTGCCAGCTGCTGAAGCACATAATAACTTGTCTCATTATGAACAATCACTTGCAGCTTTGGGTTAGGTCACATAGCTGGTTTTCATGCTCTGAAACTAACTTCTTGCTCAGAAGTTCAGCAGGCTCTACTATGGCAAGCAGAGCTTCATCACATTCAGATATCTATTTGTTGGAACTGCAGACAAAACAACTGGCAGGTACATAGCAGAAGAAGTACAATAGGACCAGCCGACATCTGCAAATAACATTTTAAGAATCATGGACTAAGCTTTGGAGTGACTATTGGTTTGCTTTGAAATTTTTTAACAAGCAGAAATGAGAAAAGTGTTCAATAAAATCACCTGTTTATCTGCCCTGGTGAACACGAGCCAGATGCAAACCAAATTTGGTTGCAGGGTGCAGCCACCAAGTCTGAAACTCATCATAACAGCTGTCATGACTCATGACTCCCATGAGCACAGAACTGCAGAATGAATGATAATTGAAAAGACCAAATGAAGAGGACAAACATCACCATGATGGCTAGAGCATAGAGTACAAGGAAAAACTTATCATAATTTCTCAAACAAAAGATTACAGATTGTTAAGAAAATACAAATAGCATACCTCTCATGGCAGGGCACAACAGCCATCTGAACTTCACACCCATAGGAGAGAACAATCCCAACTTACTTCTCTCTTTTCCTAGTGTGCACCACAAGCTTGACCTGCCCTTGCAAATACAGCACTTGTAATTGATTTTGATTCAGTGGAATTCCAGGGCTCTTAAGTGGTTCACACCAAACGACTGCAAGGATGCTACATATTTGCTACAAAGTTGGCTGCAAGCTAAAGTCAAGCTATGTAATTGACACCACAAAATCCAAGAATCTTAGAAAACACCACTGCACAAGGGCCACCTGTTCAGGCCCTGGTTGTCATTGCCCCCGACCAAAAGGAATATCCTCAGAAAGGACCACAAAAATCTACAATGAGGAGGCCATTTAAGGACATGCTCCAGCCCTCTTCACCCAGCTTCTTCCCTCTGCATCAAATTTGGGAACTTCCTCAAAATCTGCAAGATGTCCCAAGTCTCTGGAACTGGTTCATGCTCTTAGACTTGCGCCTGGTAAATGCTGCAGGTAACAATTGCTGGAAGAACTCCAGAAAGAGAGTCCAGGCCTTCTCACTCATGTCTGCAAGAATAAGTGGCCCCATGGTTAACCCTGGAGTCTGAACCACATTCTGAGCAACATTCAGTGCTGCAATTCCCTGTAATCCTAGTGATGGTCGCTGTTCAATTTGTGTGTGAGAACGGCACTTAGTGTTAGAAAAAGAAATGCTTCGCACAGGGCCTGACATTTGGGACAGTGCCGATGATTGTACACTATTGAACAGTGATGTAGATTCATGTTGCTGTGGACTGCACAATGGGGAAAGCGGAACTGCAGTGGTTTCTAGTGGGTGAAGTTCCTGCAGCATCAGTGAAGCCAAGCCTCCTCGAAATTGTGAAATTCGGGAAGGAGATAGTGGGGATAGAGGTGCATAGCCAGTTACAGGGGGCTGAAACAGCCATTGACTGTTGTCTGTACTACTCCATGCTCTTAGCTCCTCCTCATGGTCATCCATCTCAATCAGGAATGGCTGTCCCGGGAGATCTTCAGACAGACTGACCTCCTGCAAGCTCATATTGTCACTTTCAGAGCTCCATGCCAGCAGTTCCTCATCAACCTCTGCCTTTGCTTGCATGCACAAATTCTCAAGCTCACTTGCATCCTCATCAACACCACAGAGCTCTCTGGACATCATACCAGCAATATCTGCAAGTGATAACCCTGCTGCTGTGCCTTTTTTCAAGAAGATGGTTGCGAGCACCAACATGCGTAGGCAAGCCTCCCTCAACGTAGGTAGTTCTCTTCGCAGCATCTCAGCATCACGCATTGGCTCCAGCCGCTCAATATATGCTAATTCCTCATCAGAGAAAGGAAAGGAAGCTTGTGGCCAATGGAGCCACTCAAAGTAGGGATCATCCAGAGTCTCAGGTAGGCAGAGGCCATGGTCAATTGGAATAAGTTCCACAGATTCCTCAACCCTAAGACCTGAACATGGCCAGCAGTTACTGGTGCTCTCCCCACCTCCAGCATCTGTGCCCAGTTTCTTCACAAGAATATTACCTGCATGGCGGTCAGTGTTGAATAGACGGATATCAAGAATGCCAATTCTATGTACAGATGAGACAGGAAACCGTGATGTGCCATGTTCACTTGCATCAAAGTCATGGCTCACAAACTGCTGGAAGGATCCAATTTTAGCAGAATCAAGAGATGGTACACCACCAATCATTACTGCATTCCCCCAGTTCACATTGAATATTGGGTGGATGGCCTTAACCAGTGCAGTGGCTGGCACCTTTGCAAAATGATCATGATCCAGCAAGTAGGCTGCGACCTCCCGGACACCTGTTTCTCCAACTCGGATTGACCTTTTCAAGCCTGGCTGCCCCAAGGCTCTGCCAGTGAAGCCTTTTGGATTATTGGGTGCAAAAGGCTCTTCATCAGTGGGTTTAACAATAGCAATGCTCTCCCCTCTACGGTTCCGGAAATAGTAGGCACCACCTAAGCCACCTCCAGCAGGTACTGGATCAACCCCAGCCTCAACAGCCTTGGCTGCTTCTCGGAGCAGACGGTTAATCTTGGAACAGCATGTTGAACCCCCTACAATCTCAAACAATCTATTCTGACGAAAGTCTTTGTTTGATTTCACATCAGCTATAGTGGGTGAAAGGCATGGAGTTGAGGAGCTTCGATATAGATTTCGTGTGAGCAACAAGGGGGAATCATTCCTCACTCCACTCAAGTCTTTGTCCAGAACAAGGTCACCAAATACAAGATCACTCTGTTCTGTGGGAACACAAAATGCAGCCTGCACTTTTTTCTTCACCGATTCTACCTTGTCAGCCCTGTCCAGCTCAATCCCAAGAACATTGCCTGCATTCACCAAAACCAAACCCATGATCCTGAAAATAGCACACATTGGGAATCTCTTCAATTCAGAAGCATGCCCTGCTGTCAAGGCTGTTCAAAGCCAACACTTAAAACAGCCCATGATGACTTGCTTGAACAAATGGAGCTTGTCACCTCCTGGCTTGCTGCACCACCACTGCACAACTACAGAGGACCCTTACTAGCAACACCATGCTTGCAAGCAGCATCAAGGAAGATCTGCATTACTCAGGTTTTGTTACAGATTTGATTACAGGGTATCATGAGACTCCAGTGATTCTCCTCAATTTTGATGATCTCAGGCATGGGTTTGGAGGCTATTTGCTAAAACCTACAAATATGCAATGCAGGAGCATTACAGCTCAGAGAAGCTCCAAGGCCTACCTGTGTCAGTCTGCACAAAGATGCGACGACGCCCAACCTGTCGCCTGCACATGATGGAAAACCCGCCACTAGATACACCTTTGCCATTGACTCCATCAGGGACAGCCACAGGTTTGTGAATATGCACTGGGCTTTGTACATTGGGAGGCATGCCTGGACTCACTCCTGCAAGTTGAGTTCGATTCACAGATGCTTCGAGTTCTTGCCTCAGGAATAATCTTGCGCCACTTCAAGATTCCAATGCCTGACCACCACTTCTGGCCTTCAAATTGACAATATAATCTACAAGGGGTGCAGAAGCTAGTGTGGTGGTAGTAAAGCTACAGTTCTGTTTGCTTCACTTGGTCTTCAAGCTTCCAAATTTCTGTCCTCCAACTCTGGTCTTCAAGCAATGATAAGAAGTCACAGTTCTGTTTGCCTCATGGTTTTGTATGCATGAAGCATACACTCCCTAGATTTCAAAGGGAGCTCCACCGATCTACCTTCTTGCCATGCTTGGCAGCACACAAGCTGTTCAAATCTGGGATGAACCTTATAAAGATACACACCACCAACAACCCCTTGGAGAAGCCAGATGAAAGCAGAGATTAGCAGATAGGGAGAACGTGCATCTGAGGGTTTCTTCCTTGATGATAAACTTCTCCGACGCACATTCTCTCTCTCTTCAAGTGCTGAGTCTTGCCTCAACAACACGCTGTAAGGATGTGATTCGAACGAGATTGTAGGAGAGAAGAATATCTATCTCGTGCTACTTTTGACAGAAAAACCTAACATTAAATCTGCGAAGTAGAGCCAGCCACCCTCCCACTTCGCTTTGCTACGGGAACAAACCAGATCATACACTCCCACAGTCAGGCTTCCAATACACTTGCGCAACAGCTGGACAAAGTTGCGGCCGACCTTCTTGTGCGACAAATGCAATTCTCTCACAAATAGTAGTAGTAAATCCTCCTGCATCTCCTTTTGCAATGGTAGTACTCGCGCGAAGCAGAGACCATAAATGCAATAGTCGAGATCTCCACCTTAAATGGAAGAACAGACCTTTGCTGAAGGAGGAACACAGAGGAGAAGATCAAAGAAATTGCTTTTCCCGACTTTTGCCCTACAAAAATAACAACTACACAACTTTCATAGATCTGCAAATGCTTACAAACGAAGGATGACGGATGTTCAATCCACAAGAATCTGCTTCCTGTTTTGAACAGCCTTTCAAACACTTTCAATCTCCCCAGTCCATAGTCTGCTCCCCAACACAGAAGAAGAAGAAAGAAGCTCCTTCTTCCTCAGATCGGAGATATGAAGGAGCAAAAACAAAACAGATGTCGATCATTCAAACCCCAAGTCCACACACAGAGAGAACTCCCAGGATTGTCTCAAGTTAGCAAAAGCATAACAAAAGCGACCAAGCAGACCATGTGAGGGTTCACCGCCCAAGACAACAAAACACAAAAAGCACCCACCTTGATCCCAAGAACCACCGCAACAAATCCCACATCCACAAGACCACCAACAACAACAAAAAAGACAACAACAACAACAACAACAAAAAGACCACAACGATAAAAACGAAAAACTAACAACAAAACAATTTGATCACGTACAAACAAGTGCACTATTTCAAACGAATCAAGTCATGAAAGCCCAAAATATCGAATTCCACATTCACAAAAACGACGACGACTAGGAAGAACGACGCCGATCGATTACAATACAAACCCCATCACTTGAAACAAATCAAATCGTGAAGGGCACACCTAGACAAAATTGGAGAGAGACATTAGGCATGAAAATAGCCACATTCTTCGTTCGTTGTTTTGTCTCGCTTTTCTTTGTTCTTTTTTTCTTTTTCTTCGTTTCCACTGTTTTGGGAAAAAGTTGGACCTTTGTTGTTCAACCATTATCATTTTACTTTTGCTCTCACATGCTTTTAGAATTTTGTTTGTTGTTGTTGGGTATAGAAAAGAAATTTGATGGGTGGAAACAAAAGATCTTGTGGAATAAAAAAACGTTTGATGGTGGAAACCAAAAACAATTGATAGGTAGGTGGAAATAGTGTTTGTTTGGCTTTTTTCATATTTGCAATGGTGTGTCATTGGCTCTTTTTATCTTTAGGTTCATCCAAACAGGTTGCAGGCATGTTCTGCAGAGCCTATCAAATTTGGCTATAGCACATGAGGTTTATGTAAGTTGTGGGTTACAAAAGAGTCAAATGTACTGGCAACATGAAAGCTCAAGGTTTTAGGTGCAACTTGAATGCAAACTCAAATTAGGAGAATGCTACCAATATGGTGGTGCTTTTGGTTGCAATTGTGCAACAACAATGAACTACAAGACAAGAATAGTGTGAATTACGTAAAAGGTCAATGTGAATTTTTTTTACACAAATGAAAAACAAGGAAGAATGTGTCTCCTACAAAGATGGAATTCTAATCAATCTAAAGATTCTCCCTAACTAAAGGGGAAGGAGTGTGATGAGAAATGGGGTTGGATGAAAACCTAATGGCGATGAAACTTTGCCATCAATTGTCGGAAGTTGTATATGACAAAGTCTTGATGGTTGATGCATATTGATGGTTTTGTGCAATTTTTGCTATGGTTTGTTTCTCACAAGTTATGAAGAGTGATTGTTTTTGTTATGACAACATTTGGCATTTGCTTTTTGTTTGGTTATTCTTCATTGTTGGGGAAGTGATGGTGTTTCTGAGCTAGATTTGGAGGATGCCAATGATGGACATAAGTGGCATCTTGGACATAAGTTGTCTCTACTTTGGTGAAGGGAATACTTCTCTTTTCATTTTTTTTATTTTGGTGTTGAAGCTTTTGAAGGTGGTAGACTTACTTTCTATTGTGGGAGGAATGCCCACTTTCAAAAACTTGATTTCTTTCTTTTGAGGTTCACAAACTCTTTTGCTATGTGTTAGCTTCAATTAGGTTTTAAAATTGTCTTTAAGGGTAACAATAAGGGATGTGATGAGAAGCTCAAATTAAAGATTTCGAAGTGGTCTTCATGGCAAAAATAATGTGGTTAGGAATCAATGTTTTTGGTTGAGAGTCTTTTGGGAGAGAATATCAGCATGGGTGGGACCTCCAAAGTGATGGTTTATTGCCAAGATTTGCTATTGTTGTTGGGTGAATATGTTGAAGAGTGTCTTGGTGGCATGTCTCACTTTGTCAACCTCCCAAGTTTATTAGTTTTGGGATTTTGTTGTGTGTTGATGTGGGGAGTTTTTCTAAAGGAAGCATTTTGAATTGTATCAATTAGGTTAGTACGATGTATGTTACTTCACCAAAGTTACACCCTGTAGTTTTTGTTGTCCTTATTACCAAAGATGGGGTTTCGATTGCCACACTAGGGTTTGCCATTGAAGTTGCAATGGAGTTCACAAGAGTGAAATCAAAATGATCTAATCCCTAAAGGCTTGTAGGTCAATTACAATCAAAGAATATTTAGGAAATTACCTAATGCAATGCAAGACATGTATTATTCTGTAACATATGGCTAGTTTGCTTCATGATTTATTAATTTGAAGTTGTGTGTGTTTGTGTGCTTGTTTTTTTTACTACAAAAGGACCTACATGAAACAAGTCATATTAATAGAAAATAACAAAGCAATTTGTTTTGTTTTACTCCAATAAGCCAGAGTGATGGCCCAAGTTTGTTGCACACTCTTTTTTTCCATCTATTTCAAAACAACTTACAAAAACCCAAAGTTTACACCCAATCCAATCATGTCCAACATGTATACAAAACAACAAAATGAAAATGTGATGGTTGTGCAAAATGTTATTTTACAATAATTATCATTTTTGAATTTCAAAATAATGATATTCTAATTACTATGATAAATTTAATAAATCCAATTCATTGGTGTACGTAGAAATATAAAGATTACTTATCACTGTATAGTAAATATACAGGCAAATCAACATGATTAGAAAGCATGTATAAACAAGTCGAGGTGTCAGAATAAACATAACAATATGACATAGTAGGCAAATTGGTATAACAATATAGGTAAATCAATATGGCAACATATTGTTATGATAACACAATGTAATCAATTTATGGTGAGTCAATTTGCCAGACGATTAGGCAGTTATAATCATTTTGTAGGGAGTATAAAATAAATTTCAATTGACTTGAAAGGGGTTATAATGGTGATTATCTGTATGTTTCTACTTATCTATTAAGGGGAAATAACAAGCATAGGAATTATGAGAGGAACGATTGGGGAAAGACATTGTAAAACTTCGTGGTTTTATAAAATGGAAAAGATGTTTTTATTTCAATCCTATTGTGTTTAGAATTGTATGTGGATTTTATTGAACTAATTTCTAAAGTTAGAATGGATTGAATGTTGTTCTAATTTTTTTTGTTTACATGGTATTCATTCTAATAGAGTACGACAAGGACCTAGTGTATATATATAATTCATTCAATCATGGAATATCATATTTAACACCTACAAAAGTATATCACTAACATTTGGTGACCATATTAGGGATAATTCAATTTGTTGTTGGTGAAATTGGAGGTTTTAAGATGTAATTTTTTCAAATTCATGTGAGATCTTCCACATTACATTTAATTTAATGGAAATTGAAGATGGGAAAGGGGAAAGTGGAAATAGATGAAATTGATTTGGGATTTTGCTTAATACATGTTTTTTATATGGTATTGCCTTGTGGATACACAAACTTAATGGGTGTTTATAAAATTGAAATAAAACATAATGGAATATGAATAAGATGATTGTTTTGGGGGCCAAACAAGTATTAACTTTTCCAAGTTTATTCACTTATTATGAACAAGACATGGCAAAATCAATGAATTCTAGATTATTATAATAATGTGTATGAAGGACATTATGAAAAATGGTAGATTATAACTCTTGTTGAAAGAGACGATGAATGGATGAAAGAGATTATAACCATAAAAGAAGCTAAACAAAGATTTTTAAAAATTGTAATTATGGTTGAAATTTTTAGAATTATTTATATACACCAAGGAATGCACTAGAATTATATGACTGGGGTGATTTTAAAAAGAAATTAAAAATATTACTTGAAAACATACAAGAATTGATTATTAAAAAAATACATGGTGGTATTGAAGTGTGGTGTATATAACATAGATCATTGATTATTGATGTTACAAAATTGACAAAACATAAAAGATGGTTACTAGTAATTATATGCATAATCACATTAATTTTTATAAAGAATTTTTTTGTAACATATTGTTTGATACAATTCCTTGACATAAGAGAATTTACTAAACCCAATCTTAATGCATTAATAGAAAAATAGATGCCAAGCGCCATGCTTTGGGCACCTAGGTTTATGGGTTCTACATATGTTACGAGAACAAGAGGGAGTGAGGAATACATATTTGAAATAATTGAATTAAAAAAAATTTGGTCTACAATCATGATTTTATATCTATATGAAAATTAAAAATTGGGAGTGGCAGTAGAAATGGTTATAGAAGAGGAACATGAATTTCTATTTGGAGCAGATTGAGAAACTAAAGAAGATAAAATCAGGAGGAAGCTAAAAAGGCTACTATTGTAACCTAACAATCTATAACACAAAATAGATGGAAAGGTTTTGGTGCAATCTTCAATTCACTAATAGCATATCAAATACTTCAACCTATAGAATAGGAAGTGGTGATTATAGTTTTTCAAATTAATGTTGAAAAAATAAATGGATTGACAAGTGATGGAATTCAATAGTCTATGCAAATGGGCTCACTGAACATTGATCATGAATATCAAAAGCCAACTGAAAAATTAAATACATTGCTATTAAATACACTAGAAGCTATTATCATTGCATTTGGAATAATCGATTAGGTGATAAAAGAAGGGTGGCCTCAAATACCAAGGTGATAAGTTGATGAAAAATCAGTGAGAACTTTGAGTGATGGTGGAAGTTATGACCAACCACTAAAGAATGAACTATTTAGAACAATTTCAAGTCTTGATTTTTTTAATACAAAAATTTTGTCAATTCGACAACCAATAATTGTTGCAACAACGATGAATGTAAATCCACTTATGGTTGTCATACTTGTTAAAGTTTTGCACATTCAACTACCAAAGTATCATGACAATGATGATCATATTATATATATTCAACAACTAACTAAAGTTCGCACAACTAATGGAAAAGATACATATGATCACAAACTTCAATATTTTAAAATTCTCGTAGAGGGAGAGCTGTTGATTAATTTGCTAGGTATGAGACAGTTCATCCAACAACGACATGGGATGAAGTACAATGTGCTTTTGTCAATCAATTTAGTGAGATTTATAGTGAAGGACAAGCAACTGCAACTTTGAAATATGCAAAACAATAAAATTATGAATCCGTAAAAAATTACTATGATAGATTTTTGAGACTATGTGAAATTATTCCACAACCACCACATGACATTTATTTGAGGGAAGCCTTTAAAGAAGGATTGAGAACTAAGGTCAAGATGGCCATTATAAGTATGTCATGAAGAACTTTGGGGGAAGTGGTAGAGTCGACAATTATGATAGAATAAGAAATGCTAATGAAAAAGCAAGTCAAGAAGAGGCAAAACAAATCTCTTTATCAGAAGAGAATGAGGATGAAACAACACCTATTGGAAATTTGATAAGTAAGTAGGAAATAGTAATAGATATAATAGATAAGGGCAAAACAAAAGAACAAAAAGTGGAAAACAAGGATTAGACTACTAGCATGAATGGAAAGTGGGTAGAGACTAAGATGAGGAATATGATCTATGGAATTATTGCTCCTAGGGTCAAGCATCCAACTTTAGAATAAAAGGCAAGTATCAAGCCATTTTCTAAAAGTGATATGGTCATTATGAGAAAAAGGGGTGTTTTGCAACTAGCCTTGCAATTCAATTTTGGAGTTGTAGAGGACACTTGCAACTCACTATATTTATATGTCATGAATGCATTTGCTAACGGACAAGTTGCATGAATTGTAAAGTTGTAATTCATTGTATATAAGGTGCAACTCATTACAATTTAATCAAAACAATTCATTTTCAACTATTATGCAACTCCATTATAACTACACCTATGATGTCATATTGAAGTCACTAATTGTCATCCATATATTAAAATCTAACATGTAGCATTATGAAGATTTTTTGACATTTTTTTTTTGAAATATTGATCTGCATTGTCCATTATGATTGTTAACGATGGTCCGAGATTATGACATGTGGCATAATAAAAAATTGCCACATGGCATATTAACTGTATTTTGGAAAAAAAATAAAAATAAAAATCTAGTAGCTAGGTAGGTCGTACATAACCATAGGTAAATAGGTTAGTAGGTCTTAAGACCGACATACCTACATATTTACCTAGGACCAGCTCACTACCTACCTACCTACACAAGTAGGTAGAAAAGTAGGACCTAATAATTTACTTAAGTAGGTAAATAGGTAGGAAATCACAAGTGCATTAAAAAATAACCATGAAATTGTATTTTTTATTTATGTTTTTCCTTTAAGTTAATCTTTTTTAAGTTCATCCCAAAATGGCACATGTATTTTAATGTGAAAACATAAGAAACAAACCTTCTTTATATAATTTATAACATGATATTTGAAGATAAATCATATGGGTTAAATCTTTTAGTTGTTCATTAATTGCAATTGACTTACAACTATAACACTTAAATGTTCAATGTAGGTTAAATCCAAGGAGAGGGCTCCATTGTTTTTTTTGTCTAAAAAAAACCTTAAACCCCTCCTATTGGCGCATCTAATGCACTAAGAATCATAAAAAAAGAATAAAATTGAGAAAGTTATGGCCCCTAAGAGTAAAGGGGGTCAATAATTCAAAAAAACAACCCACCAAATGCTACAAAGGCTAGTTCCTATACACCACAAAATTCCTTATATATTGTTTTGTTGTTATTAAACTTCAAAAATGATTTGTAAAACTTTAGATGACATTTCTATAGCATTTTAAATCATTTTAAATGAATAAGAAATAAGAAAGTTATGAGGTTTAAAAGTAAGAGGGGT
>Ga0116227_10000204_pt1 | contig 104133 bp, 79 predicted proteins | sample S1TSphgellanicum_FD_89693 | JGI IMG/M metagenome (GOLD analysis project Ga0116227, IMG submission 89693) | Host-associated microbial communities from peat moss isolated from Minnesota, USA - S1T2_Fb - Sphagnum magellanicum MG | ecosystem: Host-associated > Plants > Peat moss > Unclassified... | reverse complement strand
GTGCTTTTTTTTTTTTATTTTCTAAATAACTGGTGGTTTTAGTTCTTTTTAAATTTTAAGAATAAAAAAAACAATCAAATCCCATTTTTTTAGAAAAAAAAAAAAAAAAATCAGAATCAGAGAACCGATGGTTCTCTGATTATTCCAGAAACATCAAAAAACTGGCCGTTTTCATGAAAGAACTGGGCAAAGGATCAGCAGTTTGAAAGGTGATTTTTATGAATTTTTCAAAAGGAAATTGAAACCGAGGTTCCATAGGGCTATGTCACACTCTGGCCTTGCCATTTACATTGAAAAGTATTTTTTAAGTCAAAAGAAGAATTATGAAAACTCAAATATATCACCATGCAAAAATATAATCTTCAAAAAATCCTCTAAAAAAAAACCAAAATCCTTTTAGAGATTATAACTCTATAAGGAATCTCAAGTTTCAACACAAGGCAAAAACATCATCTTTTAAAAATCCTCATATTAAAAAAATAGACCTATTATTACCTAGAGGCCAAAAAATTCCATTAAGCTACTATACTCTCTAATTAATGAATTTAAACACAATATATCCTTGCCTTGGTAAGGCAAGGCCAATAATCACAAAACATTTTGGTCTGAACTTTGAACCAGGCCACATGATTCACTAGAGAGAACCACTTTTCTCATTACTAATGATGAAACCTTGGTAACCTTCATTAAACAAAGCACCCAGCAAAGTGGGGGAAATGAAGAACAAAGTGAGAGAGGACCCAAGTCTTGAGCTAGAAGTGCAAAAACCCAAAGCGGATTACAAAGGGGCGAAGGAACAAATTATGTTCCACAAACACATTACTAATCCTTATGTGCATTTTCCTTCAAGATGCGAAGTGCAAGGAGATTCAAAGGGAAGAAAAACTCTGGGTCTCGCTCTTTGAGGTGAGAAAAAAATAGTACTACCTATTTCACTCAACAAATGTGTGTTATGTTGGACTTCTGCTATGTACTCAATTGGGCGGCTGGCGACGGCAAGGACATGATTGGCGCTTGCATTGGAATGAAGTGGTACTTGCCCACACACCATTCTCAAGTTTGAAGTCGTCCCTTCTCGTAAAGTAGGGCAATCTGGGTCAGCTATTTGCAACCACTATGCCGTGATTTTTTCCCAAAGAAATTGTTATGTTAATCAAGTGCTCATTTATCCATAAGAATATTTAGCCAAATTTGACGATATTCAAAATATGAAAGTAGAAAATCTCAAGCATCCTTTCATATTGCAAGGAGTTGTTGTGGCTATTATTGATGACTTTTTATTTTAAAAGATTCGTTTTTTTAGCACTTTTTTTAACAAACAAGGAATTTGTGACAAATTATTTTATTTTCAAAAAAATCACAAAATTCTAAAAATGCATCACAAAATAAATCATTGCCATTATGTCCAAGTTCTTGATTTTAAAAGGAACATTCAATACCAATTTTGAAACTTTTTTAGTTTTTGATATGATCTCTGATCTCATCTTGAAATCGATTCTTTGGATTTCTAAAACCTCTAGTCTTGATCTAATTTTAAAAAATTGGAGCCTAGTCTAGTTTAAGATTAGGTCCAATTTCATCATTGTCGCACACAACTAAACAAATTCATTTGTAAAATATTAGTTTGTCCACACTATCCAAGGTGGAGATTATATCATATTAATTATGTACAACCAATTAAAACTAACTACTTGCATAAAAAGAGATCAAGCTTTTTATTCAAGTAAGTTAGTTATTAAAAAAATAGCTTTATGATATACAATTTCTTCATTTTCAAGGTATGAGATTTTTAGCTTTGTATGGGAAGTTAAGATAGGTTTCAAATAACTTCCCAATTAGGTTTCAAAACTCAACACATTACTAGAAACATTGAAACAAAACAAATTTTTATTCCAAAAATACTCAAGATTTTTACAAACTTTCACAAGGCCAATGAGAGCCAAACTAACCCACATGAAGAGGAAAGAGATGGCAATAGACATGAATTTGAAGAAGAACATGAAAAGGAGATTCATGACAACATGCACAAACCAAGAAAAGAATATGAAGAGAAAGGTGATGGTAGGAGGTGCAAACCAAGAAAAACACAAAATGGAGGGCAATGGCAACATGTTTAAACTTTAGGCATGGATTTGAATCAATTATTTTTCAACCAACTATTTTAATTTTGGTTATTAAATACACTTTAAAATCATGTTTGGGTCCAATTGCTCATTCATTCGCATATATAACAAAGGGGTCAATTCCCCACCAAGTTATCAAACCTAGCCTAACCCCGGTTCAAGTTCTTAACCGATTTCAAAACCTTAATCTAGTTTTGATAACCACATGATCACCCACACAACATTAGATAACACCCTTTGTTTCAGTTTTAATTTAATCCTAACTAAAGGTCAATTGATTAATCTAGTTCCAATGGTGGGTCCAACAAAAGGTTGAACTTCTAATCTAAATATCTTAAAACTTGACCTAAAACCTTAACCTAAACCTACTTAAAATCATGGACCTACAACATTGGTCATAGCCTTTAAAAGACATTTAATCATGCTACATTGGCAAACTTTACATGAAATCTTCTTGTTAAATTGCCATTTATTTGTAATGATCACTATAAGACCACTTTCAAATAAAAATAAGAAATCCAAATAGAACTTTTTGTGTTATTGTAGAAATGGTTCAACCCTAAAGATTATTAAAAAAATAAATTTAAACACATAACATATTTTGAAAACCTTCATTTTGAACATAATTATTATAGTTGGGTAACAAAACACGACTCCTCCCACCAATCTTCACCAAAGCTTTACCTTTGGAAAATGCACATTTTGGTTTGGCCAATTGCATGGGCAACTTCTTGCATAGGTAGGTCTATTTGTTTGGTCATGCTTAAAAATTAAACAAAAATTTATTTTTAAAAAGTCTTCACATTCACTTGGTTTACAACACTTTAATGTTATAAGTAGTTTAGATCTTAAGGTGGAAAGTATGGAGCTTTCAAGCACATCAATGTAAAATACCTAATAACTCAAAACTAGATTAAAAATATTAATTTTTTTGAACTTAATATTCTAGAAGTGAAACATACTAAAAACAAACAAATGATTTAAAAATTCATGTGCAATTTCAGTTTAATTATGGTTTTAATCTTGTGTTAAAGGACATGATTTTATTTTGTATAAATCATATGAAGCAATTTTTAATGTGCAATTATGTTTATAGTTAAATGAAACAATATGAAAAACTCATGTCATGAAAACCTTGTGCATTAATTTTAAACCATTATTTAACATCAAGTTCATTGCATAGCTTTAAATTGAACCCAAATGCTTGCAAGATGACCTTCGATCCTTATAATTAGTGATTTTTTTGGTAAATGAAAGTGGCATAAATGGTTACAACATGTGTGGATCTCTTCTTCTTTTTTAATTTTTCCATAAAATTTTATAACAAAGGGTTATGGCAAGGAGTTTCATTTGAGGATAATGTTGTTGTGAACAAAAACATTTGTTGATAAAACATTAGGGTAGAACCACCCATTGTCAAAGACAAACCTATGATTGAACAATGACACATACCTTATTCATTTCTTGTCCATTTTGAATGATTTTCATAGCTATGAATGTACCAAGTGGAGGTTTAATACCCCATTAAACCCTAGATGGAAAGGAGAAATCATGAAGATGAACAAAGGGGATGAGGTATCCAAATCACAAAATGTTTGAAAAAAATTGGACCCCCCCTCCCCCCCCCCTCTCACATGTGGACCCATATCTTTTTCATTTTTTGTTTGTTTTGAGTGATTAAAAAACCTATGGGTGCATCAAGTATAACTCTACAAAACCTCTTGGAACTTTAAAGTCAATGGAACAATGTCTAAGAATTTTAATCTCCAAATCACAAATTGTCTTAGCATGCCCATCATTGAACATTGCCCCCCATTTACTATGAAACCTTTCCTCATTTGTTATTCATTTTAGGAATCTTTAGGGCTACATGAGTTTACAACACCTCTTGAAAATCCAAAGGCAACTTAATAATGTCCAAAGGTTTTAATATTTCTAATACATTAAGTGTTGAATCACAACTCTATCTACTTTAATAGTTCAACTATTTGAATTATGTCTCAAAAATGAATGGTTACTTGAATGAAAGTTTCATTATTGTTGTGGTTATTAAGTGGTCTTAACTTTTATTTTTTAGGGAAAACTTTGGGGCAACACAACATGGAAAAAAAAATCAAATGTGTAAGAAAAAAATTGGTTGCAAATTTAAATTGCAATTTAAACTTGGTGTTGTTTTACATTAAAATTAATGTTCATATAATCAATTCCAAAGACATCATATTGTATAAAAACAAGGGAGCAAATTGAAAGACAAGCCCCAAGGATCTACCTTGCTATTGTGCCAAAGTTGGGAGTTCCAATGTCCTACATGAGTTGAAAGTTGAAGCATACCATGCAAAAGAATCAATCAATTCTAAACTTGTGCCACACATACATACACAAACAAGGCCAACTTTGTTGCTAACCTAGCCTTGAGTTCAAGCCATGGCACTAAAAGAAATGAATTTAGGCCTAAATAGTTAGGACATGAAATGAATAAGTTAGAGTGAAAAGACTTCCACAAGAGGTGGGAAATAATTGGGAGTAAAGGGAAAACATCATTAAAACTCTTAAGGCTAACTCCTTAGCTTGGGAATTGGGATTCCCTAGGTGTCTCAAATGTTTAAACAAAAGGTTAAATCACCTCCAAATCCAAAGATCTTTATGTTGTTGGAAATATTTCAACAAGGGTCATAAGAAAGTGGGTCACATGTTCAAAAGAAACTTGTTTTAATGGACTTGTGATGTTCCAAAGATTCAAGACAATAAGTGTCTTAGTTTTGAGGCTCCCATTTGGGAGTCTTGGGAATTTTGGTTAGTTCAATGTAATCCATGAGGATAACTCAAAAGTTTGTTTTAAAGGAGGAGGGTGATGACTTTTTTCAAGTTTAAGTTGTGTGAATGTAAATGAATTTGAACAAAACAAGTTTGTAATCCAATTTGGTTCCATTTTCACTAATTACTTACATTGTTTAACTTGTGTAAGTGAAGTGAGTGTAAGGTGCTTATGAATAAGCAAACTCCTCCCTTCTTCCTATTCCCATCCTAGAATTCCCACGAACCTTTTTTGTTTTAGTGCATGGAATTAAAGAATATGCCCTTAGTTTGTCCTTTTCTCCATTGTTGTCATTTTGAGGAATCACCACCAATACCTTGAGATGAATTGCATCAAACTTTGAATGCACATAATGCATTTGCAAAAATTGAGTTGAACTTCAAAGTTTGAACATAAAAAAAAATTCTTCAAATTTGAATCTTATGGCCATGGTGGAACATGATAATTATCTATGAAATATTGCATCATTATAAGGAAATTTTTCTAAAGTACAATTTTTTTGTCAAACATTTTTAAGGATGCAAGTAATCAATTTGAGTGTTTTTTTCAATTTAGTTTTCATGAAAACCAATGTTGAAAAACATTTTTTCATTTTTATTGAACTTACCACGTGGGCAAAAATTAATTATATAAATTTGGAATACTCATGCATTTTCATGACCAAAACCTAGGACAATTTTAGATTTTGCCAAAATTTGGTAATAGGATTCAAACCTAGAAGAGGTTTTATTAGTATCATTTTGAACAATGACTTGACTTGCAAATCAAGACGACTAGGATTTAGCAAGGTTGGCACAATCATTCTACCATTGATGTTTTCACTATATGACAATTTGTTTTCAATATGTCAAGGTGTAAATGTTAAAGCTAACCTTTCAACATCCTCCTAGTATAACCAATACTTGAGATAAACTATACCTAATGCATTCATGAGATGTTAAACAATAAATCTTGATTCCAATTCTCCAACATAGACTAAAATAATGACGCTTGCAAACTATTTCATAGACTCAATTTGACATTGCACATGCAAACCTTGTTGCTCGAGACTTTTTGACCCTAGTATGCACATATTTGTGTTTGGCCTATATGTGTTGTGTTTGACACTTGAAGGTTAGGTGATCTATTCAAGTGAATGGGTTTGAGATTCATTTCATAATAATGCCTTCATGTTTAACATCCATTGAAGAAAATAGAGGACTTGAAATCAATATTAGGGTCAAAATATATTGCATACAACTCCTTTTAACAAATTTTCATCACACTTACAAAGCCATACATAAAAACATCATGTAGTTTATTTAATTTGATAAGACTTTGGACAACTTCAAGTGAGAAAAAAATACAAGGTAAATTAAACATTACATTCACATTAGACAACAACTCAAGGTTGGATGTTACCTTGGCTTTTACAAATACATCATATGCCATTTTCATTAGAAAGGTGTTTTCTTCCATGAGCATCTTTATGGGTGACAACATGGAGATCCACAAAATGTGAACATTTTTCAAAATATAATTTCCTTTATGTTCTAGTTTTAAGCAATGTACACAACCTTTGGGTAAAAGGAAATTACAATGGGCTTTTATGGATGCCACATTGTTTGTGTTTTTGGGTCTAACAAGCATTATTGCATAATTTTCAAATAAAACATGAGAAATATACCAATAGGAGTCAATATATTAAAACATTATTTCCTAATCTTTCAAATTTTGAAAAAATTGCACCAAAACCATCAATATTCAATCAAATGTGAATTTAAAAAATTAAATTTCCACAAAGTCCCCAACTAATTAACATGGAGTTTTTTCTTTTGGCCATTTTATTGTTCAAAAATTTGGGACATGATACTTTTAAAGTATATGGCATTTAAGGTCAAAAAATATGGAAAGAAAACTCTCTTGTCTTTGAACATAATTCCATTTGATAACTTCAAAATATCCATGTTTTGCAAAGGATATTGATCTACATAAACAATTTTTTTCCAAAACTTGTTTCCATTAAAAATACTTAGAAAGATCTATAGTGAAATAATGTAGGAAAAAAAATAGTATAAAATGTTAACCTCAACATCATTTAATCTTTAAAAATTCAAGACTTAGTTATATAAGGTTTAATGGGTTCAAAATGCACTAGAAATATGAACTTCCAATGGACTTCCCATTCCCTAAATGGTTCACTATAATGTGCTTTTACCCCTTTTTGAGTCATTTCATGGTTTTGGGACTCCATGTTTAATTATCAATCCTTGTGAATTCATCACAAGGAATTATTAACCTCTACCACAACTCATCAATGATAGTCAACCCCAAACTATCATTCCAATGCTTATTATTCCGCAAGTGCTTGAACAAAAGTTTCAAGCTTTTGTAATTAGTCATAAGATGATCTATACTTAGAACGTGAAAATTGCAAGTATTTGCTAGACACACTTCGATATGTACTCTTTACAACAACGATTAGCATGTCAAAGCATTGATGAAGAGATCCATATGTAAAGTAAGTATCTTGAGACTAGATGGCAAGTATCAATTCACAAAGGGCGACAAAAGAAGGTAGTGAAATGATTTTGGAGTGTGGATTGCAAATCGATTGTTACATTCCACCCACAAAAAAAGTGATGTTCTTTGATGAGAAACTCTTTGCTATCATTGTGATAGTTGATGGAATATCACGTCCCAACTTGTGACACTAGCTACGTTGCCAAGTGTGGTGCCAATGCACTCACTAAAGTCGATAAAATCCTAATCAATTATTTTGAACTATATAGAATAATTTGGAATATAACTTGGATGATTCAAGAATATTTACAGCCTAGATTTAAGCAAGGACCTTGAAATCCTTTTAGAGTTTAGGATTTAGGGTTTATCCACAAATTTTTAAAAAAAAATTATTGCTTATAATACAACTTGGGTGGTGGTGGTGTGGTCAATAAATTTGTGTAAGGTAAGGCCCCAATGTGCAAATAAGGAGTCTAGGGTAAGGCTGTGGTTGAGTCTGATGAATGGTAAGTGGTCAGGAAACAGTTTTCTGTTGAGTTCCCGTTCCCTAGCTAACCATGCTGGTTAGCTCAAATTGTTTATTTCATTACCTACTTACTAACAAACCCACAAGCAGGTGGTTAGTAAGTAGGTAGTAAAAACAGCCATTACCTTATGTATAAACCACCTACATACCTACCTAGTAGTTACCTATTTTCCTACCTGTCTACCTACATACATATGAGACCTATTTCCTACAGAATGTGTTCACCAAAGGTGAAACCAAATGTTGGTTCATCCACAAGTTGAGGTTCATCCATCCACAAGTGAGTAATAACGGGCATCCAGTGGATGGATGGTACACTGGTGGATGCTGGTTCAGTTTGGCCCAAAAATCTCTCCCAAAAAACTTTGAAGTTAATAAAACCATTAAGTACTACAGTAGGTACCAGGCTGGTATGAATTGAAAAAAAATTATAAAAAAATTAAATACCTTGTACCTACCTACCTACCTACCTACCTACTTACCTACCAGCTGGTATCGTTCAAAAGTTGGTACCCACCCAATATTGGTTGCTTATGTGATCTGGTTTCCAAGAGAGATACGGTCCAAGAGAGCCATGTGAATGGGATCGGTCCAAGAGAGCCATCTGAATGGGATTGGTCCAAGAGAGCAATGTGAAAGGGATTGGTGTATGAGAGCCATATTAATGGGATTGGTCCAAGAGAGCGATGTGAATGGGATTGGTCCAAGAGAGCAATGTGAATGAGAGCAATGTGAATGGAATCAGTCCAAGAGAGCAATGTGACTGGGATTGGTCCAAGAGAGCATGTGAATGGAATCAGTCCAAGAGAGCAATGTGACTGGGATTGGTCCAAGAGAGCAATGTGAATGGGATGGGTCCAAGAGAGAAATGTGAATGGGATTTGTCCAAGAGAGCAATGTGAATGGGATTGGTCCAAGAGAGCAATGTGAATGGAATTAGTCCAAGAGAGCAGTGTGAATGGGATTTGTCCAAGAGAGCAATGTGAATGGATTTGTCCAAGAGAGCAATGTGAATGGGATTTGTCCAAGAGAGCAATGTGAATGGGAGTGGTCCAAGAGAGCAATGTGAATGGGATTTGGCTCTTGAACCAATCTGTTCCCCTGTCTTTTGCGAATAATGTTTGTTGCTTGTAATTTGGTTCATAGTGGGAACGCTGCTGCGTAGGCTGCGTATTATACGGTCCGGCTTTCCACAAATGGTATACAGTCCAAGAGAGTACAGACGACTCATGACTACCCATGACCGGATACAGCCGGTCTCCGGTGCGCACGAGAATTTAGGGCATGTGGCGCTGCCAGCCGAGCCTTCGGCGCAAGTCGTCGATCGACCGCCCGCCTGCCTGCCTGCCTGCCATTACTGTACACATTCCTGTCTCGTGCCTGCCTGCCTGCTACTGCGCCGCTCCTCTGGCCCCCCGCCCGGCTCTCTCCGCTCACTCTCTCCTCCCGCGCGCGCATGCATCTCAGAGCTCTCTCTCTTCTCTCTTTCTCTCTCACTCCTTCCTCTTCTTCTTCTCTTCCTCTCTCTCAGCCATGAGGAGCTTCTTCTTCTGCTGCATCCAATTCCGATCTCTCGTTGCTGCATTCCTCTACATGTCTGCTTCTTCTTCTTAGCTTTTCAATTATCGTTTTGACACGTCTTCTTCTTCTTCAGTTTCCGCCGCAACAGGACCCTTTGCTAGCTTGCTAGTTTTCCGCCGCTCTGGCATTTTGCAGTAGAGGTGGTACTTGAGGTTTTTTTTCGTTGCTGCAGACTTTCCTCTTCTACATGTCTGCTTCTTCTGCTTCTTCTTCTTCTTCTTCTTAGCTTTTCAATTTTTTGTTTCTTTTGAAACCCGTCTTCTTCAGCTTCTAGAACACCTACTTTCGTTAGCTAGCTATCTAGCTAGTTAGTTTTCCGCCGGTCTTGCATTTGGCAGCGGAGGTAACTCGAGGTCCTGTTTTGTCTATCTCGGAGGGAACAATTTGGTACTAGTTTAGTCCATCTTTGAAGAAGTAGCAGCACTTGATAGATAGATAGATATGTCAGTTTTGACGATGCTGGAGTGTTGTTGCCGGAGTCTGTGAGGAAAAAAAGCCAATGCCTTTTGTCGCGGAGAGGTGGAATTTGCACAGCGCGCGGGGAAGTGGAGAACCTTAGTAGAGAAGAAGGAATTTAGTAGCAGCAGTCCGGCAGCAGCAGCAGCAGCAGCAGCAGCCGCCCTGTGTGTTTGTCTGTGTGTGTTGTGTTTTGCAGACATGGTGGGGTACGACTTGCAGTCAGTGCCGCAGCAGAAGCCGGCATGGTTGGAGGCGTTGTTGAGTGAGAAGTTTTTCGTTGCATGCACAACGCATGCCGCGTTGAAGAAGAACGAGAAGAACGTATTTTGCGTAGACTGTAGTGGGGGAGTATGTCAGCATTGTGTGTCGGGCCATCGCAGTCACTGTTTGCTGCAGATCAGACGCTACGTGTACCACGATGTAATCCGTCTGCAGGACATTCAGAGATTGCTGGACTGCTCGGAAGTGCAGACCTACATCATCAACAGCGCGAGAGTGGTGTTTCTAAACCAGAGACCGCAACCACGTCCGTCTAAGGGCCTCGGAAACGCCTGCGGGTTTTGCGAGCGAAGCTTACAAGACTCTTACCACTATTGCTCCGTGGGTTGCAAGGTAGATGCCGTGATGCGTCAAGGAAGAGATCTCTCTAGCTTACTACCAGGTGCAAATCTCAACAACACTCTCCCTTACTCCTTCTTTCCATGTCTGAAAGAAGAAGCAGCGGCAGCTCGTCGTTCTGCAGGAGAGAAGCTTGACTCCGAGGAAGAAGAAGAAGAAGAGCTCTTGACAGACTCTCCGTTCGACGATACTCTTCTTCCCGTGGCCCCCACTTCCTCAAACGAGATCGCCGCCACCACCACAGCACCCACCGCCGGTGCTGCTGCATGCGCCACCGCCACCTCCTCCACTACCACCTCCACCCTCCTGATGCCCAAGAAGATCCGCACCGGTCGCCTTCCAGGGCTTTCAGCTTCTCCCAAATCTTTGCTTCTACCAGTATCCACGAAGCGAAGAAAGGGGATTCCGCAGAGATCCCCAGTTTGTTAGTCCGTCAGTTGCCTATCTGCACCACGACTTGTGGACAAGTCTTCTGACCAAATTGATGGCTCCTTTTTTTTTTCGGTGGGTTTTTTCTGAGGTTGTCGCTCTGCATGCGAGAGGAGGCAGTTTCCATTTGCCAGGAAACTCCAACATTGGATGTAATACCCCCCTCCCCTATTTGTTTGTTTGTTTCACTGCAGTTTTCTTAGTAGCAATTTGCGAGGAGCTACTTCATCTGCAGAGGATGGAGTCTTTGGTCCACCTCCGTGACATGGAGGTTGAGAATTGCATTGCATTGATTCTTCACCAGAGTACAATACTAGTTGAAGCCATTGCTGCTGGTCAACAGCTTTGCAATCTCCTTAACATTTGAAGGAGTTTTTCTGGACAAACAAAAGATTGCAGAACAAACTCATGATTCTTTCTCCAATTTTTATTTTTTCCAACTGCTACTGCTGTTTTCTTCTTCTTCTTCTTCTCTTGCCTTGATCTGCAAATGTCTCCAGATCTGATGGTGTTTTTGTTGTTGTAGTAGAGGCTGTTGGAATTAGTGCAAGGATGAGCTGAGGATGCATCTAATGTGGACAATTGTTGTTATTGTTCTGACAAGCTTGCTTTGCTCTTTTACTTCTTCAAGTCTTCCAGAACTGATTTGAGATCCATAAGTAAAGTGTGTTGCTTCCCCAGTTTGGCCAATAATAATGTTCTAGTTATGTTTCAGGCCCATTGTTACAGCTTGTTTGCTGTCTCTGCAGCACACAGAGCAAAGACAGCACACACAGCACCATCCATGGGTGGCATTCATTGGTGCCATTTGCAAGGGTGTGCTGAAAAGCTAGATGAGAAGCAAGTTTATATTTTTAGAGGCAACTTCCCCCAACTCATGAGAGTAGCCCTGCATATGGTGTTACACAGGCTGATTGTCAACCCAGGTGTAACCTGATCAAAATTCTTTGGTACCTTACGGCACAGAATCGCATGATCATCTTCTGGCATCAGTGGGTTCAAATCAATCTTCCCAGAGCATGGAAAACATTGGGGGCTTTTCACAGCCCTTACTCCCATCAAGATGCAGAGGTAAAAGAGGATTGCTCACCAACTGCTTGTGAGAGGTACAATTGCACTTGGCCCAGTTCATGTATTTCCAATGTATGCAGATCAGTAGAGCATATGAAGTGCACTCAGCTCCAGATTGTAGTCTTTCAATATCTCCAGTTCACAAGAGCATCTCTGATGGGCCCTCAGCTGCAGTATGAGTTCTTTCAATATCTCTAGATCAGAAGAGCAGCTGGAAGTGCACTGAGCCCCAGTTCAGGTTCTTCAGGTTTGTAGGTATGTGGTACACACCAGTTGGCTGGCATGCAGTCTGAACGTCTTGACAAGGATGAAGCAGCTACTAGACCAGACTGGGTGGCCTCATGCATCAACTAGTTCAAAGTCTTTGTATTCGATGGATGGTTTGCACTTTGCAGAACTGGTATTTGCTTTTCTTGATGGTAATAGCTGTGTGCCTTGGTGAGTTCTACTTTCCTCTTATCATCTTATCATCATGTATTTACAAATTGTGTTTGGGCTCGTCTGTGATGAAAGATACATGATAGGAAGTAAATGGCATGATCATCAGCTTGCAATTGGTGATTCCACCCACTCTGTCCAGTACCCACCTTATGTGGTTTTTTTGCACTAGTTTTAGGACCAATTTGGCTGGCTTATAATAGTCACGGTTCTGGATTCGGAACTTGAATGCTTTTGGGTTCTGCTAGCAGCAAAAAAGCCTTGCTTGTTTATTTGTTGTGTCATGGCTGTACAAGAGGTGTCTTCTTTTGATGATTTGAGCAATTGGGTCGTGTGAAGAGCATTGGAGATGAATTTCAACAAGACTTCAGGGCAATTGGGGATGCCAGCAGCAGTGATAATGGCTGCAGCACACCTTACCATCTACCCAGTGGGCTTCCATGAGGTGAGTAACAAGTCATTCAAGGATCTGGAGGATAGGCTGCAAGCACACACCAAGGACACTCAAATGCACTTTTTTGTTTGCAGTTCATGACGCAGACTGTATATGGTAACAAGTAGCAATTATTCCCCAAATGCATTGCTAAAGCTGGATAGCTTGTGACACATGCCTTCAAGTATAAAAGCTTTTAGAAAAATGGTGTCAACTCCCATTGCAACTGCTTTTGCATTTTGGTTTTGAAATGGAGACCACTGTATGTGTCCTACAGAAATCAAGAACCTCTGCAATGAAGTTTAGATAGCAGCCTATGAGTTGAAGAGATTGTCAAAATCTGGGTGTTAGAAAACGAACTGTTGCAGGAATCCAACCCAAAAATGCAAAATTGACACATACATTTACATGACAGGAGATCTTGTCAAAGAACTCAAGAACTTGTATGGTGACATTGCTCTCCAAAACAAAGTGACAATAGAAGGAAAAAGCAAATGTACATGGTTGGAATACCCTCCTGTGACTTATTTAAGCCAGAGTGCAACAACAATAGTCAAGAAACAACGTCCAGTAGAAACTCATCATGCACAAGGAAACCAACCAAATACACCTGTTTTTCACTCCCTGGTTTCTTTCAACAACTACTATCTCAACCTTTTTCACATTACAACACATTTTCCATATAGGCTTGAAAAGAAACTGTTTGTATGACATCCAACGAGCCTAACATGGATCGCAGAACACATACTAACATTTAGCATCTGAGGGTGCAAAAAGAAAAAACAAGTCATATAATAGATCACAAACCTATTTTAAACTTTTCAAATGAAATAGATCCATGAATGTTCAACTTTCATCATCACCTAACTCTGTTGAAATTCCTCCACACTAGTGGGGTTCCAGAACTCCATACCTGGAAGGAATGCTGGCTTACCTTCTTTCACTGCTGGGAAAAAGTGTTAGTGTCACACCATCTAAACCCATTTTCATGGTCTCCATCACAAATTAAACGAATTAATCTGATGATTTTAGAGGTGACCATGAAGATCAAAGTACATACTAAATACAACTCAACTACTTGGCCTGGGGCTAGCAATGCATCAATCTACTTCTGCTATGACTAGTTTGGTAGATGACCATCTGTTAGATCCAAATACCCTCTCCAGAACAAACCACATTCTACAGCAATTTAATGTTTTGATGTCTTGTAGAAAAAACTATAGGTGCATTAATTGTTTGTTTTGTATCCATGAACATAAACCCCACACTTATTCAAACAAAATGCTGTCCAAAAAGAATTTGGTGAACATGACAAACTATGAGAAAACAGATACTAGCCTCATTTTTGCTGAATCGCAAAAAGCATGAAGGAATCAACTACCTAGTAGATGATATAAAGATAAAAGTAATACTGAAATTCTTTTCACTCCTGATGTCAGTTCATTCTCTTTTGAAACACATTCTATCAAAACCTACTTACAGGTCCAGTATAAGTAAATTATCTTCTAAATGCAAGAAAAAGAATCCTCTCTTAGATCTTCATGGTCCTGGGTTTGTGATGGAGACTTTCCAAATTCAGATACAAACCCCTAAACTTGTGCTGAGTCTCTAAGGTGCGACCTTTAGCCAACAACAATCGCTGAAAGTGCTGAAGGCTGGGCTCCAAATAACAGACGGAAGTAGGATATGAGCTAATTTTTAAAAACCCAACCTGGTTCACAGTCAGGGATGGATGCAGGGGCTTCCAGGCACAGCTGTCCAGACCAACCGACAGTGCATGCATTTGGGTGCAAAAAACTTCACAAGATTTTGAACATGTGTAAAGTTTCAAACAGCTTTCTCCAATACAACTCACCTTGGGCATCACAGTCTAGTTACAGCTCTTTAGACACCTTTTTCTGCTCATCATAATGCCTGCTCAAGCTCATAAATGCTAAGATGTTATAACAATCCTCACCAATCAAAAAGTTTCCCTGCTGCAGATGATCCAATCTGTTTCTATAACATCCCCTCTATGAAGGCAAGCAAGAACAAGACTGAACATCTCTTGAGATAGAAGTCCCCAAGTGAGTTTGCACCAACCTGGAAAGCTCTAGAATGTGCTGCCCTCAACAGGCTGGTGCAGCTTGCGGTTGTGAGGGGATGCCATCTCCTTCTTGAGCTCCGTCAGAATGTTCTCCATTGTGTATTCACGCTGCCACTGTGCAAGCATTGAAAAGTGCCTTGGATCTACCTGAAAATCATGATATAAGGTAAGGCAGCCATCCCAGAAGGAGCTCAAGAATCTCAGAATGGTCACTAGAACCAATCACTTTGCTTGAACACTGAGGGATCTACCTTTGTGGACAGGAAAAAAATTGTTGTAGCATGCACCTATTAATGGGCAGCAGATACACCCAGTTTTTACTTACAACGGAACCCACCCTGTACTCAAAGATACCTTGTCCTAAAGATATTGGGTCTAGGATCTAACAGAGGGTTGATTACATATTCAACTAAACAAAACAAGAAGTTTGCTTGGAAAGAGATCCTAACCCTACTTTCCAGTGGCAAAGAAATCCAAGCAGTCCCTACATTGCCATGCTCATCATTCACCCTAATTTTCCAGCAGCAAAGAATGCAAACAGTCCCCTGGTGCAGAGTCATGCACACCACTAACCCCTGTTTTCAGCAGTGAACAATGCAAACAGTGCCTTTGTGCAGTGTCATGCTAACCAATAACCCTGTTTTCAGCAGTTAACAATGGCCAACAGTCTGTAGTGCACTGTCATGCTCACCACTAACCCTATTTTCAGCAGCAAAAGAATGCAAACAAGTCCGCTTGTGCAGTGTCATGCTCACCATTCCATTCTCCTGGTTCACACATGTCATGTTGATGCGTGAGTGAAATTTGACACTTGGAGGCCTATCTGGATAATCCTTGTCACAAAAGAGCTTCACTGTGTATATGCGGCCTTCGTGTACAGACTATAACATTCCAAAAGCAGCAATGATCAAACATCAGAAAAAACCTTAGCTACCTAGGTATCAATCAAGCAAGCAGTTTCATAACTTGATCATGTCCTCCTTGACTACATCATCATTGTCATCTGTGACCACTGCTGAGCATTGAAGAATATCATGCTTCTGCGACCACTGCACATTGCAGAATAATTGTCAGCTTTTTGGAAATCTGAGGAGTTCTTCCAACACTTACATGATTGGGGCCAATGATGGTGCCAGTCCAAGACCGCATGAACAAGTCATCACCATCATCCATTCCATAGCTCACAGTGCCATCTCCAATTCCTTTTTCTCCCCTCTCAAGCTCTTCCAGCAATCTGAAGTTTCTTGGAACTGTATGAGGCCAACAACAAAAAGAGCTTCAAGAGGTGGAAAGAAAAGCTTATAATCCTAAAATCAGACAATAGTCCGGAGGGACAGACTGCACTGCTGGAATTTGGACGATCTGGTTCCACTTCAAAGTCGCAACCAGAAACAACAACAACAAAGTCTTCGAATCAATTACCAGCGAAAGCCACAGACTTGATAATACATACCGACAACAGAGCCTGTCGATGTCATGTCTTTTGTGCTCCTTCTGTCCGAGATCGGAGGAGCCAAGGAGTGCTTTTTTTGGCCAAAATTCTACGCTACAAAGTAGCGCTGAAGCTTTTGCTTTTCAAGGCTCACTTGCCTTTTTTTGTTCTAAGATCGAAAACTCTGTGTACGATTCCAGCAGTCCAATCTCATCTTCTAATGCACAACCGACGCCTCGGTCCTAAAGAGCGACTGCAAACTGCGCTGAGAGAGAGAGAGGGAGAGAAAAAAAGAAGTTCGTAACCTGCTGAAAGAGAGAGAGAGTGGGAGTAAAAAAATGAAAATGCTATGAATCTGACGTCAATGGCAAATACAATGGAAACTATCACAACAGATCTGTTGCACCGGAAAAGAAATGCAATTTTTGCTAACAGATCTGTTGCAGCGGGAGAGAGACAAACAAACAAAAACCAGATACGACAAGAAAGATCTTTTTGCTAATACGACGAGAAAATAGGATCCAAATCGCGAGATAAGAAGAGAATTACTCTCTCAAACAAACACCAGATGAAGCAGAGACAACAACGGGGTACAAAGGATGTTGAAGGAAGGAAGGAAGACGGCTAGGGTTGAGTTTCTTGTGTGTACCGGTACAAGCAGAAAAAGAAGAGGAGGAGGAGGAGGAGGAGGAGGAGGAGAAAGCAATCCACCAGGGAATCAGAATTGCGCAAGAAACACAAATCCGCGCCCGCATCCACAACAGAAGAGAGAGAACGAGAGCTTCTTCCGTCTGATTTCTTTCTGACTCCGCCCGTCTTCTTCTTCCACGAAACCGATCGTCTTTCACCGCGTCCGTCTCCGCGTTCTTACAGACCAACTCGTCCTCCATCCATCACATCGCCGTTCGACAGTCATGGTAGAGAGAGAGCCACTTTACACCACTACGTGTTTCTTTGCAAAGAACTTTCGCTTTGTTTTTCTTTTTTCGTATCTGAACGGGAAAATTTCTTGCAACACAGTTTCAGCAAAACGGCAAAGGAGGAGTGTTTTTCTTCTCGCAGAAACAACGATTATATTTCCTCAAAAAAGACTCAGAAGGGATAATCCAGCTGCAATCACATTGTCTTGAGAAGCATCAGAAATCATTTTTCTTTGTTTTTTTTCTTGAGCAGATTCTATCTATCTATCAAGATCTTCTCAACAAAAAAAAAACCTTAAGCAGGAATTTTGTGTCAGATGTACAAACAAAATCTTCTACCATCAGCTTCGCATCCAATTGTACCATGTCTGAAAATTTCAAATCATATGTTCACATTTTGTACATTGACAATGAATGCCAGTGTGAAGGTTCTTCCACAAATTGGAGAGGGGTAAAAAGCCAGTTTTGTGAGGGGAATCACAAGTCTTGTGTCCGAAGTACCTACATTTGGCAGCATCAGTGTATGTTATTTACTGTAAAGAACTTCACAGTGAGAGAGCAGAATTAGCTACGAATCCTCTCAATAAAACAGGGCATGCAAATATGGTCATTAGCAAATTGAGACGTGTGCAAATGAACATGAGAAAATTGAGACATGTGCAGAGAGGACTGACACATGACATGCACACATAAGCAACCTCACATAAGATGTGAAACCCAATAGGCCTAATCAACCACACATGGGATGTGAAACCCAATTGGCCTCCTCCAGGTTCCCTATCTGAATGTACAATTATCGGATATCAGATTGGAGCAGAAAAAGCAAATGAAGACCTTGCAATATGTTTCAGTGAATTTCATGTTTTTTCAGGTTCAGTAAACACTTGGGAGAATGGAACTTTGGAGGAAAGGGTTTATGTGTCTGTTGCAGACTCTTCTAGTAAATCAAGCACCGAGTTTTTACAACTCAAATTGTTGTCAAAAATGTGAAACTTTGTCACCAGTTAGTTTCAGCATCTCTCAGGAATTGCAGAAGAAGTTGGAGAGTTTTGCAGACTACATATGAAAGCTTAAAAACTACAAATGCCATTTAGATTCCTGACATGAAATTCTTCTTTCTGTCAGACAGAGATGTAAATCCTCTATTGGAAAACTTGGAACATTCTAATGAATGTCCACAAATTCAGCTGGAATTCGAAATGACACTTCAGACACTACTGCAGAAGATAATTATGTGAAGACCACAGGGCTACTGATACAGATAAGAACGCAATGCAATAAGAATTCTCACCACAACTGCTAGAGAGGTGTCTACAAACCTTGCAATGTTGTTACGTTTGTCAAAAGTCACAGTATTAGTTGGTTCATTCAAGTGGGTGTTGGCTTGATTTTCCAGAACCACTGCCATCTTTCCATCCCATTGAAAGCGCTCTTCGTTCCCACAATGCTGTTTGTTTTTGTGCCCCAAGCAGTTCAGCTTCTGCTTTTTCACGTGCCTCCTCACTTGTCTCCATGCCCTGAACATGAAAATTTTCAACAAACAGAAAAACAAAACACTCAGATACTGGTGTGATGTGGAGAAGGAAATAGTGCATTTTCAGTAGCCAGAACAAACTGTAACAAGGGACTCCTAGGCTGAAAATTTGGCATGCTGCAAAGCATTGGCCCTTGTCCCAATACAAACATCATGTTTAGGGTCATGCATCTCTAGTCTCTCTTAAAGTCTCCATCACAGTGGTTAAAAAAGTAAGAAGAGAAGGCAGTGGGATTCTCCATGAGAGAGAATTAAGAGTAGAAACTTGCCATGTTGCACTTTTCTGCCTCTTTCTGGTACAGAGAAGCAATTCGTCTAGCATCCAGAAATGCAAGCTCTGCATGTTGTTGTTTTTCACTGCTCACAGTTTGCTGCAATTTCAGTTCTTCACTTAACAGATGTAACATCTTCTTGTCCACTTCCTCCTGCATGTCCGGCTCATTGTTCAAACAATCTGTGCCACCACAAGTTTGCAATTTCACCTCAAATCTCACTTGTAGTTCTGATGTACTTATGATAAGTAGATCATGTAAAACACCTGGACTGCTCCTAAGGATAGTGCAGTGGAATCCAATATAACAGATTAGGTATCCACATGTGAACATTAATTTCAGTGTATAAATGTTCATCTATGGTATGCACAAGTGCATACCAACTTACTACAATATTGAAGTGTTTTGGGCAAATGGCACTTGCATATAGACGAGAGGAAAAGAGAACATAGGGATTGAATGTGACGGACCTGCAACTGAGATATTACCCAAATCTTCAATCCCCATAAAGTCCACCCATGATACAGAAGGAAAAATGTTAGCAGAACAATTCAGATACTGCTATCCACCTGTGTCAGTAACAGGGCAGTAACTACAGAATGCAAACAAAGAACAAAAAACTATGATGGAGCTTTCAATCACGACAGAGAACCACCCTTATCATCCTTTATTAGACATGTGCAAGTCTAGTGTCTCACAATTATAGATAAGAGAGCAGCACACCTAATCTCTTGAAACTTGAACACACAACTAAATTTTAGTGTATCTTCATCACATGAGCATGAGCGCAACAAGACATTCAATTGAACAGAATTCTTGTACAGATTGGCTAGTCAGTGGAGATTGATTTTGTCAGAACAGAGATTAGTTTCTAACCAGACAGCAGTATCCAGACCTTAAGAAAAAAAGATGATTTGCAAGACGCAGAGATGGGTGTCATTGGGAAGTCCCTGATCAAATTCATGAGGTCATGTGATTCAGAACACAGTACTATATGTGCAGGATCTGTAACATGAGAAAACATTTGATGGACTATTTTGTTTTACAATGTGCAACATGTGAGATTGTTTCCATTTAAAATGAAGCCTTCTTCCATGATCCAAATTAGCATTTTCCTGTGACCTAAATTGAGGTTTACATATATTCAAACACAAGTTGCTCTGTCAAGGATTTGGGCTACCTGATAGAAGCACATTTCTGAACAAAAGAGGGAATCATTGAATGATCTCAAAGCAACTTGGGGACTGTATTTATTACCCTTTATCACAAGTGTGAGTATTCTGGATAGAATGGAGGGAGGAGTCCAGCTTTAGCCTAAAATATGATGTGCTGAGCATAAGGCATTTGCAATAAAATATTCAAAGAGGATTAGAGGCAAGCATGGTGGTTTTGATGAGACAATGCTGCTTAGGGCAAGCCAAACCATGGATCATCAACACTACCATCAAGCAGATTATAGGAGCATAATTTGGACCTAGACATGAACTGACAATACTGGAAGCTGGGTCTTAAATGGCAGATTTGAGGAGAGTAAGTGGCAAGAACAGTTTTGACCTTCAAACAGGTAAAGCAGAGTAACCTTAATAACATCATCAAAAGAAGAGAAAGACTGTTTATGAAGGAGCACTCTTGACCTAAAACATGTTTCCTTCAGAAAATCCAGAGATCCACATGACTCTCTTGTTTGATAATTCTGCAGGGCGGGCATTTTATGATGACCACAGGTAGGCTTAACAGACAAAAAGGTCATATGGACAGACCTGCAACACAATGGAGCTTTCAAACAACTAAATCATATCAGAAACACATGTATGAGATTGCTGAGGGATCTCCACAAATACTACTTTGAAGTTGACCTTTGTGCCAGTTCCAACAAAGCCAAAAGTAACGTGGCAAGAACGTCAGAAATTGCATTGTACAGAGCAGAAATCCAACGGCATTTGAACAGCGGTTCTGCTCTGTTCATGCACACCAGCAGATCTTCCATAGCACATTGCTTGTGAACAAATCAGATTCACATACATTGTAGCCTCGAATGATGAACCCTAAAGAAAGAGTGTTAGAAATTACATTGCAGAACAGTATAGGGTTTAGGGTCTGACCTGAGATGGAGGTGGACAGAACAGCTAGGTCAGAAGTGCAGTCACAATGGCAAGGAGGACAGGGATTCTGATGAGAGTATCCTCCAGCTGCTACTGCTGCTCCAGCAGAGATGAAGCGCCAGAAAACAGGAGCCAGCATGTAGAGCGACAATCCTCCAAGAGCCAGCACCACTGTGAAGAACCTCAAGGAGAATACTGATGACACTGATCCTGTCTGCTGGCGAGCCATCCTCATCCCGGATGACTAAGTGATCAACATAAGACTCTCTCTCTCTCTCTCTCTCTCTCTTTTCTTGCCTGGAGACTTCTTCGTTCCCTATCAAGTCTGTGCAACAAACTCGAACTAAGATTCTCTTCTCGTTCTTCTCCTCTTCCTCCTCTTCATCCCTTAGCTTCCATTCCTGTTCTTTCACAACGTCACCATGGGTCAACTCCTCTTCAATCTGCCTTCAAACTCCGTCACATTCTCCAGACCAGCAACTACAACACAATCTTCTTCCAGATTTTGAAATGAGAACCTTTTTCTCTTGGAGCCTCAGAGGCCAACTACTTGTTTAAACCTTAACACTTATCAAACAAAAGGGCTGCTTGGAGGTGGTTACACTAGAGTACCTTGATCAACAACTACTTTGGATATATACAATTCCAAAGCCGATGATGATTCATTGGAGTTGGTTTATTTGAGAGCATAGCTTTTGGTTTCATAAGCTTTCGATTTCATAAAATTGGCATCAATTGGACGGTTTCAAATTGGAATTTGTTTAGCCTATCTTCAACAATTTTAAATTGGAGTTTGTTTAGCCCATTCTCAATGCCTTTCAGATAGTTTCAAATTGAAATTTGTTTAGCTCATTTTTAATGCTTTCGACAATTTCAACTTGAAATTCGTTTAGACCATTTTCAATGCCTTCGACAATTTCAAATTGGAATTTGCTTAGCCCATTCTTAAAGCCTTTGATAGTTTCAAATTGGAATTTGTTTAGCCCATTCTCAATGCCTTTGATAGTTTCAAATTGGAATTTGTTTAGTTCATTCCCAACGTAAGGCATGGAAAGAAGTTTTTTAAATTTGTGCTTTTTTAAAGTTTTTTTTTAAACATCATAATCATAAAAACATTTTAAATATTTTTTTCACTAGTTCGTGTCTCATTTAAAAAAAAATTGAAATTGAATTGAATCTTAATCCCATTGTTGTTGAATTGAATTTAGTTGAATTGGAATTGAATTGAATTAAATATAAATTCAATTCAAATTCAATTCAAGTTGCATTGAAATGTTGTTTATGCCTCAATTTCATATGGGAATGAATTAATGTCTCTCACTTCCAGAATATTTTAAAAAAAATTGTTATGTAAGGATATTTTTAAAATTTATTTTGATGTTTTTTTTGTTTTGGTGCAATTAAAAAAAAAATTGCATCATGCTTTTATTATTCTTTAATCAAAATTAATTTATATCAAAGTTATTTCAACATGTCATGCTATTGACATATGAACGTGTGTTGTTTAATTAAGCTTCATGTGAATATATGATGACATTGTTTAAAAAGTTGTTAACAAAGGAACAAATGTCAATACAAAATATGAGAATGAAAAAATATCTTTTAGCATTTAGCATGTGAAAACAACCATGATAAAATCATTTCAATATTGTGCATGATACTCAATTTCTTTTTTTATTTTTTTGTTTTGTTTCATGAACCACAAATTGTATGAATTTGTGTGGTTTTTTGCAATTATCTAAATGTTATGTGATAGTTACATATGCACAAGGGCAAGAGGAAGCAAATGTGAAAGTTCTTTATGAGTTTGGTAATCAATGAAAATATGTTTTGAACATAAGACAAAAATTAAAGTTGACCATAGAATTAAAGATATTATAATTGTATAAAAGTAGGCTTTTAACAAATAGATTGTGATTTTTTATGGAGCATTTTTTGTCATGAGTTTTCTATGTTTAGGCATGCACTTATTCTTTTTTTTTCCATTTGCAATCACTTAATGTGTTACCCAATAAGTGATGTTCACCTCATTATGTATGCATTATGTGGAAAGAAATGATTTGAAAGAATTAATGAACCAAAGAAAGATGTACTATTTTCATCAATTTTCTTCCTTTTTTTTCTTTTGGGTAAATTTTTTTTGATATGTGTTTTTATAATTTGATTAAGTTTTGTGCATCACATCATTTATATAAAACACAAAGCATATGCAATCAACCCATAATTTATACCTCTAATACAAGCATGCTTTAAGTGATATGAATATCTTTCAAAAAAAGGAAAGAAACCTAAACATTTAAAACATACATATTTGTCAAATTACTTAATCAAGATGAAGCAAAACATAAAACAATTTGAAGATGCAATAATACAAAAAAAAAAGATCCAATAGTAACTAAAGAGGCATATTTGTGATAATATTATTTTTGAAAATCACATTTGACATTTTTTTGTTTTGTAAAATCAATCTTCAACAAATTGAGTAAGGATTCATAAATATTTACAAGACATTACACATGTAAAATGTCCATTGATTATTGTTACAATATTATGTACATAATATGAATAAATAAACTACAATAACTTTGTTCACGTCTTGTGACAAAATCAATGATTATTAATGATCTATTGGCATAATGGCATGTTTGATAATCCAAATTTTACTATGATAAATATATAGAAAGACCTTTGATGTGTCTTTTCTTGAATAAAAATGATCCTTTTATGTACTCATGATCGATTATGATTTTGGTCTTTTTAGTTAGTGTTTTAAAAATATTAATTATTTAATTATTTATTCGAAACATCATTAATTGCATGGGACGTAAATAACCAACATTGTCCTCATTACAAATGTCATTGCTTGATGATAAATCCTAACAAACTTACAACACATAAATTAAAAATTTCCTATTATATGAATCTAAAATATCCTTGCATCTTATGGAAACCCTTAAAATTATTATAAGCATTGCAAAATAGGATAGATGATGAAAATGCTACCATAAAATAAGCATGATTTGATGAGATCAAATGGTTTTTATGTCTTTTTGAATTCATTTGGTGATCCTTATTCTTTATGCAAATATAACCTAATAAATAAAAAATTCCATGTTGTTTATTGCATAATTTATTGTACAAGGATGTCATTTTTATATTTAAATTGTACTTATTACTATGTACCTTGGCATCTTTGACATTAATTATATTAATTGTGAAGATTTTGTAATTTTCAAATTTACCTCTTTCAAAGAACAAAATTTTGTGAAGGAAATACATAGTCTTTTGAAATATTCAAGAATATTTAATTCTTGAAATGAAAATTTAAAATTCGTCAATTATTTTACAAACATCTTTTGAAGTTGCCCTTGTATTACATTAATTGAAAGTAATTAAACAATCTTAAAAGTATTATGACTTTATTAAATCATGTGTGCTTTATACATCTCATGAATATGTTGTAAATGTTATGATTTTCTTTCATTGTGTCTCATTAATTGAATTAAATGCACAGGAGGATGAAGCTTATAAGTTTTACAAGAAAGGAAAAAAAAAGAAAATAAGGCCAAAAAGAATGAAAGACTAAAAAATAAAATGATTTAATTTGTGGGCAATACACAAATGATTACAAATTGAGTCCACATTGAATGGGCATGCCTTTAAAAAACCATAAAAAATGATCACAACAATTGTAAAAAATTATAATTATAAATTTTGCCTCATTTTTCATGTAATTGCAACATGTTCAAAGTTTGGTTATTGAATTCAAATTCTACATTACTTAAAGACTGAATATTTTTGTTAAATCAATTGCATCTTAACCATAAATCACATGACTTTCAATCTATTATCACTATGTATCACACCAAGATTTTGAAACCTTTGAAATTCTTTTGTGTATGTTGTTATATGAGAATGCATGATTCAAATTCAAATGCATTTATGTTTGACCTTTCTATTCAACTACATTTTTCAGCTTAGAGGTCTATTAAATAATATATTATTTATGCTTTGAAAGATGAATTTAGAATTATAATAATTCGACTTTGACCTACACATCATGATTGCAAATTGTTTTAAATGTTTTAAATTTCAACATTTTGTTTCATATGAAAGGAACATGTCTTGGTATATTTTAAACCATTAAATCACACTCTACATCCATACATTTTTAATGTATTCAATATTGATTAATTTTCATAATGTTCACAATTCCAACAAGTGGTAACATTATATTTATCATGATGGTACCTTTTGGTTTGTATTGAAAATCAAAATTACAAATAAACAAGTATACAATTTCATTATAATTACAAATTATAATACTAATATATTTTTTGGTATTTTGAGTTTAATAATGGTTGTAATCAAAATTCAAAATAGTATAATAAGTTTACATTAATCATATAAATTTAATCAAATATAAAAACATAAAACCATTAAATTTCAAATTAAAGTTCTTTTTTGTAATAGTTTAATGGACACCTTTTAATCAAAATAAGAAACACATTCAAATCAACATTGAAAATGAAATATCCATAGAAAACATGTTATCCAAATTGACAAGTTTACATTTTAAAAATTGATATTATGTTTATGAAATTAATTAAACTTAATAAAATTATTTTAAACATCAAATTTGTTAATATTTAGTGGTAAGTGCCATAGTTTTAAAGGACTTGGAGGTGGAACCATGATATTACAACAATTAGAATATAAAGTACAATTACAAATCCATATTCTTATTCTATTTTTTTGTTATAGAGCATGCCAAACAACAATGGTAAAAAGGTGTCCTCAATATATTTTGAATGAAATATTTTAGTCAAATAGTGTGAAATTCATTTGGGTTGGTAAACATGTCCATGTTAGCAATGCCTTGGAATATCATATGAGATGGTGAATTGTAGTTGGCAAGTTCTAAAATCAATCAATTTTCAGTTACATGGCCATTTCAACACTTGAAGGTAGAATTTTTAGGGTTTGACACATGAGTTTCTCAAATATTTATACTTTGATTTTTTATCTTTTTCTCTTGTCTATTACTTTTTGAGCATTATAGTTGTTTCATAAGAGATCTTGAGATTATTCAAGAATGGAGGTATAATCCTATATTTGGACTATATAATACTTAGGTTGGTTAAGCCTAGGTTGGTTAGGGATTAATTAATGATTTTTTTAATTTGCAATTTTTTTGAAAAATGTGCTTACCATGCCAAAAAATCTGAATGAAACTTTCAAGCACAATAGCTTCATGATTTACTATAGTGTTGAATTGTAAATTATTATTATTTTCATTACCAAACATAACTAACTAAAAATTAATCAATTATTAGGCACCTTCCTACTGAACTAGCCTAGGCACTAGGGTAATTGTCTTTAATACTTCTTTTCTCCTCCTAAGAAATGTGAGCCATAGTTGAGAAGTGATGTTCTATGCATGTGTAGGGTTGCAAGAAATGAAGCAACATGTGTTGTGAACTTGCTGGATGACTTGAACATTTTTTGAAATAGGTAAATAGGCAACATGGACCAATTTTCACATTTTCATTGTTCCAATTTGAACTTTTAAAACATTCATCTATATGGATTATAGTTCTTAATACAATTTATCAAAATTCTCATGGAGTTTCTAAGAATTCTCTTCATCCGATTATTCAATTTATTTTTGTTGAATCTAACAAGAAGGTAGGGAAATGCTAGTAAAATGAAATGATTGTTTCCAATTGGTCAATCTTAATGATTGGCATATGTGGTAAATTTTAGATCTTGTAGTACCTTTTCAGGTTCCACCTAGCACTTCCAACACCACAAAAATCTCTCAATTCGATAAAAGAATTGACAAGATATGTGGTGTTTGGTGTAAGGGGGTTCAATGTTGAGTGATGGGTGACTTAAGCCAGATTAAAATTTTGAGCTTAAGATCTTTGATGGTTGCATTTTTGCCTCTGGGATACAAAGAAGTTTTTATGAAACCCTAGTTCACACCCGTCAAGTCACTCAAAATGGACTAAAAATTGAGGAAGATATACGAACATTTACTCATGCTAAAACTGCATCACAAAATTTGTCTCTTAAATTGTCTTTTTCTTCTTCTCCAAAATTACAAATCAAACTTCAAACTTTGAAGCTCCCCCCACAAGCTCCCTGATCCACTTTGAAACTCTCCCAACTACACTTCCTTTTGCTTCACTATTTTTTATCTCTTGATTCACCCACCACCAACTTGCCCACCATGTCTACCTACCTTCAAAGTCTTGCTTAATATTGCACTTGATTGCATGCCACAAAAAGCAAATTTGTCTCCGTGCCATCTTCCCAACACCATTTGCACCTCCTTGCCATCTTCACAACATGATGTGTTACACCTCCTTGCCATGAACATGAATTCAAGGATACACCACCCAAAATCTGGACAAAGCAATTACAACTGCGAGAGCTAATGCTGAAAGACTGAAAGACTAAAGGTACGATTCATTAACGTGTTACCAAAGCCTAGACTCCTTGGATCTAGTTATTGCAAAATTCTGTCTCACAATATTCCCCCAAATGTGTTGTCAATCGATTCTCTTGCCTCCACAATGGGTTTGAAGATTGCATCATTCCTCACATGCTTCACATTCACAATACATTTCAGTAATAAGATTGAAAAAAAACGAAGTACTCTAATTCTAAACTGCCCCTTGCTACACATTGTTGCAATGACTAAAAGTTCCTTCAATACTGATTGATAAACTGCATTTACCGCAACTCATGAGTATATTTCAGGATTTCCTTGGTAAGATGAGATTTATTATCCAATGAGAAAAACTTCTTGTGGGGGGCCACACCACAAGAATAGGGAGATTGCAAACTTTAAAAAGTTCATAGTTTATAGCATAAGTCAGATAGTAAAATGGTAATGTTGACATGAGCATTGAGATCAGACTCTTCTCTAGAGGATTTGAGAGAGGACTTGTTTACATGTTGTGCCCTTCGTGCGCCAGCACTGTGTGTCAAATTGTGTGAATTCTTGTGGAATCGGAACATGCCTCCCTGCTCCTGGGTCTTGCACCCATCAGATCTCCTACAAAGGATGTTTCAATCAGTAATTGGCACTGAATTGCCACTTGTTGTGTGTGTAGTGTGTAGCTGAGTCAGCTGGGAATCAGCATTGTGCTTCAAATTGAAGCTTCTTCATGAGCATATACTACATTGTAATGGGAGTGACCTTGACAGATTGCTGAACTCTCATGTTCCTGAGTTGCCTTCATTGTTTGCCAGATCTGTGTCTTTGTCTTTCTCCAGAATGAAATCCCCCTCCCCAGCTTTTGATTGGTATTCCTCAATAATCATGGGGAGGTCATCTTCTTCCTCCTCCTCATCTTCAAGAATTTCTGTGTGTCCCTTGAAGAATTCCAAGCCAGATAATTTGGCTTCTTCAATATTTGAAACCATGTTTCCACCTCCTACATGTGATCGCAATTTTCCTAGCATTTCTTTTGCTTCTGGTTTCTCACAAATACATTGAAGAGGATTTTCATGAAATTGACCCTGCCCAGGTGGCACCTGTAAGGCAACAGGATATGAGTTAAGCCCTCTCTTTGGTGAGATGGAATAACAAAGAGAAACCAGGAAGAAAACAGTGAAAAAATCACAGACAATAATGAAAAGAATCACTTTGAAAAGTTACAAAAAAGGATTTAAGAAAGGGTCTGATGTTCCTTTGATAACATTGTGACAAAATTAGCTCTGTATCAATGGTACACAATCCTTTCATGTTGAAAAAATCTCAAATTCTAGAGTCTGGTTTCTCTTCAAAATGCCTTCAAAATGAGAAATCTACTAATGTCAATATTCTATTGAGCAAAACTATTTGACAACTACCATATGCAAGCCAAAATCAATTGTGGAGCACAAACAAACACTCACGCCAAAATCTTTGTACAGGTAATCTGTTCTCAAATTGCTCTGATGCTAGATTTTCTTCTATGCACAGAAGCTACTGGAACAGGTCTTAACAAAACCACAAAAGCTAGAATTGTACCAAAATACACTAAATTCATTTCTAGATTTGGTTAAATGACTGATCTTGCCAAGGCTACCACACTGATCAAATATGAGTGTGAATAAATTCGGGAGGTAAAATTCAAAAGACATCCCAGAAATTACAGGTGCTTCTAGCCTACATGGGAATTTGAAACTAAAGACAATATATTACCTCCATTGGGTCCCCCATGAAGCGCTTCTGAATTTCCTGGACTTGGGCTGCAAAATTTTCCCAAGGCATTGTGTCAAACAGTGGGAACAAGTTGTTCAGCTTTTTCACATTAGGTCGAATGGTACGTCTGTGCCCATTGAAACGCCTGCATTCACAATAGCTCATAATCAACTGATCACCTTCTCCTGTAATATAGTTGGAAATCATATTCTGACATAAAATTATTTTTAGTGGCCTGATTCCTATGTTTGTCAAAATTGAAAGTCATTGGGAAAGAACAGCTGCCAAGGTTTGAATATGGAGGAAAATGGAGACAAGATCAAACAAATTATACCTTTCTCCTGCAAGAATCCGGGCCATATTTCCATTGTTATTGGTTACAAAAACATTACTCTTAGAGCACACAATATAGTCAAGTGCAGCCATGCGCGATGAAAATTCCATAAATGGCTCCAGTTCCTCCTTTGTGGCCAGTGTATCCTTAGTCAGAAAGTTTGGAAATAGGGCCTTCAATGGTGCCAGTGAAACATCTCCGTTGTAGACCTCACCGGATGCCACATACAAATATGAGTCCTCCCCATATCCAAGTGCCCGCAACATGAGCCCAACTTCCTTTGGAGTAAGGGGGCATTTTCCATTGCGCCTTGCTTTTTCTGCATTATGGTTCTGCAAATGATGCGATGGCTTAGTTCAGTTTGGGTTTGACTATACAGATGCTTTAAAACCGCCATCCAGAGCCACAAGAGCATGTGTGAAATGTAACAACTGACTCAACACCACATATCCTGATTATCATCAGCAACTAGACCCAGAGCCAAAGCGATACAACTATTTTGAAGCTCCTTACATGAAGAGTTTTCCAACGTTTCCGGATCCGACCCAATTCTATAACTTCTTTTTCACCCCCTCCATAGTAGCAACCTGAAAATGCCAGCATGTCCAACTCATACCTGGAGAGAAAACAAGATGTGAGGATTGGAACATGAAAAGCCCTAACAAAATTAGCATGGTAAAATTCATGACAGCCACAGCATGTGTCTTGTAGCTGCAGGTTTTTAGAGTTTTGAGATCCAAAAATTTGCTCCATCTCTGTTAAAGTACACACAACTACAGTGACTGGAAGTTCTTCACTACTTGAATTCTCCTTCATCATACCTCAAATGCAATGCAATAAAGTGCCTGCTTTTCACCCTTATTCTGTCCACTAATTTTTGCCCCATGTCCTGAATGTTTTTGGTAAACCGGAGAGCCTGCAAAAAAAATCAGAAAAATCAACTGCCACCCATGCACATATTTTGCATAACATTAGGTGTAAACTCCAAAATTTAAACCTTCTTCAAACCTGAACTTTAACTCACCTTGTAATTGGTTCGGCACCGCAACCTTTGCCAGTCTAGATCCAGCCTATTGGAAAGGCGATAATCAAATTTGGAAAGCCGAAGAGCCTGGCACAAAATCCAGCAACATGGGAATTAAAATGGACAGTTTCAATTTGCTAGTTGATGATGTGTACAGTGGACAGTAACTACGCTGGCACAAAGAAAGGAAAACCAAGCACAAAAGCAGAGATATATATGTACGTTGATGATATGCCCCCAGGATGCCCACTAGGGTTGTAGAGAGTGTACAATGAACAAATGAACAAACAGACAACAAGGGAAAGAGAGGTACATGTTTCTTTTTTAAGAGGGGGAGGATTTTGTTGAGGTAATAAGTTGCATTGGCCTTCCGAGGGACTCGCAGGCCGTGGCGCAGTTGCTCGGCCAAGGGCTCTAAAATAGGAGATGGTTCTTTCATCACATTAATATCACTGGCTACAGACTTTATGAACCAGTTGATGTCAAATATATCACTAAAGTTGCTGTGACAGAAACAATGAACAATAATTAGCACCATGCACAGAATGGGAGAAAGAAAAAAGACATGAACTAAGTATTAAGAATTTTTGCAACTGAGATCATTGTGGGATACCTAACCACACAAGCAAGTATGTGTTCAGACTGAAGTAAATATAGGATTGCTCAGACTATCAGCAACACAGAAAAGATGGCTTTATCAACAAGCATCCATAAACACCAGAATTTACTATTGGATTGAAAGAATACCTGCTGTCCTTCCAATAAGAGGTATGGTCTAGTCGAGGAACTACAAGTGTTGCATTTAACAGTTTTGCCACCACAACAGCGTCTGTTATCTGTTAAACCTATTTGAGCATCAGTTGGACATCAATCTGTGCCATGAAGTCATCAAGCACTTCAGGGCCCAGACCAAGGCTCTTAAAACAGTTTTTGAGGCATGAGTATTATAAACTGCATGATCATCATTACCTCAACACTGGGCTAATGCATTTCCTAGAATCATCATAAGCACTGAGAGAACTGATATCAATATTGATCAAAGTCAGTTGCATAATTCAATCAAAGGACTGCTATTGGCTGCTAATGAAGAAAATTACCCCTGTCCGTTGCTGATTCAATCCACCACTGGCATCAATCACTAAATACCCATTAGAGTCTGCATTTGGCCCCACTGCAAGGATACCACCATAGAAAATTCAGGAGCTGCACCTGGTTACTTATAGAATATTCAACATATTACTTGTAAATCATTGGAATTGCCACTAAAGAGATGTTCAAATCATCTAAAAAATACTCAACAAGTTCAAGCCAATTCATAGCCAACTTGTCCCACTTACTGGCAAAATTTGCAGTTGGTTCACTACACCCATAGTAGAACTCTGCATTCTCCACACTCCATACATGTTGTAATGATGTATTCCACTCTGCCTGAAACACAACACCCATGGACCTTGAAATCCTGTGAGCTTAGGGGACAGAAAGCATAGCCTACACAAATCCACAGAAGATAAACAAATTTTTGGGTTAAGGGTTTAGGGTTTAATAATGCTACATTGATCCAGAACTCTCAGGGTGGGAGAGTTAGCAATGGGGTCATGCAATCTCAATTCCTCTTTGCCTGTTGACAAATTTCAGTAATGTGCTAATTCCAGGACAATAAACTGAGAATCATGAAACACCAAAAAAATGCGTTTAATGGGAACCTTCAACAATCACAAGAAAAACTCAATACATTGCACAAGATAAAGGACTTACTGGAACTTTCTGCAGCAGAATTTGAAGGCTCTTTTGTAACTCAGTAACAACTGTTTCTTCAACTGCAGTATCAACCAGATTCTCAGGTGCAGCAGTATCAACCATCACAGCTTTGATCTCAGGTACTGTAGTGTCTTCCTTCTGGTCCACATTCCACACCCAACAAAAATTGATCACAATGCATTGAACATCAGGCGGCAACCAAGATATAATCCAATAGAAAATCACAGGCAAATCAGAGGAATTGGGATTGCATCACCCAAGTTGCAATAGAGTTCTCAGGTTTAAGAGCTCCAATAAACATTCTCAGAGAAGAAGTAGAATCTCTTGATTGATGCAGCAGCTCTGGTTTTGTGAGGAATGTCAAAACATTGATGACAACCTTTCAAGGCAAAACTGTAACCATTTGTGTTTCGGTAATTACCGAAGGAAAGTTCAACATTGATCTGTCGTCAATCAACCATGTTGGTGGAGGCCCCCAATGGTGTTGAAACATTCGGGCATCAAGCTCACGTCCTGTCAGGATTGACAAAACACTGAGAGCCAGGAGGGCAGCCCCAAAGATGTAAGAGACAGTGGAGATGGCAGGGAGAGGCAGTACTAGATTGCGCATGCAGCAGAGGATTCGGGCACCTCCTGTAGCTGCTGCTGGAGCCATGATGATGAATTGCTACAAGAGTGTAAATTTACTATGATCGACTGTTGTTCTTCTTCTACACCTCCTTCATGTGCGGCCTCACCTAGTATCGTCCGCACTTCCATGCTCTAGACATATAGAAGTTCTTTTTCCTCGTGAAACCCTGAGAGGACCATGAGCACAGATGCAAATTCTCTGTCGTCTCTCTCTCTCGCGCAGTAATTGCTGGGAACAGAGAAGATCTCTGTCTCTGTCTGTCTCTCTGACGTAGGAAGAATTGCTGCCAACAACATCGATATCTGTCTGTCTGTCTGTCTGTCTCACACAGGAATTGCTGCGAACAATATCGATCTCTGTAATGTTTGCGTGTCTCTCTCACGCAGGAATAGCTGCTGCCAACATCGGTCTGTCTGTCTGTCTCTCTTGTCTCTCCGACGGAGGAATTGGCGCAGGCTTGAACATGAGCCGAGAATGTCAAGGCTTCCTGCACACTTAATGCAAAACTTGTTGCTCGCTCTGTCAAGTACAAATACCGGTGTCCACTGCAAAACGAAAAGCTCTGCGAGGAACACAAGAAAAAAAAAAAAAGCAAAAAAAGTCGAACTCGTTCGTGAAGAGAAAAGAGCTCTACACTACAAAAGCATTATACATGTGATCTTGAGAAAGCTCGAAAGCTCTGATTATTATTATTCTTCTTCTTCTTCTTCCCTGCGTCGTCTTTTACGAAGCATTTTTCACAGAATCCATCAGAGGCGGTTGTTGTTGTTGCTTATAGACTCTTTTCTATCTTCCTCGACTCTATAAAAGAAAAAAAAAGCGGATCTGCAAAACAGCAACCCCGGACCAAAGCGAAGTGCAGACTTCTGAAAGGTTTCAAAATGATAAAAAAGCATGCAAGAAAAGAAAGAATTTCTCTTGAATAATTTCTCTCTCTCTCTCTCTCTCTCTCTCTCTCTCGGACTCTTTCACAACAAGACGAAAAACAAAGCGCTTCCACTTCCACCAAAGCTTTTCGCCAAAGAGCTCGTCTCAAATCTGCACGCCTTGATCGCGCTAATCCATCGAACAATCCGTCTCTAATCTTGCACTTCGTCGCACTAATCTATCAGATAAACCCGTCTCTAATCTATACTTGATCTCTCGCTAATCCATCAAGTAATTCATCTCTAATCTGCACTTGATCGCTCGCGCTAATCTATGCAATAATGCGCCTCTAATCAAACAATTAGTCGCGCTAATCCATCGACTAATTCGTATCTAATCTGCACTTTTTTCAAAGCTAGTTCATCAAACAATCCGTCTCTAATCTTGCACTTCATCGCGCACTAATCTCTCAAATAAACTTGTCTCTAATCTGTACTTGATCTCAATAATCGATTAAGTAATTCATCTCTAATCTGCACTTAATCACCGCTAATCCATGCAACTAATTCATCTCTAATCTGTACTTGATCTTGCTAATCTATCCATTAATACGTCTCTAGCTATTCAAACAAACAATTAGTTGCGCTAATCCATCGACTAGTTCATCTCTAATTTGCACTTTGATCGCGCTAATTTATTGAGTAATTCGTCTCCAATCTGGAAATTACAATTGCTGGCGCTAATCCACCGACTAATTCGTCTCTAATCGGCACTAATCCAGCTGAACCTCTCTTTACATCCAACTAACACTCCGGCTTTGTTAGTTAGTTAGTTAGTTAGTGCTTTTGGACAACTTCACTAACCACTCGCACATTCACCTGAGATATGATGAACTCACTAAAAGAAGACAAATAAGTATTAATTAGTAACTAATCAGGTCAAATTAATTACTAATTAAAAGCTGATTGCTGTCTTAAGATCCTCAAAAGGCGAGCTTCTTACTAAACACAGTCACTAAAACCAGTATGTACGTATATACGTATCTAGTAACCGTATAGGCTGTAGGTGTTGTTGTTGTTACTAATTGTGTAAAAACTAAAACTAGGGTTTAGGTTAGTTCTTAATTAATCTGACGAGATTAGTTCCAATTAGGGCATTTAATTTGTGTTTACCAGTGTGGATTAGCCTAAGTAAGTGAGTAAAACCCACGGCCAAAGAAAAAACTCGGTGGGCGCAACTCACAGCGCGCCAACGCACACACCCTCCATTTCAGCGGGTGTAGAAAGGCGATCTACTAGCAGGGATGTGTATTATACGCTAACGTAGGGGTCAAAAAAGGGGGCGGGGGGGGTGGGGAGGGGTGGGGGGGGGGTGGTGTGTGTACATGGGGAACGAAACTTAATGGGAACGTGAGAGCATGGGCATCTTTTACTTTTCTTTCTTTTCTTTCCTTTTTCTTTTTGGGGCTTTTGGCTCTTTTCTTTACATGGATATACCAAAAGAGGCATCCGGATAAGAAGGGGCACGTACGTAACGTACGTGAACGTCAGTTGCGCACGTGCATTTTCCTTCTTTTGGCATTTTGGGCCAGGATTTTAGGCTAATTCAGCTTCTCGACCAATACAAATACGCGCCCCTTCAAACTGTTAAAGGCCATGGGAGCCATGGGAATAGCCAACTAATTTCCCAATTTCAAAAAATTTACTTCCTTTTTTTGGCCCCCCCCCCTAATTTTGTGATGTAGTCAAGGTTGCAATTCCGCCAATAACTCTTTTGAAAATATTGCCATTAATAATGTATGTTTTAATCCACAATCAGATCTTAGCCAAATTTATTTGAATACAAACACAAAATATGAAAGTACAGAAATTGTTTTTTGAGCATCTTTCTACATTATATTGTTTGCCAATTTTACTAGAACCTAAAATTTTATTTAAAAAAGAAAAAAGAAAACACCCTTTTTCCAATTCTTTTTCTTTGGAAAATCTGGCAAATTGTAAACCCAAAAAATATTAGAATTTGCTTAAGAATTAAATTTCCTCTTTAAAATTTTTTTTTCCCAATAAAAATCCAACTATTTGGGAAATTGCAAATTGGAAAAATTCCTAAGACCATAAAACAAAAATCAGGCATACTTACAAATGAGCCAATTTATTGTCATTTGCCTATAAATCCCAATATATTATGTCTTTTTTGTATTTTCCCCCCCAAAAAAATTATGTTTAGGAGATAATAATGGATCTCAATTTTCACACATCTTTTTTTTAATTTTTGGGGAATATTCAACAACTCATAAGATGATGTATCTTCTTGTTCTTAGGGTTCCCTAAACAGCAATAATTGGAGAAATTTCCTAAGTATATTTGGAGGGCATCTTACATGCCTCCTACAAATGAGTATGGATATATCAATATTTACCTTTGAATATTAGTAACAAATATATGCCTAAGCCCAAACATGCCCCACCCTCAAATTTATTATTAATAAAAAAAAATACTTGTAAGTTTCAAACTTTTTCCACAAAATAATAGCATGTTTAACCCCAAGTGCAAAATAATAACAATAGTAATGATAATAATATTTAAAAATCAAATCCAATAAAGAACCAAAACTTGTACAAAACATGTATAAAGGTTAGGCTTGGTTTTATTTTTCCTCAAAATTTTAAAAGGACACTAAAAATTGGACCCATGACTAGCCCAACACCAAAAAACTAAATAACATTGGTATTAACTAATGTTGACCGGATATGTCTTTTTGGCTAGTCATCAACATGCACATTAGCTCAATATGCATGAAGACATATCCGTAGGTTATACTATCTGCCATCAATGGATGTATTTGAAGCATGATAATGTTATTGAATTCATATTTGAATGGATTTGTTTCATATGTATGTGTATTCACTTGTTAGGGTTGAAAGAAGTTTGGATATGACTTTTATTTAGAAATAGGTTTAGGGTTGGAGAAACAAAGTCTAGAGCTTTCTCTCATTTTTTGGGATTTTCAATGGTAATATCTATCATTGTCAAGCTCCAAAATGATTTACTTCAAAATGCTTAACCATAGATTGACAATTAAGAGGAAAAAAAAGGTTAGGCATCTAGATTAAAACCCATCACATTTTTTGGCTCAACAACAAATCCTTACAAGCATGGTGATGAATCACAATAGAGGTTTCTTAAAAACTTTGTTTGTAATATTCGCCAAGGGTGTAGGTCTCTTTCCACATGTGAAAACATATGGTTATGCAAGGTAGTCTTACACCAATGTCCTCCCTTTGTTTTCATGTCTCTCATGGAAAAGGTTCTATTTGAATGGTCCAAAAGACCATGGACTTGCATGTGTTGTCTAACCTTGAAAATGTAACCATAGATATTGCTAGCTTTGATTTCTTAATGTTTAAATGTGGTGTAAACACATTTTTGTTCATCATAATTATTTGGATGAAGGTTGAATCCCTAGGGATGTTATTGTGGGATTGTTTGAAATGTGTGAAACTGTCGACAACACCATGGTTTTACAACTCCAAGCATTGTTGGAAAAAATTAAATGAATTCATAGTGTGATTGCTTTTAAGAAAGATGAAGGCAAGAACTTAAGATCTATGGTTACAACATTATGGTTTATTATTGATTATGAGTCTTTGAAGTTGCTACAAGTTTATGAGGGGACTTACTTTGGGCATGGGATGTTTAAAGTGGGTTAGTATACAACAAATGACGATAAAAGTTTTGTGGGTTTGACTTTGGTGAGTGTGAAAGAAACTTAAACTAGTTTGTAATAAAAAATTGCATGGACAAAAAAATTAGGGAAAAGGAAGTAGGAGTGGAAAAAAGCTTACATTGAAAGTGGGAAGAGGCATCAAAAATTGGAAACTCATGTCAAGATAATAATTGCCAACAGACCTATAATGTTTGAAGTGATGTTGGAATTCAAACAAGTTGTTTTTATGTTACAAGAGGCAAAAGACATTAAGTTTGCAATATTGAGTTTTGAAGGCCCAAGTGTGGATCATTGCTAAAACTATCACTACATGTTTCAATATTGTGGTGGTTGCATGTCATGTTTGATGCCTTGATTAATGTAATTAACTTGATTGTGCTTATCAAATCTAAGTTAGATCCCCTTATTAAGGGGGTGAAACATTTTATTAATTTAATGTTGAATTCCACCTCTTGAACATAAACATACAAAAAGAAGTTGTGAAGGCAATTAGACCTTTCTTGCATTTTTGAAATCATTTGATTCCTATCAAGTTCAAAAAATGTTGGCCTTAATGTTGGATCTGTGTTTCAAATCCTTGTGGGTTGAAAATTATGTGAGGCATGAAAATGTAATCCACTTCACAATTAAATATGATGTGAAACAAGTCATAAACCTTTAATGACAAATTTTGAATGATTAAACCCAATAATACAAGCCCAAGTAATTGCTCCAATTGATGGATTTGCTTTCAACAGTGAAAATGAAAAAACTAATATGTTTGGTGTTGGGGCATTCATGGAATAATCTTCATGAACATTGGTTATTAATGAATTATCTTTATTTCAAAGATCATTTATCTTTTCATCTATGTCTACAAATCCAATTGGCTGATAGCAAACCCCATGAAGGTCAAATTTTAAATGTAAGTTTTCTTCCCAATTTTTTTTTTCAAATTCTCGAATTTCAAATTGAAACAAAATGAATCTTTCATTTGTTTGATGTTTCACCAACTTTGAAGTACTATCATTTAGAAATGAAAAATTTGGATCAAATTATCAAAGTGGTAAAAGAAATGGGCTTATGACCCTTGTTTGAATTGTACACCAAATGCAGACCTAAAAGACTATACCAAGATTAAATATATATTGGTCAAGAAAACTTATGAATTAATTGAAGAATTTGAAAACTTTGAAGAGCCGCAAGTTAATGAGACTTTGGTGATTCAATTAAACCTTAAATTATAAGTTTTAAAGTCTTACCAATTTTTCCTTGTCCAATTAACCTTGACCCTGATTTTTTGGCCCAAGTTTGATCAATAGGTGCTATTTACATACTAGTTTATTCACAACAACAAAACTTGTTAATCAACTTGCTTGTTAATCAACTTGCTTCTTGGGTTCTAGTTGTGTGGGGTTGGGGAGTTAGTGTGGTTTTGTGTTGGTGTCGATTTTTATTTATTTTTGTTTAAGGCAACTTGTGCTACAATGGGTAGAGATTTTATAAGAACTTAGAGTCAATCCCCCCTAAATTACTTGTTTTTCAATGTTTGAATGCTTTTGTATTTGCACAATCAAAATGTGAATATTTCTATAGGTAACATGTAAATACATAATCAATAATTAATGAAAAAAATAACCAATAACGAATCAGCAACTAACCGATAAGTATATGACCAAACCCTAAACCCTAAACCTTTTTTTGGTTTTCCCTGGGGCTTGGTGGGCCTGGAATCAGCCTTAGGTGACCCATTCTTAGTTTCTTTCTTTCTTTTCTCTCTGAAAATGGAGGAGGGGGTGCGTCTCCTACAAGGCATGGATAGTCAGAGGGGTGGGGTTGGACTCGGCTTCAGCATACCCCATTTCTTTCTACTATATTAAGCCTTTCCTCATGGGCATGTGCATTGACAAGCAAATTAAATTGGTAATCATCTTCCAAGCAAAGCACATTGACAAAGCAAATTCAAGCTATCATCATTTTTTCCAAGCCAAAAAACACATGGATGACTTAAATACTCAAAGCCTTAGACATTGAGTTTAATTATGTGTTGATTAATTAATTAAATTAGCCCTTCAAGTTCCTATTCACCTTTCACATTGTCATCATATTTATGTTTATAAAGATATTTCCTTTAAATGCTCCTGTCATAAAACATACGACCCTAATGCCTTACCTATGTACACAATGTGAGATGCATTGCATCACCCGTGGGTGCACCTCATGGTCTTCACAAAATATGTAAAAGCCCATCTAGGAGAATGTACATGGCTCGAGTGAGAGAGATGAAAGGCTTGCCCATATTGGTCTTCTTTGGTTAATCCCATACCTAGATCATTTCATCCACCTACATTTCATACCACCCATTCTTCAATATTTTGCATTTTTTTGACTTTTTGGGATGATGGTGGTGGTGGTATACACAATCTTGGACAATCTCATACTTTTGCTTTCCTCTTTATTTGGAGAATATGTCTCAAGAAAAGTAGAGTGGCAAGCATGCTTTAGATATGGTGGACTCCCGTGTGCCTTTGTTATTTATTCTTTGAAACTTTATACCTTCATGCACGAATGTAATTGCACGAGTTACTCTTTGGATAATCACCACACCTCCCCCAATTGCATGAGTTGCTCTTTGGATAATCGCACCTCCCCAACCCAATTTGGACCTTTGCTTTGTTGAAAATTTGTAAAAAGCACGGTGCATAAAGTTGTGGTTTAGGGTTTAAGGTTTAGGGTTTTGTCAACTATTGTGGAAGGTTTTTTTTGCTTTGTGCCAAAAGGTCTCCTCCTTGAACATGACAACATCCCCCCCCCTTTGTGGTGGTCCTAGAGCATATTTGGAAATTGAAAAGCCCATCCAAATCATTTCATCCACCTACATTCCTTCCATAATGGGTGGATGAAATGATCTCCAACTAATGGCATCATCCATTTCTCTTTAAAGCCCAAATTATGCAGCCACTTAAGCTTACACTTCACTTGAAGTGTACCAAAAAAACAGCCTCCATGAAGAAGCCCATGCTAACTCCATTCATCCAGGTACACTCATTCAATGGGATGTATGTAGCCACCACCACTATAGGCATCCATTGATTTTGAGCAACCTTAATAAGAAGAGCCTTTATTGTTCAGATAATTTGTGGTTTGAATTTAATAACATTTAACCCCTAAATTAATTTCTAATTTTTTTTGTGGTCAATTGAATATTTAAAATAAAAAATCATTGTTAAAATTGAAAATAGTGGTGAAATATTGCATAAGAAGGGGCAATTTTTTTCCTTTTTAATTTGGAGGTCCCTTTTTGGACAGAATATTAGCCAGGCATCTTACACGGTGGATGAATTCTTACATGTGAAAGGGTTCGTGCTCTTATTAGTTTTCGTTGATGAAGAAAGAAAAAGATGGATGACTTTATTTTTGGATATTCGAAAATCAGAAAAAATGACTTTTTTTTGGCATTTTTTGACCTGAAAAAATAGGAATTTGACACATACAAAGGATTTTGATGAAAAGAAATTTCCCTAATTCACCAGAGTGCGGGGAAAAAAAAAAGGGTTAATTAAATAGGGTTAATTCTAAAGCCATTTCTGTTTTTCAAATATCCAAAATTCTAGTTTTAACCAGGTTCCTTTTTTCTTTTTTTCTTCTTTCCAATTTTGTGATGTAGCCAAACTGGTGAATATCCACATGAAGATTTTGCCAAATTTGGCTATAGACCAGATATGAAAGTAAAAAAACATTTAAGAGTCCTTTTTTTGTATTATGGTGACAAGTGTGACTTATGCCACCTAGCCTAAGTGGGAACAAGACTATGTAACTATTCCTTGTGTGAACAAGATTATGTAATTATCTCAAGTGTGAACAGGACTTGACAATAGAGTCAAATTGTGGAAAATTTATTCTTAGTTTTAAATTAATTTTCAATGACAAAATTTACCCCAAAAATTCAATATCTCCGGCCCACCTTAAGTCTAAATTAATTACACAATCATATTCACAAAATTCACTCATCAATGGCCTTCCAATTGTATATCAAGAGCTCTTTCCAAAGTTTGTACAAGTTTTTAGTTTTGATTTTGCCAAATTTTCGTTAAAACAAATGGTTCAATATTGAACAACTCTTGCACCATAGGTCCAAACATTTTGAAACCACCTTGCAACAATACAAAGCACAATGGGGAGGGGGAGGGGATGGAGGGGACAAGGGGGGGTTTGGGAGAAGATCTCAACATGACAAACAAAACAAACAGATTTACCTTCCTTTATAGATCGATTATAACTTACCTAAGGAATAAATAAAAGTCACTAACCTTTCATTCACTAAATTATCATGAAGACTTCGCACTAGTGATTTTTTTTGTAGGAATTGTTTTGCCACTATGTGAAATTAAATTGAGAAGAACACGGAAAAAATAAAATAAAATTCTTAGTGTAAAATGTTTTTTTTTCCCTCCAAAAGTGCACTTTTTTGATAAAATTAAAGATGATGAAAATTTAAAACTACATTGTATAGATTGAAATTATTGTGGTCCTTTTGGTGATGCTATGAAACTCCAATCCATCATCAAAAAACTTGAAAATGTCGCCAAAATTACTTGGTAAAAAATCGCTATTTTTTTGTAAACTTTAATTCAAATGTTGATTTTCTTTTGTTAAATGTGAATTTGTGGGACCATGTGGAAGCATAGAAGTCCTTTTGGCCCCTACATTTTCAACATTCACAAATCGCCAATTTTTTCAAAATATGACAAATTGTTGAATTCAAAATATGAAAAAATGTTGAATTCAGGGAGCCTTCCAAAATCGCCAAACTTTTCTACATTTTGTTCTTTCAGAGCCCACACTAGTGTTGGGCGGGTACCCGATCTGGTGGGTTAAAGACCAGTGTTGGGTGCTTCTTTGAGACAGCCAGCCATACATGTATATAACCGGCGGTTCCCATATTTGAAACCCCTGCCCTTGGAACTGAACTGGAAAGTAATATTTTTGTGGTACCCGCCCCTGGAACCCACCTGGAAACAAGTTTTATAGTCAAAGAACCTGGCAAAGAACCGAGAAAGAACTGCCGGCTTTGCATGAAAACCATAGATTTCTTAGGGTTTTGAAATATCCGGAACCAGAACCAGAATTAGATTCCGGGTTGTGGAATTGGAAGCAAAACCTAAACTGTTCTAATTTATAATTAGAACTGGAAACCTGAGGTTCTCCATAAAAGTAAAGAACCATGCGCAACAATGATCATCACCCATACTACGAGTATTTTCAGTTTAAGGTGCTTAGCTTCCATGGTGATGAGACTCTTGCAATGATTTGGCTTCCTACCACTGTTGGACAGTAGTTCTATAGGTATGAGTAGTGAAAATATATGTAGCAGCAGTGGAGACGCTCAGGAAAAACGAAAGAGGGGTCAAAACAGGATGAAAAAAACTCAATTTATCACCAAAAATGGAAATTGGTCATAAATTGGAACTGGTAACTGATGATTCTCTGCGCAGTTCTCAAAGATATGGAATCATGATACCCCAAAAGTTATCTATGAAATGGATCATAGATAGACATGCAATATAGCAAGTAGAGACACGAAGGAAATGAGAGAATCAGCAAATTTTGGCATTAGATAAGATATGACTCAATCAGCCATGACTGCAGATTCTGCCATGTAAAACACTTGAGAAACCTGCAGAAAGTGGCTATCAATGATCCTTTACACAAGTTATATAATATGTCCACTATGATCTCTACAACTAACACAAACTTCATTTTCATGTTTAGTTTTGACAGCACATTTTAGTGTAATTCTATCAATTATGCATACATTCTGGTGGACTCTGAGACATGGGTTACTTCTATCTGGACGAAAGGTGTGTTTTGAGACCTTTGCCTTGAAGCAAGCAAGAAGGAAGGGAAACTATCTTTCCATTCCAAACTAGTGTTGGGCAGTTTTTTAATTTTGTTACAATAGTCGTGCTGTTACTTGCTTTGGCGTGTAATATTTCAGTTCTGGTTCCAGTTAGTAAGAACTGGATGATGAACTGAATGTTGGAATTCAAACCAGAATTTTTGTTTTTGGAAAAAAAACACCTAGAGTCAGAATCAGCTTCCCACTTCGATTTTGACTGTGTGAAACCAAAACTAGAACCAAGGTATATTTGAAAAAGTATGAAAGCTATTGGAACGAGTGTTAATTGACAGGTAACTGCCAGTGCCACTTCCACTTCAAGTTAGTAAAGAACTGGATCCAAACTGGGACTTCTTTTACAGGAACAGAACCCAAACATCATAATTTTACATTTACAAACCTGAATCAGAAATGTGACATGCTTTCATTACTTTTCAAAACCACAACCAAGACAACAGAGTTTTCTGTAAAGTCACCCTGTCTTCACCTTGGGCCTTATTTCACCCCCTATCCCCTCTTTGAGTGAGGTCCGCAAAGTAAGAAAATTTTATTAAATCTGGGTATGAAATGCTGAAACTCAGTATCCAATGGTTTGAGAGTAATTATAGTAGTTATACAGGTATGAGCAGTGAAAATATATGAATCAGCAGTGGAGATGCTGCTCAGGAAAAACGAAAGAGGCGTCAAAACAGGGTGAAACTCAATTTACCACAAAAGCTGGTGCTTTTAAAAGTTTCAGCCCCCTTGAATGCTAATGTACTTTGTTGCAGGTTTTTTTAAAAAATCTAACCCGGTTTTGGACCAAATCCGGGTTCTAGTGCTGTGTTTCCCTGAGTTTACGAAAAGCTCTATTTCCAATTTATTATTTTCCAAAACTGATGTTCTTCGTATAAGTACAAGAACCAGCCAACAGTCCTAAGTACTAGGAAATCTAACTAAAAGGAGCATTTAGTTAGTCAGTTAGTGAGTGTGTTGGCCATCGAGGCCAGCGTAGAAAACGAAAGCGAGGGCGACAGGGAAACAGCGCCGCCACACTGACGAAACGCTCGAGACTCTTTGTTCCCAAAGAGAGACTTCAGGCTCCGCAATCGAGCGAGCCCGACCGCCCACCCGCGAGCTTCTCAAGGGTACTCGAGATTTGTGTAGCAAATCGGCCTCGTTTTTACGTTCCTCGCAGCATGAAACTACTCGAAGCTGCATTGATAATTGATCCACCGGCATGAAACAGTTAGAAAAAGCCGCCGTCCGTCGTCGACTTGGTGTGGAGGAAGCTTGGTGAACAATCAACAAGCTGATGACGTTCTTCTGGGAGCTGTTGTAGAGTAGGCCCGGTGACACTTGAGCCTGCTGTAATTAGACCCACCTAATTTCCATGGCTCGACTCCCGACATGAGACAAAATCAAAAACACTTTGCAGGAGCTGGCTCAGTAATCGATGTACAAGATGAGCAGATCGACTCTTTCCATTAGGTTGTTGTGATCATAGTTATACACAGTGTACTGACAGTGTTCTGCAATGTTTCTTGCTCCATGGACAGACGCTTTTCATCGCAGAACTACAAATGCTTTGTTGAAAATATGTAGGTAATCGATTCTAAGAAATTTTAGCAACTCTGAGCTTCTTAGACTAGCATGAGCACAATTGTGCTGCATGAGATAGATTCGGCCCCATTCAGTACTTGGGATCTTCAAGCTGCACGTGCATGGACAAATGCTCTCGATTGGACAGCTGCAACTGCGTTGTTGAAAATATGTAGTTAATCAATTTTAAGAACTTCTAACAGCTTTGAGCTTCTAAGACTAGCATGAGTCCAGTTGTGCTGCATTGCATGGGATAGATTTGGGACTCTTCAGTAGTTGAGATCTTCAAGCTGCGCTTTCCAATGGGGAGTAGCAACGCGAATATGTAATTTAATCAATTTTAAGAACTTCTAGCAAATTTGAGCTTCCAAGATTAGCATGAGTATAGTTGTGCTACATGATGAGATAGATCTGGCGTACTTTAATAGTTGAGATCCTCAAGTTACACGGGGCATGGACAAATGCTTTCCATTGGAGAGCTGGAACTGCGTTGTTGAAAATATGTAATTAATCAATTTTAAGAACTTCTAGCAGATTTGAGCTTCTAAGATTAGCATGAGTATAGTTGTGCTACAAGATGAGATAGATCTGGCGCACTTTAATAGTTGAGATCTTCAAGCTACACGGGGCATGGACAGATGCTTTCCATTGGAGAGCTGCAACTGCGTTGTTGAAAATATGTAATTAATCAATGTTAAGAACTTCTCAGTAGCTTTGAGCTTCTATGATTAGCTGGCAACGTTGTTCATGTCGAGCTTGTGAGGACAACTGGTAGAGGATATAGCAAGCTTGTCGCAACGTCTAGCGGCCAGCCGTTCTGAGCGACGTTCATCGGATGTCGCGAATCTCGTACACACGGCCAAGTTCTTACAAGCCTTTGTCAAAGAAGAATTCCAAGTGCAAACCAAGCCTGGAATATAATTTGCGAGCGGAAGCCGCGACTCGTGGTGGAGGGTCGATGGCGTTCTTGCTCAGAGCAATCAGCTCGGGAAGCGAGAACGACCACAACAGCCTGAGGCTCAAAGCTGACACGGAGAACGCGCGAAGAGCCTTCCGAATCGAACAGGTTTGTGCCCCCTAGCTGATCCTCTAGCAAATTTCTTTCAAGAGCTACGGGACTCACTAAATCTGCTTTCTTTCGCAGAGAGAAGATGCAACAAAGTTCCAGATATGATCCTGGGCTTTTATTCTTGCAGTTCTTGAGCTGATGATCTTGTCTGCCTTGTGTGAGATGGAGCTGCACAGGAGAATATTCTGAGGAGACTGGAGGCAGAAGATAAAGACCTTCAGTCCCTTGTCGAAAGGATCTATGACACATCCTTTCCTGAATCCCAGGTCAGCCGTGCAGCTTTACACCCCATCATCAGGTCCTTCTTTGCAAGCGGGGTCTGAACTTGCTGCAGCTTTCTTGAGCTCAGGAACTTCATGAATTCACTAGAACTGTGCAGCAGATCAGAGTGCAATGCTGATCAGTTAATGTTGCAAGATTGTGTAGTCCCATGAAGAGCTCTCAAGAAGCTGATTCCCAGGATCTCACGAACCTCAATCAACTCTTCAACATGACCAGCTTGTTGCAACATGAGATAAGATCTTGATGGATTGCATAAGGGAAAATTTCTGCTGAATTTGAAGATGAGCTGGGATTTTACGATTGAACTCTGGAATTCTTTTTGGCTGCAGAAGTTTTTGAAGAACCCAACAAAAGAAAGAGTGAAGGCACACACAGACACAGTTTGCAGGCTCTTGTCTGGTCTCTCGTCTCAAGGTAGGTACCACCACGAGCTCTTGAAACCAAAGTTACAGGATTCAACTCCTTCTTCCGTGGATGCCCAGTTTGCACGAATATTGTTGAAAGCTACTGCATTTTACTTGATCTCAATCAAGCTCCTGGATTTGGATTTGACAGGACCATGGTCAGAGCTCAGGGACTCAGAGCTGCTGCTGTTACAGTTTAGGGCTTTAGGGTTTAGGATAATTGTGTAGTGATCAAGGTCATGGATTGAACTCATGTGTGTCATGGAGAGACTTGTGGGAGTAAAAATTCTGTAGTTTGTCAAAGCTCATAGTATGATTTGACAATTTTCTTTTGGTTTAACTTGCTTTTGCAGATGTGCCAGTGACACGCTTGCTGCTTGAAGTTGTAACAAAGCATGGAATTACAGACAGAGTGCATGAGCCCCTGATAACACTACTGGAGATGGTTCGGCCGCTTCTGAGCAACAAAGACATTCCTGATTTCACAAGCGATGATCTGCTTGATGCAATTGACAACCAGTGGCACTCTGGTATAAATTCAGTAAAATCAAGTCCTGCAATTATATGGGGTACATCTGCTAGCTCCCATCTGAGTCAAAGCTGTGTCCACTGTCGTACTTCCAAGGCTGCTTTGAGCCCCAGAAGTTGTGCATTGAGGAAGACTGTCTCTTCCGCATCTCTGCCTGTCAGCAAAGCTGTAGAGGAAAAGACTCATGGTGAATTTTTTGAAGCTGAAACCAGTGCAAGTCCCACCACCATTGCCCACAAAACACAGCCTCTGACTCTTCCCTTATTGCGGAGTTTCTCAGATGAAAACTTTGCTTCTTCTTCTTACAAACCACTTGGATCTTTAGCTACACATGGGTCCCGTGGTACAGATGATTTGGAAAATTATACACAATCAGTTGATGCAGAGTGTAGAGAAAGGCCAGATGTGATGCTCACATTTAAAGCTTGTGGAATTCCAGAAGTTTTGCAACCATTAGAGGACCACTCAGGGGAAGAACATGGGTTCAAGGATCTTGAAACCTCACCTGGAATTCCCAAAGATATGCAACCAGTACCAGTCCCTGTCTCAGAAGAACAGGGGTTGGATCAAACCTCATCTGGAATGATCCCTGAAGTTTTGCAAGGTCCAGTACCAGATCATGGGGAAGAGGATGAGGGGTTGGATCAAACCTCATCATCTGGAATTCCAGAACTTTTGCAACCAGTACCACTAGAGAACCAAGGAGTTCCACAGGGGTTAGATCAAAGTTCCTTGACATCTTTGCTGCATGGCTTCAGTGGGGGTGTGAAAATCCTACCCTTTGTGGAGGAAGCCAAGGATCATCAGGAGAATATTTCTACCGAGAGTCCAGGTTTGGGTGCTGCCTCCAATTTGGAGATTTCTTCCCCACAAATTCCCCAAGTTTTGGATTGTGCAGTGGCATCAACCTGTAATGGTGAAGCTCATGGTGCAGTGGACCAATATGCAACTGAAGTGCCTGGTGCAGTGGACCATGCAACTGGAGGCAAGGGCAAATTACCTAAGGAGCCCAATGGGAAATTAGAGTTTGCGACTGAATGGAGTGTGTCAAGGTTTGGCACACAAGATAGTTGTTGTAAGGGGATTGAGCAGGCAGGCCAGGGTGCTAGAATTCATGATTCACCCTCAATGAATTCTGAGCAGCTGTTGCTCAATGATCCTCAACTGATCGGTCCAAGTGCAATTTCACCTGAACGAATCCAACATAACTTTGAGGATTCTGGAGAAATGTGTACCAACCCATTTGTGCAGGTTCCTCAATGTGAGGTTAAATCTTCACCAACTGCTGCCAACAGAGAAGAAGAAGAAGAATCATTACCATCTCTTAGTTCTTGTGTTCAAGAGCTAGGAGCTGGTGATGGTGATGCTGGCATGTTAAATCCAACTGATGTTGAAGGCATGGCAGAATTGTTGTCATCCTCTTCAATGCATTCTGGAATTGATGATGTAGCTGCAGCCAACATGGGAACTGGAGAGGAAACAGGCCCGTTTAAAGCTGAGGAATCCAATTCCAACTCTCCATCAATGGTGGTGCCCACATCCAATTCTGCAAGAGAAGAAATAGAACTAGAGAGTCTGAGATTCTACAAGATGAAGCAGAAACTAAAGACTTGCTGCTGGTGGTGTTGTTTCTGTCCTTCAGCTAATTCTTAATCAAATAATGATTATGATGTAACTAAGACATATAAACGCAAGATGGGCATATGTAGAACAAATCACAGATGCATATTCAAAAAGCTTATATATCCAGATCACTCCGAAGTGTGACTTGTTGCAACAGCATGTAAATGTGTATCAACTCCAAGTGTGTACCCCCGAGAGCTTTGTAGTCACATGTGTATCCATCAATCCATGAAGTTAATTACACTCACAAAATCTCCCAAAGAATCCAGCCAACTACAAACATGAATGAATCCTGGGTATTGCTAGATTGGTATAATTGCAAGTATCACATGATAACATAGGCCAGTGTCTAGATAATGAGCCAGTGCATCCCAATGGTGCAAATGATTGTGCTATATCAAAATTTGTATGTGTGCCATTTTGATACATTCAATACCCCAACCGAGAGATTATATAATTATTTTTCTGTTTCAATTTTCCTACCCTTCCCAGAGCAACTGTGTGCCAATCATCCAAAACTATTCAGGATAGGTGTGATGCAAATTTCATCTCTTCTCATGGAGGTGATGCACACCCCATGCAGATGGCACAAATGGGTGTGTGCCTGGTTGTGGTGCAAAAAGAGAAAGAAGATATCACCACTGACAGCAGAATGAGGCCTCTTTGAAGAAGATGGAAGAGACCATTCATCAGCACAAGTTCCTAAACCCTAAGCCCTAAACCCTAAACCCCATGCAATGGCTAGATTGAAGGGCTATGAGAACATCTAGTCGGAGTGAGCTTTGCTATTAACCCACTAAAAGCCCCCCTAGTAACCCCACAAATCCACTAAGTACCCCTAAATGAACCCCTTAATAGTACCTCCTAAAGCTCTCAAATAGTCCCTAGATAACCACTAAACAACTCAACCCCTAAGTAGACCCTAAAATATAGCTCCCTAAATAACCCCTAAATAGCCATGGGTAGTTAAGTAGGTAACCTCTATGTAGGTATGTATGGAGCCCATGGCAATGTAAGTAGGTAGGTAGTAGTGCCCATAGGCACCTTTGTAGGTAGGCCCAACATATTTAGCACCTCCCCCACTAAGCAACCCTCAAGCCATGTTTTGGCATAGGGATGGCAATTTTGGAATAAATTAAACTAATTTATAAAATGTTGAATTTATTTGGAAATATTATAGAGTTACTATAAAGCTTCTATTTGTAGAGAATGTTGGAATGTTGTAGAACATTTTATATCTTGAAATAACATCTTCAATTTTTTAAATTTTTGATAATATTATCATTAGTATTATGATATTATGTTTTTTTTTTTTGTAAAGTTGGTTGTCAACAGATGTTAATAGTGTCTAAAATATATTGACAAATTTTCTTTGGCATAACACATATTTTAATATTGAATGATATTAGCTCTCCAAATGTTCTTCCTAGATTATTCTTTTTATTTGTTTATCACCTTCTCCAACTCCAGAAAACTTGTAGTAATCATCTTCACCTCGTATATTGTCAAAATGACACAATGTCTAGTTGATTGTTACAAAACTTCTCATACACTTCACTTGCTTTATGACACTTGTTCTAAACTTTGTCAAGGTTTTTTATTCTATATAGGGTTACATAGGATGGGGTCAAAATCTTCAACTAGGAGCCAAAGGGATTATTTTGAAAAAGGATTGCACATTTTTTTTTCTCAAAAATGTTTTTTTACATGTAAATGAAATTTTTTATAACTTGTTTTGAAAAATATTTAAATGTTACCCAATGCATTTTCACATTTTTTAATCATTATTAAATATATATATAATTTTTAAAAAAGTGTGTAGATTCTTTACAAATTTAATATTTTATCTTGAAAAATGATCAAAATTTTAAGTTATCACCAAATATTTAAATTTTCACATTCTTTAATTTTATTATATTTTAAATTATAACTTTTTTTTTTCCATACATCATGTACATTATAACCCATTTATATGTAGGAAAGCACTCTTGAAGCTTTGACATTATGAAACAATTTTTAAATATTTTTTAAATTTTTGAAGTTTTAAAATTTCATATTTCTAAAAGTATGAATGGTTTTTGAGTCTTCAGGGAATTAACTCTCCCTCTTTCTGTTTTGTTACACTTTTGAAACCCTAATTATTTTGTCTCAGGCCAAAAAGCCGTCCTATTTGATAATCCATAGAATGAAATAGTAATACATGTTATTGCAGGATTTGCATTTGTGGTTTGGAAACTGAACTCTAGTTATCACATTTGTTGTCCCTAAATTGTTGTAGTCGGCATGATCTCCCAACTAGTTCTGGCTCTGGAAAACTGGTAGATTGCCAGCTTCTCCTCTTTACCAATGGTTCCAGCAAAGAAACATGAAATATGTTTCAACCCAAATGTTATCTTGAAATGTCATCAAATTGAGGCTTTGTGTTGCTCTGAAAACCATTTACGCACATTTTATTTTAGAATATTGGATATGACTTCTAGATTTTGATGCTACATGTTGAGCTCAACTTTTGTTAAATTTTGTGACAATGTGATTGGCAGAGATAAATACTAAGTGTTTAGCACATTTGTCAAGTGTGGAAGCTCATGGCGACTTAAATCAAAATTCCTTGTTTTTATTCAGCAGACTTACAAGCTTGTCATGACTTTATAGCGGAACTACTTAGCAGGAAATGTGGTCCAACATCTTCAGCTTTGTAAGATTGGACAATGAGTGAACGTTGTGTATCTAGATTGTCTTTATTTTCTTCAAGGCCTCCGCTTCCTCTTGGCGTTTGATCCTTGGATGCAAGTGTCATGCTTTCCACATTTGCAAATATAGTATTGCTGCTTGATCCACAGGCCCAGGCTCTGATATGCTCCTCACTACTGTTTGATGGCAGCTAACTGTAACTTGCTATTATCCCCATCTCCATATGGCTGTTGATGCTGCTTCTCAACTTATTTCCCACAACAGCATAAGAAGTTGACCCACAACCCCACAACCAGAGATGACTAAAACTTGCATGGCTACAAGCTAACAGAAGACAAATGACATCATCTGGCTGTAATCTTCTTCACACATCCAATCAAAATGTTTAAGAGCTTCTTCAGCATGACCCTGCACATGGCACATCCTCCATGGCAGATCACATTTCCAAATAGCATTCAGTTGAACACTGTCCAAGCAACCTCTAGGCTCCCACTTTTGCAGACATGCCAACCAAGCTATTCCCCACAAAGGCATCTGAATCCCATCCACATTGAATGGTCTGCTCATGAGCACATGTACACTCTTCTATCACAACTATGCTAGCACATGCATTCAGCACCACCATATCTTTAACAGAGTCTGGTCACACACCTTCCTGATGCATTTGGAAAAACCAGCTGCATTGCCTATTGTCTTTTCTCCCATTTTGCATGTCCCAATATCATGGTGGTCCAATTTAAACTACATCTTGAGATGGCATCTTGCTGAACACTCTCCAAACATCTCTGTGCCGGTGATCTTGAATAAACTGAAGATCATTTGGTGGATTCTCAATAGCCTTCCACATCTCATTCCTTGAGTCATAAACTTCAGTCAATAGTGCAATGCACGCACTGTTGTGTTGGACAGTGGGGAGATGTGGAGCACACACATGGGGTGATAGCCAACACATTTCATGCAATTATGGGTGCAAGAAGACTCATTAACTCTCAGCTCTGATAACCACACCCATTGTAACCTTGCAGACCAAAGCCCTGTCGGGTGTAACCCTGCTTACCATTGCCAAAGCCTATTGTGTCAGTGGTAGTGGCCCCAACTGGTGTGGCCCTGTCTGCTGTGCCTATGCAAGATATCCCAATGGATCAGTCATCAGACGAGTAGGAATCAATAGAGAATGTTAGTGATGTTCATCAAGACATACACATTTCTTATGGGCTAAATCTTGCTCTACGCAGATAATAATCCTGAATTCATGTCACCACAGAGCAGATTACCTAATGTCCTTGTTGGGCATAGTAACCATATGATCCTTGGGGTACTGGCTGTGAAGCATTGTGTGCATTGATCCCATCCAGATAGCTGTAGCCTGAAGAAGACTACAAGGGACATATGCACCACATGCCTAAGCAAGGCTTTGATACTGCTGTTGACCCGGATATTGAGTGCCCTCTGAATAACCTCCATAGGAAGGAGGTGGAGCAGATGGATGACCCAACTGCTGAGGAAGACCAGAGGGACAGTATCCACCATGATTATGGTAGCTACCCAGCAGGCTCCTAGAGACTTGCTTTTGTTAGGAGTACAAGGAGAAGGCACCAAACAACTTCAGCACATGATCAGGGTCCATTGCAGGGTGAAGAATGTTAGGGGTCAAACCACCTGGCCCAAACACACATTTTCTTCACATCAAGGAAATGACTTACTAGGTAATAAGACAATAAGTCCCCAAGTCAGAACTGGGATAAATTATATACACAGATATAGTTTCCATCACATCACACAACATCATTGACACAATAGAAGCAAGCATTGTGAATTTCTAGAGAAGAGGCCCATACCCAAGACTTCTACTTCATGTCATCAGATCTCAATGCCTGTATCACAAGAGTCAAAGATTCACAAAGGACTGGCTATGGCATGCTAAAACCCAAGTTATTTAATGTGCCTGATGTTGCAGCGGTACTGGTACATAAATCACACCCAATTGTATAATACACTTGTTTTGTCCCATAGAGCTTTGACACTTCTGGAAAGCAACCATGCCGACATAAAGTGGAATGACAACCAATCTCACGTGCAAAATTTCACCAACAAACAAAATGGAAAATTTGGAACTATTTTGGAGCATTTTGGAGCATTTCCATTATTGGAAGTTTTTTTTTTTAAGTGTAAAATTTACCAAATTTCCTTGTATGGCTCAAAAAATTGCCAAAAATATGAATAGATGATTTAAATTTCCACTTTTATATCTGATTCATAGCCAGATTTGGTTACATCAACTTATATATCATGGCCAAATCTTCCTAACCTCTTGGGACTGCATCACAAAATTCTTTAAATAATGCTCATTACACTAAATCTATCATCCAGCAAGTACTACTACTCAAGGTTTTTTTTTAGGAAATTTTTTAATGTACCCTGAATGGCTATCATCCATAGGAAGATGTAGGAAAAATGGCGATTGTCTATAAAAAAAGATTTAGCCAAATCTGGGTAATACCAAATATTAAGTACAAATATTTAATCAACCTTTTTATATTTGTCACTACGCACTCAGTTTTCACAACAAAGGTTTTCTATCCATGTAAGAGGCAAGCACAAATATAGAAACATAAATTACATTACAATAAAAGTTGTTTTCAATGATATAAGGTCCATTCATATGCACAATTGACACTCGAATTCTAAACTACTATGGTTAAATCATCTAAACTTCCTTGAAGACATTACCATTGTGCAACATGAAAAATTAACATGCTACTACTAGCACATTGAAATATAAGAATTCAAAAAAATAACCATCTTCAATATTCACAAGACTAAACACAAATCATGTTGTTAGTTTTTTTTAACTAACATTTTTGTTATTTAAAAATTGGCATAAATGGTTTTGAGAAGCAACACGGAGATTCTACCCCCCACATTTCATAGAGGAGCCTTGTTACACAACTCTTTGTTTCTTTCATAAGCTTATAGCTAATTGATAAAATGTCGAAAAAATTAGGTTAAACATGGGTTGAATTCAAATGGTTTTTGCCTTCAAGCCACCAATGAGTGTACGTACAAATTCAAAATTTGATATATTCTCTTTGCCAAAGATCTGAATTTATTTCACCGCTCCCTTTTAACATTGATCCATAACCAATACACACTTGTAAGCTGCAGCAAAATAGGATATAGTTAGTGGTTTTTTGTTTAGCAAAATTTTGCCAAATTTTGATTTGAAAAATATGATTTTGACCTATGCAAAGGATTTTCCATGAAAAAAATGGCACAAATTCACCAAATTTTGAAAAATAAAATTTTTACATCTCTAAATTTTTATGATAAGTTCCAGTATGTGGCCAAAAAATTGGAAAGATCCTACTTTCACATTTAGTTTGTAGCCAAATCTGATTAAATCATCTTATGAAATCTTCTAAGTTTGTGATTATGGTCAATCATTAAATTCCTTTACGAAACTCAAGTACTCTCATAACTTTAATTATAATTCAATCTAATTTTCATAAGAGAATCCTTAAAGCTTGTAATATTATTGCAAAAGTGCCCACTTACCATAATGTTTGATCCAAGATGTTCTCTTTCAACCTTCTAGTTTTCCTCTCATTTCTTATGCATTGATTTGATCTTTCATTCCCTGATTTGCTAATCTCCCCACACAATTTCCAACCCCATGCCATCCAATGCTTTAAAAGATTTCAACAATTATTTCATTAAAAAACACATCACCAAAGGCTCAATAACCTTATTACTTCCTTTAACATCACTCTCCCTAAACATACATAGACATCATGCATCCTATACACTTAACTACTTTCAAAATCTTTTGAAAAATCATCAACTCAGGACAATGAAGGTGCATACAAAAGCAAAAACTTTCACATGTACACCTATCTTCAATGTTCAATCTAAAATGCAATATTGTTTTAACTTTCAAAAGTCACTAAGGTCCAAAGTTTCTTGATTGTAAAGACTCAAGTTCTGGCTTTGCTTTTAGAAGGAAAACACCTTGCATCCACAAAGGATTCAAGATAAGATGTTGCTTTGAAGTAGGAACCTTGATGTCTTGAACTTTAATGTGTAAGTGACAATTGGAGACCTAATTGAAATTACTTCATACTTTCTTTAAGTCACCTTACCATCATACATGCTTCCATCATTTTTCATGACTATGCTTGAACTAGTGTTAGTTTTGGTGTCAACTTCTAAACACACCAACATGGTCCTAATATTGGGTCCTTTTAGAACTTTCAAACTCACCTAGGTTTAGTTGTGAATCCTATTGGACATACAATTTATTGTTAAGTTGTCACCTAGTTATTAGGAGTGAAACAACTATTAGTGAACACACAAATTGAATAGATACAAAGTGTAGATACATAATTCTTGGAAAGCTCTATGACCCTTAAATAAAATTAAATATGTTTGGCGGGAGAAACAGATGTGGTCAATAATTTGATTGTGTTTCATGGATGGGTGGTGAGCATAAAAAATGAACCTTATATTTTTAAAATCATGTGCAATGTTTTTTTCCTTTATTATTTCACACGATATCAAAGCAATAGGTTGTTAAACATAAAATTCCTATGGCTAATATAAATGTAGAGAAAATTATAGACATGTTTGATGGTACAAATTTTCAAACTTGGAAAACAGGCATAGAATTGTTTTTCAAACAAGAAGCACATTGAAAATATGTTGATGGATTTAATGTTAGACCAACAACACCCACTAATGAACCTAAGTGGGATTTAGAAGATGTCAAAGAAAGGTTGACATTTTATTATGCATGAAAATGAATCAATTAATTCATGTTAAAAGATTTAAAACTTCAAAAGAAATATGGGATAACTCATCAATAGGTTTCAAACTACTAATGTGGTGGTTAAGAATTTTTTCACGAAGAAATTTTATAATCTGAAAATGGCAAAAAATGAACAAGTACAAACATATTTTAATCGATTTTGTCAAGTCCTTGATGAATCAACTAATGCTCATGCCAAAGTATCAGACAATGAAACTACAACTACTTTCTTGGGTCCATGTCAAGGTCATTTGCAAGTCTAATAGGTCTTTAACAAGTAGAGTAAGTAAGGAACTTGTAATGAAACTTTAAATAGTTCATTATTCTACATGACATAATAAACCTCATGAAGGACGAAGAAAACTTACAAGAGAATTATCAATGGCCAATCCGCTGACTTGTGATCATGGTGAAACATGAGCATTGTATTATGGGAAAAGAGGTTCAAAGTTATGAGGGTTCAAAACGTCTAATTTCCAAAGCCCCAATTTAAATTGGCAATTTGGGAAGAATAATTTATGAGAGGAAATATTAATCATGGACAAACAAAGTTTTCAAAAATGCTTGGTCATCAAATTAAAAATGGTAGGAAGCAAATAATAGATGAAAACAATAACAATAATTGTTAAGGAAATCATGATACGAATGATTCCCAATTATTTGCTGCCTCATTGTCTACTTCCATTGATTCTAGTAACAATACTCGGTACATTGATTCAAGAACTAGAAGACACATCACAAGAAATCGAGGGTGGTTCAATTCATTCCGACAAAATGAAGAAGATGAATTTATGTATTTGGGTGAAATTCATGGTGTTGGTACAATTGGCATATTTATACCAAGTGGTGAGGTAAAATATATTCCCAATGTATTATATGTACCAAATTTGACCAAGATTTTAATATATGTTACTCAAATTAATGATGCTAGTTACACTCTTCTTTTTTTCTCTACATAAATGTATATTAAAAGACAAGTACCCCAACAAGAAAACAATTGCCAAATGTGATAGGGAAGGTAACCTTTACCATCTTGGAACACCTATTTTTACAATTGAAAAGGTCAATCTTTCCATTGAACATACTCAATTCCATTATTTTGTCTCAATCATAATTTATTAAAAGATAGTGACTTATAGCACTTGCATTTAGGTCATGTACTAGGAGAACGAAAATTTAAGCAATTGCATAAAAGCCAAGTGATATTAAACATGAAACTAAATGATACCCCCAACTAAAGTTTTGTTCAAATTGTCAATATGGCAAACAACCAAAAAATCATTTCCCAATAAAAGTAGCACTATAGTAGAAAATTTGATTGACCTAATACATTCAAATATATGCGGACCCATCAAACTAAATCATTGAATGACAAAATATTTTATCACCTTTATAGATGATAAATCAAGGAAAATTATTGTTTATTTCCTAAAATGTAAAAATGAAGCTTACTAGAGAAAAGAATTAAAATCCTCCGAAGTGATGGAGGTGGAGAATACATTTCTAATGAATTAAAAAAAATTTGTGAACAATATGATATCTTTGAACTTTTGATATGGCTTCCATAACCTATTTGATTTTCATGGTACCACTTTTTTTTCCATATTTTGATTATTATCATTAAATATTTCATTTCTTTTAAATGTATTTTGAGTTACATGAATGTTCTCACTATAGTATAAATTAATGATGTACTCCCCCAAATTTTGAAAGAAGCTTTAGAAAGAAAAAATGCAACAGAATGGATGAATAGTGTCCAAGAAGAATATAAATCACTAATGAATAACTAAAATTTGGCCATTATCAAAATTACCCCCAGAAGAATGATGGTTGGTTGTAAATGGGTATTTCGTATCAATATAAAGTAGATGGGAATATAGAAAAGGGTGCAAACAAGATAAAACGAACTAACAATGTTATTTTAGAAAAGGATTACATGTCCCTTTGCCCAAATTTTTTTTTTTATACAAATGAATTTTTGAACAATTTTCTTTTGCAAATTGTTATAATAAATGATTATAATTGTTCAAGTACATGAGATTTTTTTTAAAAATAATTTTTCAATAAATATGAATTTTTGAAAATGTGTTGATTCCTTGTAAATTCAATATTTCATTTTTTTAAATGATAACAATTTCAAATCATAACCAAAATTTTATTTTTAAAATTTTTATGTTTTCTTGTATAATAAACTACAACTTTTCTTTACACGTCATGTACATTATACCCCATTTATATGTGGTAAAGGATTTTTGAAGTTTTAAAATTCTTGATCAATTTTGGGAATTTTTAAGTTTTAGATTTCCACATATTTTAGGGTATGAATGCTTTTTTGAATATGGTTAATAGGTTTTTATCTTCTTAATTTTTTCCCATCAATTTTGTTTTATTACATGAATCCTTTTGATGGTCCTTTGCAAAATTGATTCCTTTTGATAGAATAGGTGTTCATTTTCAAAAGTCTTAAATCTAAAGTTAAATTTCAAATTTTATCAAATGCATTTTTGGTTTGAATTTTTTGACGTTCATATGAATGAAAAAGAACAATTTGCCATGATTGCCATGGTTTTAAATGGTAAAACATAAATATTTCTTCAACTTTGATTATTTTCTTCATCATCTAACATCCTTTTTGGCTCATTTTATTGTGATTGCACCCAAAAGTACAAATCTCATTTAGTTGTTAAGGGATATATGCAAGTCCTAGGAATTGATTTTACTAAAACATTTTCCATGGTTGTAAAAATGTTTTCAATTTGAATCTTGTTGGCATTAACTACTAAATATGATTATGAAGTCCATCAAATGGACATTAAAACTGCATTCATAAATGGTTACTTAAAAAAAGAAATATACATGAGATAACTCGAAGGATTTATCCAAAATATAAAAAATAATTTGGTTTGTAAATTACATCAAAGTTTATACAAATTTAAACAAAGTCTAGGAACATGGTATGATAGAATTGATATATATTTGATAAAAATAGATTTATACATAGCACTTCCAATACTAATGCGACGTGAAGAAAGTTGAAAATTCTTTAATGATTATTGCCCTGTACATGGATGATTGTATAATTGTTCACAATGATCGACATAAGTTGTTGCCCAAACTAAAAAAAATCCTAAAGTCAAAATTTGAAATGATTGATATGGGGTAAATTGAATATTTCCTTGGAATTCATATTACATGGAATAAACAACAAAAGACAATCCATCTCAATCAAACAAAATATATAAATAATATTTTAAAGAAGTTTTGTAAGGAATCGTGTAAATCAATCTTCACACCACTTGAGACTAGGATATTAAACTTACAAAGGACCAATCTCCCACATTTGAAAAAGATAGGAGAAAAATATATGATGGTCCATGCAAATCCATTGTAAGAAGTTTAATGTATGTCATGGTTTGTACTTGGCTAAATATAGCATTTTCTGTAGGACTTGTTTTTCAATATTTATCAAACCCAAGATTAGCCCATTTATCATTTGTCCAAAGAATTTTAAGATATTTAAAAAACACATCTAACCTTGGGATTATTTATAAAGGAGGATTTCCATATACTTCTTGATCAAATAAGATTCAAGGATATTTAGATGTTGATTGGGTTGGGGATGTTGATAGTAGAAGATCTACCTTTGACTATGTTTTCTTGTTGAATGCATGAACAATCAATTGGGCAAGCAAAAGACAAACAATAGTTGTTTTATTTACAACTTAGGCTCAATACATGGCTACAATTTTGGCAACAAAAAAGGCAATATGGCTAAGACATTTATTGTGTGATTTGGGTGAAGAATCAAAAGATGTTATTATAATATGTTGTGATAAGCAAAGAATTATAGCTTTAACTCAAAATCCAAAATTCCATTCAAGATTAAAACATATAGAGTTACAATTTCATTTTATTTAGGACAAGGTGACAAATAATGACGTTCAGTTCACTTAGTGCCCCGCTAAAAATACGATTGTTGACATTTTTACCAAGAATATCCAACCAAAAAACATGAAGATTTTATTGTGGATTGTGGAGTTTCACATATATCAAATGAAGTTAAAGATGAAAACTTAGTTTAAAAATTAGTCAACCTAGTGTTATAGCACTTAACTTTTATATTAATGGGAGTGTTGGACATATAATTTACAATTAAGTTTTCCCCTAGTTATTAGGACTAAAACAAGTCTTAGTGAATAGATACAAAATGTAGAAACATAACTCTTGGAAAGTGCTCTAAACCTTCATTAGTATTTAATGTGCTCACATGTAATAAACATTTTAACATGGATGGGAGGTGAGCATAAAAGTAAATTTTATGTTTCTTAAATCATGTGCAATGTTCCTTTCCTTTAAAATTTCACAAATCCAAGACCGTTTTTTTGCCTAGTATGTAATAAATATATAAATGGTATGAAATTGGTAATGTTTCAAGTCCTTACCAAGTTAGTACTAATATAAGATTAATATTGCCTCATGTCATATTAATGCATAGCCCAAAATACACACCAAGTATATGCCAATATACCAAATAGCACTAATTTAAACCAATGTTGGCCAATTATTATTTTGTTTTCATAATCAATAGAGTAAGTTATTTTTTTCATTTTGATTTTTGGACCAAAAAAATAGGCTTATTGATTATCAATTTCACTTTCAAATTTTTACCCTTGTTATCAATTAACTTGATTAATTTGTTTTGGTAATAAGCACTTATGATGCATAAAGTTTGGTTCTAAATACCCACCTTGTGAAACGCTTGTTACACTACCTAGGCAAGGTAGGTTATAAGGTTTTATTTGTATTTTTTTCTTTTTTTTTCTTACTTTGTTTTTTTATGGCAAACATTATACCAAGGATTTCAAAGTTGAGTGCTACATTGAACGGTTTCTTAACAATAATGATATGTGTAGAAAGGTAATTAGATTTATTTTTTCTTTGCAAACATCTCTCTATGCATGTATCCATTGAATACATTTTCTTTCATGTGAAGCTTCAACAATTGCAAGTCCTTGTGTTCAAGCTCTTTGAATTCGCTTGAAGTAGCAATTGCAAGTCCTTGTGTTCAAGCTCTTTGAATACACTTCAAGTTTGCTTGTGTGGAGAAAGTTCAAGATGAAATTAGAGTTAGAAAACATAAGTGTAGATTTTGAAAGTCGTCAGCACATTGACGTAATCCTCATTTTTTGTTTGTCTATGGGCATGCAAAAAACATTGACCTAATCTTCATTTTTGGTTTGTCTATGGGCATGCAAGAAAGATCTTGCTTCTTCTTCTTCTTCTTTGTAGGAAGACTCCGATAGCAATGACAAATTTGAGAAACGAGTTGATGTTTTAGGAAGGCACAAGATTTTATAAGGATTGATAACTCGCTTGGATGAAAACCCTAAGCATGTTATTAAAAAAATTTAAGTTTCAAGATTGATAAGCTACAAAATTAAAAACATCAAACATCCAAGTAAGATATCGAATTTGAAGGATTCAATAATACATTTTATAAGGGTTTTCTCAATTGTTTATATTCTTTCAATTATTGTCTAGCAAGTTATTGATAACCGGATTGATAACCTGGTTGATAACTAGGTGTTTTCCCAATAAGAGGTCAATACGAGTTTGAATCAAACCAATGTTGGGTAGTTCTTTACTTATATGAAGAACCTCCACATGTATTCAAATGATGAATAATAAATTTATTTTTGTATTCTTGATATTTTTAAAATTTGAAAATCACTCCACATTTAAAATCCCAAGACTACCCCCACCAAAAGAATACATTCCAACTCTAATTAATTTCAGACCCAACAATGAAATTATTGCACTAATCCAAAAAAATTAGATTACAAATTATATGAAAATAGATTTTGGGAATTTCAACCTTTTAAACATCAAATTTCTTCTTTTTTTTTTCTTTTTTTTCTTTTTTTTTGTGGTTTGCCTAAATTGCCCCAAGTTCCAAGTGTAATTGCTTCTTGCTAACAAACAATTACCATTATCTCTAACCATGTGTGCCCCTTAACCTTCAATTTAACCAAGGTCATGTGAAGTTAATACACTAAATTCCCAACCCAAAACCATGTTTAATATTAAGTAAAAAGCCTAGAGTTTTAAGTTGGTCATGTGTGATTGCTAATAACCATAAGAATTGAGTTTTTATTTAAAAATTTTGGGTCTCAATTTTTTTAAATGAAAAAAAAAATAAATTTGAAAGACATTTTTTAATTGGTCTAAAAAATTAAGTATCACCAAAACTAGACCTTGTTTTGGATTTAAGAGAGAAAAAAATAAAAAATAAATTTTTAAAAAAATAATAGGCTTTTTTTTTAGAGTATTTTTCTAATTATATATTTTATTATTCCCTTGACGGATTATTTTCTGGAGGTAGGGAAGATAGACTGTGCAAATCTGAGCCAATACCAGCGCATGGATTGACGATCCAGGATCAGCCCCTCTCAAATCGACGGTGTTAAACTACCGACAAGATTCTTGGTCTAGATAAGGCTACCCCCAAAGAAATAGCTTTAAATAGATTTAAAATCCACACAAAAATTAAGGAAAAACAAATTACATAAATAATAATAATAATAATAATAATAATAATAATAAACTAGGACCTAGTAAACAGAACAAATCACCACGCCCAAAAAAAAAACAAAAAAAAACAAAAAACAAATGGGGAAAATGGGCTGCCCAAAAGGAATACAAAATAGTGAAAATAGCTGTAAAATATTTAAAGAAAATTGCACTCAAATTTTAAAGAAAATTTTAAAAAAACATCACAAAAAAAAAAGCAACGATCTGGTAAAACAGAATAAATGGGGAAAATAAAATCATTTTTAAAAATGGAGAAAATGGGCTGCCCAAAATAATTTAAATAAAGAAAATAGCTGTTAAATATTTTAAAACTGGACTAAACATTTGTTGAAAAATAAAAACACATAAAAGAAACTAAAAGTAAAGAATCTGGTTAGTAGAATCCCCCAAAAAAGAAAGAAATAAATAAATAAATAATGGGGGAAAAGGGCTGCCCACAAACAATATAATTAATTAATTAATTAATTAATTAGTTAAGCAACGGCTGACTTTGATTTGGCCGTTGGATTTTTGTGGCTGCACTTTCTCTTCGTCATCCTCGTCGTGTGTTTTTGGGCTCTCGTTTGTGCCTTGCAAGCTTTTCTGGATTGTGCTGCATTTCCCAGAGCTTTTTCTGCAGATCTGCAGATCCGACTTACTTTGTGGGTGTTGTTGCTTAGTTAGAAAGAGACAGACAGAAGAGGGACAATAGAGCTCTGCATTCACGTTTGAGAGAGAGAGAGAGACACACACACATTTGAGTTTAATTTCGGGAGCTTGAGATCATCATCATGGCTTCTACAGTAGCTGCCACTAGAGCTTTGGTCACTCCCACAATACTAGGATCACTGAAGCAACAAAGATTGTTGGGAGGTGAAGCTCTTCAAGTAGTGCCTTCTCTCCTCTCTGTCAGCTCCCGGAGAGCTTCTTCTTTGGTTGTTCGTGCCGGCTCTGGATTGCCCTCTCCCACTAAGGTAATAATAAAATGCAGCTCCAGCTACATTCAGTATTCAATCTTGATTTTGGTTTCTGGAAAAGGAAATGTAGCTAGTCTACTTTCTCTGGTGGTTGTTCAATAATGCTGAGTTTCGGTTTTGTCTATCTTTCTTTCCTTCTCTGTTAGAAGATTGGAAAAAGATTTGGATTTCATAGAAGAATGCTTACAAAGAGAGAATGATTCAGTGAGGGTGATGGATATGTGGAAATTACTGGTGGTTGCAGCAAGCGGATAGAGCCCTTGTCTTTGCTTCCAAGCAGAGCTTATCGTACCTTGATGGAAGGTATGTAAAAATAAATAAATGGAACTCCCATGTACGCTGCTGTTGTTTTCCAAGCACTAGAAATGTTGATGCGAATTGTGACCATGGGTGATTCAAGTTGTCTTGTTCAATGTAGCTGCAGCGATTTCTCAGTTATATATAACAAGAAAATTGTTGGACCTGTTTCAGTTTGGCAGGAGACTATGGATTCGACCCTTTGGGTTTGATGGATCCGGAAGGTGCTGGAGGATTCATTGATCCCAACTGGCTGGTATACGCGGAAATCATTAACGGTCGCTTCGCCATGCTTGGGGCTGCTGGAGCAATTGCACCCGAGATTCTGGGAAGAGCAGGACTGATCCCGCAAGAAACAGCGCTACCTTGGTTCCAGACTGGAGTGATACCACCAGTGGGAACTTACGGCTACTGGGCTGACCCTTACACGCTGTTCGTATTGGAGATAGCGTTGATGGGCTTTGCCGAGCACCGCAGAGCTCAGGATTATTACAAACCTGGATCCATGGGCAAGCAGTACTTCTTGGGATTCGAGAAATTCTTGGGAGGTTCCGGAGATCCGGCTTACCCTGGTGGCCCAGTCTTCAACTTCTTGGGCTTTGGAAAGAATGAGAAAGAACTGAAGGATCTGAAGATCAAGGAAGTGAAGAATGGGCGTCTGGCTATGCTTGCCATCTTGGGCTATTTCATCCAAGCCATTTTCACAGGTGTAGGTCCTTTCCAGAACCTGCTTGATCATTTGGCAGATCCTGTGCACAACAATGTGCTCACCAATTTGAGAATTCATTAGATTGTTTTTTTTGCTTCATTTTGGAAATTTGGCAAAAAACACACCCCCCAACAACACATGTATCATGGCCAGATGAGAGAGTACAAGCATTCTCTTTCTTCCTTCTTTTCCTTTCCTTTCCCTTCCTTGCTTGCTTCCTTCCTTCCCTTTTGTGTTGATGATCATCACTGCCTGCATCCCTTGTTTTGAACCATCATTGTTGTTGGGTGTGTTCAAATGGTCATAACCTCTGGTTTCTGGGTTTTTGAACATTTTCAGAATCAAAGAAGAGTACAAGCATTCTCTTTCTTCCTTCCTTTGTGTGGTGATAATCATCACTACCTGCATTTCTTGTTTGGACCAACTTTACATGGTTCTTTGATTTTCTTATACCTCTGGTACTGGGTTTTTGAAAATTTTCAGAATCAAAGAACCAGGTGAGATCACAAGCATTCCCAAGTTATTCCTTCCTTTCTTTCCTTCTTTCCTTTGTGTGTTATCAAATCACTCCCTGCATTCCTTGTTTTGACCATGTTGAGCAGTTCTTTGATTTTCTTACAACCTCTGGTTGTGGGTCTTTGAAAAAAATTCAGAATGAAAGAACCTTTGGTTTCATGTCTTCTGGAATATAATAACCACTGCTGGTTTCTGAAAACTTTAAGAATCAAAGAACCTCAGGATCCAGATTTTTGAACATTTTCGGAATATAAATAACTTCAATTTCCAGGTTTTTGAAGTTTCTCTCGAAGATCTGACAGGTTTTACAAAAGAACCTCATTCAGGATATGTTCTGTGAGCGAGTTCTATGATTTTTTGAGAACTGTGTTTCAAGGGGGTAAAATGAGTTCTTTAATTTTTGAGAACCATTGTTCTAGGGTTCATATACTCAGTCCCTCACCTGCCAGTTCTGTTTGAAAAAGAAAGAACTGCACAAGGCATGGGTATGATCCATACATTTGCTGCTGCCAGATTTTGTGCTCTTGATCAGCAAATGTTTGGTGGTCATCACTGATGCAATTAATCCCAGGTGAATTATGTTGTCTTCACAAAGAGTGGTTACTTTTTGTGTATAAAAGTAGCTTCTTCACAAGGTGTGATAACTGTTTGAAGAATTGGAAAATTTTGCAAATTGTGTGTTTCAGTGGATTCTTTCTTCACAAGAATGCTCTCAAAATCGCAGTACAAACATTGGAAATAAGCTCCCATTCTTCTTTCCTTATATCTAGTTAGTTATACCAAGGACTGCATCTCTAACCACCCTTTGCAAGCACTATTGAGAAATAACTGGACCTTGCTGAGCCTTGCCTCTGCATTTTGGTAATGGCACCCACCCAGAGATGCTAAAACCTTGCATAACAGAAAAACAAATTTCCCACTGCATCCTTGTGAACAGCTTCCCCACTCTGAAAGGACACAAGAAAAACAAGAACATTGTCAAGATTTTGTGTTCACTGAAGTGTCAAGGGATACAAGAATGCTCTCTCCTGTATCTTCCAGAAGCACACTGTTGGCAAGGGAGATACCCCATCTAAATGTTGGTGCAAAAAAGTGAACTGTGCTCATTAATCCAAACCTGAATTGAGAGGCCTTGTCTCCATCAAGTTCAATATATCAATTGTCATGACATGATTGCAAATCTCCAATTCAAATAGAGAAAAACCTGTAGCCAAAGGACAGAAATGGTGGGAACTCTACATGAAGGCGGGGCACACAGTATTAATTTCATAGTTTTCTCCCCACCCTAAAAGAGAAAAGAAGCAATGCAGAGAAAGTGTCCTGAAACAAGCTCAGAACAAGCAGCTCATCATGTATTAGCTCTGACCCTTATAGCAAGTTCAAACAAGTTCAGACACACAAGAGTTAAGATTCCACCATGTTCAATGCATGCATTATTCTTCAACTTGCTTCCTGGAGGAAGTTATATCTCATCATTGTCTTCAAAGTGCTTGCCATGTCTTTGCCTTCACTTTAGTATCTTCTCCATCCATCTGCAATAAGCTTATGGTTTGTTCAATTCACCTGTACATAACCTCACACCTGTTCTGCATGTCGTCTCTCCTCTCATATCAAATTTGCACACTGGAAAAAGGCTACAAGCTTCAAACTGTGTTACAGCCAGATAGCCATGTACATGGAACCTGAATCCTTGTATCCTTGAGTGTAGCATCATTGGTACAAATGAACAATGCTATAAACGTGCAAGTCTCATTACTTTACCCTAAAGAAATATACTCAATCTCCACTTTGTTTTGAGGACTTTGGAGGGCAAACAAAGCAGGGATTTCTAAGGTGCACCATTTGACAACAAAGCTGATAGTAAGTGATGCTCAAAGAAAGAAGAATGGAACTGACTGGGCAGACACATCCTCATGACAGAAAAGCCTTGGTCAACAATCTCAACCTTATGGACATGAACAAGGTTTGAGATCTACAGACAATTTCAGCTCCAAACCCACTCAAAAACAACTAGTTGCACCACTGAATGCTTGGCAAGAGCTTGCTGAGAGTAAGGGTTTACACAATGGAGTGGTTTACCTTAACCTGGGAATAAATGAGCTGATACACAGCATGGAGGTGTTGTGCACTTGCTTCATTTGGCTTCAATACCACAAAGTTTTGCATATTTGGAGCAAGCTTGGATACCACAAACATGTTTGTCATGTGCATCCCACCACCATGTAGTGTGGAATCCTGGACTCAGTAAAGCATCGATAAAAAGTCTTCCTCCCCTCCCAAAAACAACAAATACTTCGTCTGACTAAGTACTAACATCACATGTGATTCCTTGCCAGAAGATATGAAGGAGATGTAATCTACACAAGGCCCTCCTCTCTGTCTCTGTCTGCACTGCTTCCTTCATGTTGTTCTGGAATCACTGCCATAAGGGAAAGCTCAAATATAGCTATGGTGATATACCTCAAGCTCTCTCTCACCTCACCTCCCAAGAAATTGTCTCTGCCTCTTAAACACAAATACTGGATGTGAGCTTGATGTTTGGAAACCTCACCTAGGTTGTTTGCTGGACTGTTGTGAACTAGGTCAAGGTCTTTGCATAGACAGATAAATCCATATCCACAGATTTACACAAAGCCAGAGCAAACCCCACACCCATCTGTAAGGAAGGAAGGGTGTGGAAGCTGTACAACAAATGAATAAGGAGAAGCTTCAAGCTTGAAGAATGCAGCTTCGGACTACTCCTTACTTAGTGAAGTAAGCGATGCGGAAGAACCAGGGAACCATGAAAATCACAACGAAGCATGCGAGCAGCGAGTTCCGCACCAGCTGTTGTTGCCAGCAAAACCTGAATCTGGCAGTCGATGTCCTCATCGCTGCTATGCCAGTATCTGCTGCCGCTCCCTCTGTCTGAGTCATGGAGGCTGAGGCCGTTTCATTCTCCAACACAGGTAGATTCTCCACTGTTCGTCCACAGATTTCGCACAACCTGTTTCCTCGTATCCTGAACCACTCTTCCGCACAAGAGCGATGACACATGGCTAGGTCTTGCTTGCAGGCGCAGCCAAGCTCCATGGCCTCGCTGTTCCCAGTTTGAAGCCCTAAGTGGCAGACACGGCAGATCTGTTCGCCGTCGGCTAAATCGGCTGCATCGTCTTCCTCCACGCGCTTCCCACGGCCGGTCGCTAGACCCATCTCCAAGTCCATATCCAAAGCTCCAAGCTCCATTTCCTTGCAGGATCGACCCTTCATATTGTGAGAACCCTCGGCTCCAGAAACAGGAACCCTTGTTGCATCCAGGCCATGTCGGTCGGAATTAGAGTCTTTCGGAGCTTCATCGATGCAGCTCTCATTCCTGCCATCGTCTCCGCTATTGTGCAGACTCAAGACAACAAAGGAAGAATCCGATTCCGTAACCATCCCCGGATCCTGGACACTTGCAACTCCAGGTGGTTCAGTGACACGATTGCGATGGCTATCTTCTGCCCCTGTACTCTGACCTGCTGACAAAAACCACTCATCATACCCTCGCTCCCCCGTCTCCTCCGAACTCCTCCCACTCTCCTGCGACTTCAGCTTCTCGACCCTGGAAGCCAATCTCGATAGGTTCACCACCACACCATCTTCACGGAAAGGCGCTCTGGGAGAACCCTCCAGAGGAAGAAGGCGAACATCGGGCGTGCCGGGAGGAGGAGGAGGAGCCATCACAACAACATTACCGTTCCACCCAAACTTGTGCAACACAGCATTGAAGCAAAATCCTCAAAGGACCCCCACACCGCCCTTTTCACTCAGTCCATGTTCATTGAGTTCGGAAACGGAAGCGCAGACGCAGCTGTGGCGATAATGCGCAGCGACGGACGACAGCCGACGGGCATGCAGAGAAGGGAAGCCGATAGGAACACTGGAGTGGTTTCTTGGGGTCTTGTGTTTTGGGTGGTCGGCAGCTTTAAATAGCCAAAAAACTATGTTCAAAATTTAAAAGAGCTAAAATCAATAGATTTATCAATAGCCATAATTCGACCAAATTTTAAAGAAATTTTGCCTTGTTTTTTTCTATACATGGTTCAAGTAGGTAGTCAAAAATATAGAAGCATGTTCAAAAAAAAACTTACTTATGAAATTTAGCTTCTAGCCAAATTTGGGTAAATATTCTTGTGGATCATCTCCACTTTGGCTACATCACAAAATTGACCCCAAAACAAATTTAGAAAACACTGGTCAGTGATTTTTTTTTGTGGCAAAAAATTCACCATTTTGCTAAATAAAAAACTCACAAGCAACATCATTGATGGAACTTATTGGAAAAAATCCCCAAAAATCCCCAAATTTTGAGGAAGAAAGTTATGAAGATTTTTGGCAGATTTGGGGAGACTTTTAAGCTTCTTTTTTTTTTTTTTGAAATTGCCATATTTAGCAATAGGTTCTAGGGGTTCAACAACATGTGATAGGATTCTTAAAATTTTTTATTTCTCTGTCTGTTTCCTCTTAGATAACCAGATCTGGCTAAATCCTCTTGTGCCCGATTGCCACTTTTGATGCAACATAAGAAAATTCGGAAAAACATGCTGGTGGTATTGGTATGGTTGGTTGGTGTGTTTGGGTGGGGCTTTAAAGGGGTCAGGTAATTTTAGTGTTTACCTATTTGAAATGCCTAACGTTGTTAGACAACAGCTACCTGTCAGATACAGGCCTGGGTTTCAAAAGGGGAAAACAAAATTAAGGTCTACACAGAGCATGGGCATAATAATTCTGGGAAAGCCCATGGTGGTTGGTTGAGGCCATGGGCTTTATTGGCTTTTTGCCTACCAAGGCAAGGATATTGTGTTTAGATGTCATTATAGAGTATATAGTAGCTTAAGGGATTTTGACCCCTAGGTAATTCAAGGTCTATTTTTATATGAGGATTTTTCGAAGAAGATCATATTTTGGCTTGTGTTGAAGCTTGAGATTAGTTGTAGAGTTATAATAATATCTTGAAGGATTTTGGTTTCTTTTTAGAGGATTTTGGGAAGATTATATCTTTGCATGGTGAAATATTTGAGTCTCCATAATTCTCCTTTTGCCTTACAATCCTTTTTAATGTAAATGGCAAGGCCACATGATGAGGGTTTTTTTCCAATTTTGTGATGACAATCATCCACAAGAGGAATTAGCCAGATTTTTGCTACAGCTTAGAGAGGAAAGTAGAAAAGTTTAAGAATCCTGCTATAGTGCATTCCACACTTTAGAGTAATTGATAACAAGATCCATAAACCAGTGGCACACAATCCTGCCTTATTATACACAATTCAAGCTTTAGAGAACACATGACAATAAGAGTGGAAAAATAGTTAAATAAGTTTTTACCCTACCATCTATTGAATCATAGAATTCAACATTCTAGAATCTATTACATTGCTGCACACCGTTCTTTTGGTAGTGTAAACCACATATGAAGGCATAGGTTGTCACTTGGTTTTGGCACGCACAGCAACAAAAATTGATCCTTTATCCCCACGACCAATGCGCATAGTCTCGTCCAAATATGTTGTGTCAATCCACCTGTAAGAAATGATATGTTAAAATTAGAATGAGTATGCTCTCTGGTTATTGTGTCACCAATTATAGCATTCAGCTCACATTGTAAATCAGAAATCATTATATGATTCTACAAGTCCCCAATAAGGTGTCACAAGCAACTTATCACTCACTTAATTTTGAAGTCAAAACTCTCTAGCTTTATTGCCCAGGTTTATATGCTAGGAAAGATTGACTCACCCCTTTGGATTGATCCAATTCAAAGAAAGTGATGGAAACTCTAAGTTGCCAATTTTGACCTGAAAGTTTTTGAAGGTTACATCAACACGAATCGACCCTTTTTCAGAGGGGGCCACCTTCACCACCTTTGCCTTTATTGTCAATGATCCTGAGAATGCCCGATACATTCCTCAATTCAGCCAAAAAGAAATGTGGGCAGTCCTAATAAGTACAAACTAAGAACATGATTCCTTCCTAAGAACTTTCTTGTACTTATGATTTAAGCCAAGCTTAATAGAATTAAGAAACAACATGATAACAAGGTAATAAATTATTCAGACCTCACACAAAATAGTAACTGATCAGCAAGTATGAAAACAAGGAAACCCAACCATAAGGAAAAGAGAAAAGAAGACCAAAACAAAACTGATCAGATTAAACAGGATCACCAGCCATAAGAATGTATGTTCAGGGAAATTCAACAGCACATGTATGGTATTAACCACTTACCCTAGCATCCCCTCCTACTCATCAGCTCCCTGCAATGGTTGGAGGTTAAACCCTACAAATTAACACTGAAGAAACAACTTGGTGGTTGATGCCTACCATCAATATTGAAAAAAGTAAAGTCAGCGATATTTTGTGCCACTCCGCCCTCTGCATCAATCACCTGCACATCACAAGTTTTTGTCAAAGGCTAGGCCACTTCATGCATCTTGGTCTCCTTTGATTCAAAAGCTTGTACTAGAAAGTGAAAGTGCAAGTCTCATATGCTCTATCATACCCAACATTAAACCTGCAAAAATCAAATTTTGGCTCCTGAAAAATAGAGGTTGACTTGCCCTGTGAGTAAGGCAAAGTACATCCCAAAAGGAGAAGTTCATCTGCACCACTGGTGAGACACTGGATGAGCCATTATCTCAGTTACTTGATGAAAGGATCTTGAGAGTAAAATTTACCTGGGTGCTGCGTGTCTGCCGAACAGATCCAAGGCTAACAGGTTTCAAACGTGACAAAAAAGGTCCCTCTTCTGTGCCTGCATACTTGTCTGATTTCTTCTCTGAACAATCTCGAATCCATTACAATGTATTAGGAACATGTATGTGATGGATACCAAAGAAACTACCACTTCCAGGAAGAATTCCAGAACCTTAAAACCAGATAAAATTCCAGAAACCTAACACTCTATGATGTATGCCTCATTTTGTCAATAAACAGGACTGCCTTATTCCAGTTTGCAGGCACACCATCAATTGCAGCTGTGTATAGCAGTGCCCAACGCCCAGAAAATAACGGGGAATTGATGGGGTCAGCTGTTGGATTTTGGACTTCTAGTTCCTGCATCCATAACCATTCACCTCAGAAATATCTCCAATCACTTGAGAACTTGAGTGACAAATAACTTGGATAATGGAAAAGATTCCTTACTTCAAGCAGACCAAGAATATGCTGCTTCTGCTGATATGTGGCATCCTGTCACACACCAAATCATACACAATCAAAAATCATGTAGATTCTTCCAACATGTACACTCAAACTCTGAAAGACGTGAGAAACCCAGAGATATCACATCACACAGAATTATCAGTTGATTGTATATATTAGTTTCTCAATTTCAGTTGACATAGCCTATTACTGAGTCCCATTCACTGGAGCTGAATATGAATATTAGACAACATTTGAGGTCTTTACTCATAGCCCTAAACCAGTAAGAGTGGTTTGGTAGGACAACAGAACAGAAATATGAACTCAAGGCTACTTCTTTCTGAAATGGACTGCAGCATGCCACATCCCCAGGCACTTCAAAACCTCTGAGATTTTGATGAATGGCTTATGATTAAGGATTGAGAAGTGTAAAAATTCCATAGAATAGAAAACCAAATGGGGTTCACTGCTCAAAGAGCCAGCTGCAGACCTTTTCAAATGCAGAAACCCTGGAACCCACTAAGGGAAACCCTAGCACCACCAAAAGCAGGCAATGTGATACTTGACTGCTCTCAGTTTGCCTCTTCGAATTGAAAATCATAACACAAAAAAATGGCAGCAGTGGCAGCTTGCTTCAAACAGGTGCGGAGAAGGATAAGCTCATGGAGTATTATGCATCAATGGCAGAAACCCTAGAACCTAGAACCTACTAACAGAAACCCTAGCACCACCAAAAGGAGGCAATATGAAACTTGACTGCTCAGAGTCCACCACTTCGAATTGAAAATTGTAAGACAAAAAAAATGGCAGCAGTGGCAACTTGCTTGAACCCGAGTCCAGAGAAGGACAAGCTCCTGGAGGACTATGCATATTGAAGAAAACTAGTGCTATAACTGGAGATTAAATGGAACAGAACCTAAGTGGCGGCCACCTTGCCGCGATTTGTGTTTGAAACTGCACTCATCACCAATTTCTTCAACTCTTCTCTTGTGTTGACCCCAGATAGCATTGTCACTGTTTCTTTAGGTGTTTCAAGGTCACCAGAACCTCCACTTGTGCTTGCCTGAACAAACCAATGTTGCTGAGAGTCTTCTTTTTCTCGTCTACTGTTCTGCACACCATCAGGTTGATGAACAGAAAATGTCAAAATTTAGTAACGTACCAGCTGGTTTACAAGCACAGATTCCAGTGCAAACTTCCATTCTTAGGGTTTTTCAATCAACATGGACAGTAGAAGAGTCCCTATGGCAGTCAGACCGTGAGAATATCTCTCAAACAGATCTTTCCAAGTTGTAGCTCTCGTCTTGTCTTTGTTGCTTTTCACCAAGCTTCCTTGGCCAATTGTTGCTTCCTAGGCAACTTGCAGATATGCTTTCTTATGCAAATCCTTCACAAGGTTCAAACATTATTGTCATGCAATTCATCACTGCTTCATCTCCTTTGCTTGGTCTTCAGCTCCAGTGCAAGCATTCGCAATCAAAATTGTTTTCACCTCGTAAAACCTAAATTGCACAAAAACAAACGCAGCCAAAATATGCAATGAAGAAACAGTTCTAACCAAACAACCGCAGATTAGGCGCGCCCTGAACGTTATCCCGCTGCCGTAACTGGATTTTGCACTGAACGCTTCCCCTCCTCCGAAGTGAGTCATCTGACGAACCCTGTAGCGTAGCTGCAAAAGATTCGCAAAGTTGGTAGGTTATTGAAAATGTTCAAAATCGGTCTTCTAGCTCTGGAGCAAAGTGACGGCAAAACAAAACAATATGGGAGAATCCTAGGAAAACAGTAACCAACTGATGCTACTTTCTCTTCACCATCCTCCAGGGATCATCATCATCATCATCATCATAGTTAGCCCGTAAAATCTTCAGCGAAGATCGCATTCTTCCTTAGAACTGAAACTGAACGCCTCATGAAGAATAACAGTAATTCAAACGGAGGCCCTCAAATCACCAAAAAACTGGGGCGGGAGGGGAGGAGAGCAAAGAACAAAGAACTCTCGCGAGCTGATTCCCGCAGATAACAAACAACAATACAGTTGAGATTGGAACAGCGAGGGTTGTAAGGAACAAACATGGGAAGTTGCAGAAGGCAAGGGAAGTGCAAGAGTCGCCATCGCCACGGCTCTTGAAAAGCTCTCAACAACTCCAAAACACTTGTATTTGTCACCTGTCAGAAAATGGTCGAATAGAAGCCAAACCCTTAACCGCAATTTTCAGGATACCTAGAACGGTGGATGCAAGGTTAGCTTTTAATACGTTGCTTTGGAGAGAGAGAGAGAGAGAGATCGAGAGAGAGGACTGAGCGCGTGCAACGTATAGCAACGAGCTTCTTTACAAAGTACATGGATTAGAGCATCTCCAATGGTGCTCAGTATGTGGCCCTGCAAAAATATTTCTCACATCCAAGTAAATACAAAATACAAAATAGCTGGTCGCTTTTGAAAATTACTTGAAGGCCAAAAATTTAGAAAGTTTTAAGGAGAGATTCATTGAAGCATATCCTTTAAGCTACGTGCTTAGAACATGCATGCCTTTGGAGGCCCCCTAGCATAGCCATTTTAAGGACGCCAAATTTTTATAGCTGGCCTCATTCCATAAGAATAGGTCACATATATATGACCATGAATGTAAAAAAAATTCTAGATTATTTATTTCCTTTGCTTGTTATCAAGAAAGTTCCGAAAAATATGGTGGCATTACTTTGTACATTGGAAAGCGTGGATAGTCGCAAGCTTTAGTGCACTACAACTAGCATCAATCCACATTCGCTCTTGCTCATGGTGCTCATGTTGTTTAGTTGAATGACCCAAGAGGTAAATAAGGTGAGTGGAATTTTTTTTCATTTTGTCTAATCATCTCCAACACACAAATTGATTTTCAAGGTTAATTAAATGTGAAGGTTCAAGGTTCAATCTGCTAACCATATCTCAATGTTTGTTTGATTAATTCAAGTTTAAACCTAATGTGAAAATTGAGTGGCAAACGAATATAAAAGTTGAATCATCAAATGATAGTCAAATGAAAAAAATTCAAAGTGACTATGAAAGTTGAATAAACAAAATGGGTAGGATGTTGTGTTTGGTGTAGGTGCTTCACATGATGTCCCATATAGCAAAATTTGAATCTAGCAAACTTGACTTGAAAACCACTCAACAACCACCTTCAAAATTGATTTTGATAATAGCACCAAAAAAATTTGTTACAATTTTGATGTGCAAGTACTTTGGCATGGTGAGTTTCATATGCACCTTAAATTTGCTTCTAATCTTAGGTGAAAATTTGTTGAAAATTTTGTGAGTTTCTTCACATCAACAATCTATATGTTGCATTTTCTTTTTTTCATTTTGAAACACATTGTTGACAATTTAAAATCAACATAAGGACTAAATTTTGTCATTTTTTTAATCAAAATTTGAAATACCTGGATCTATACAAATCACACATTTTAAAAAAAAAATAATCAATCACTAACTTCATGTTATCATATGAAAAGGCAAAGGAATTTGTTTGAAATATTTTTCTTAATTTCAACATATAAGCAAACCACCATGAGCATTATATCATCTCAAGCTAGCTCCATCAATTTGATAAAACAAGAGAAAGAGCAAGAGAGAATCAAATAGTTGTGTAATGTATGGGATCCAAAATGGTCAAAAAAGTTTGATGGGCTTCAATTTGATCCTCTTCTTGCCAAAGCTTTTTGCAGTTTGTGCAAAAAAATGAGAATACCAACTCTAACTTTGGCCACGGAAAGGGAGCGAAGAACATCAAAGTTCATGTTTTTTCATGAACACTTGAATTTTCAAGCACACAATAAAGTAATATGGGTGAGAAAAAAAGTCCATAAATATTGATAAAGTGGATCTACCATGGTAAAAAATATGCAAATGAATTTGTCCTCAATTTCTTGAATGCTAGATATCTAGGGGGTAAGAAAAGTCTTCCTTTCACCAAATATCATCCCATGTTGAAACTATTGAAATCTCGTGGAGTTCAAGGATTCCCAACAAAATCATATCATGATAGGTCTACATGTGTTGAAATGATTCAATGCAATGTAAAGTATGTGAAGAAGACCACTATGGAACACAAGAAAGCTAGCCTTTTTTGGGGGTTTGTGGAGGATGAATCTATTGACATATCTATGAACACCCATATGATTTGTTTACTTGTTATTCTTGGAGCATGGATGACTTGCATTCACATATTTTACCTTTGATTCCAACACCAAAAATCATCAAAATAACATTATTCTAAATTATTTTGAAATTTTTCAAAGAGTTGGGCTTGGACATTGACCAAATGTGTAGGGTTCAATTGAAACAAAAATAATATTACAACAATGAAACTGAAAGGCTTAACAACCAAACTAAAAGAAATGAATTCTTAACTAACCTCCATGGATTGTGTGACATAGACATCCCTTGGTAATAGTAGGAACATCAAAAAAATTGCCATGATGTCTTGAAATAGACTTTTTTGCTCCATAATTATTTATTTATTTATCTATTTATTTGCAAACAATTCAAAGAGACAAACATTGCTCAAAGACTTATAAAAAGATTATCATATGAGCTCCATCTATTTCTTTTGATTCAATTCAACAAGGTGGTTGTACCTACATGATAAATAAGAAACATACATACAACATACATTGTATGTATGTTCTCAATTTTTTTTATTGGCTATCATAATGATTGGTCCATGTGTTTTGTTATTAGTAGTTTCTCACCCAATGTTTTTTTTGTTTGCAAATTTTTTTTTGGGTTATGACTTTTACAAAAAAAAAATTGGATTTTTTTCAAAAAATTCACCCCAAAAACAAGGCTTTTGGATTAGGTTCACTAGATATAGAATGTTGCTAAACAATGACATGTTTTTTAAAAAATTAATGCTCTACTTGTCTTGTTGTTATTTAATGTTAAATCCTTTATGGGACACTAGCCAATGAAGCAACATTAGAAAATTGGAAAAAAAATCATTATTCCCACATTTTTGCAATTAGAGTTTTAATTTTATGGTTGAAGGTGGATAAAAATAAATAAGATAAATAGGTCAATCATTGAACACTTAGTGTATTAAATAAGTTAAAATCCATACACATCCTTCCATTTTTAGAGTTCATAGAGATTTTGTAATTGTAACCTTCAATCTAGGACATCCAACAAGACAAATAATACTCAAATTTGTCAAGAAATGAACAAGGTCCGCCCTTTGAAAATGAAAGTGGCTAAATGTTTAGATATCGACTTAATAAAATAAATTTTCAAGGTATGCCTTCTAGAGATGAAAAGGGCTAAGTGTTTAACTATCAACTTAATAAAACAATTAGTGTTTTGGAACTCATAATCTTTGGACATTGTTTTATTGTGTATGGAATTTAAAAAGATCTCATACAATTTTAGTTGGTGTATCCATAAGTTTTTTAATTGTTCAAAATGGACAAAAAATGAGAAAAATATATAGTTTGAAAATCAAGGGTTAAATGGTTTTTGCTCTTTGAGTTTATCATCTTCTTGTTTTTTTCTTGTTGCTTTTTTGTCTTTGGAGTTCAAAAAGCTTTTGTAAAACTTCAATTGGTGCAACCATGGTCAAGAAAATCTTTCAAAAAGAACAAGAAATGAGAAAAATATAATAAATGTCCAATTGTAGGATAATGATTGATGATGATGAGCGTGTTTATGCTAAGTAAACTTGGATGTGAGAAATATTTTGGTAGGGTCACATACCAGGCACTGCTAGAAATACTTTTGACCTTTGTTGGGCCATTTACCAGCCTTGAGAAACTATGCAAAAATGTTGGGCCAAAATCATTTTGTTGAGTCAAATTGACATGTTTTGACTGTTCTAGAAATACTTTAAACCTTTGTTGGGCCATTTACCAGCCTCCAGAAACTATGCAAAAATGTTGGGCCAAAACCATTTTGTTGAGTCAAATCGACATGTTTTGACTGTTCTTCTTCCAATTCGTGGCTTCACATACTCAGCACCCGTGGAATAGCTGTAAGGCCATTGTAAAGAAGGAGATGAGCATTCAGAAGATCCTAAACATAAGTAGATGACAAGTCAACAAGGAAAGAGAGGCCTTGGGGAGGCACCTCACACCAAAAGACCTTTTACTCTTGTAAGAAGCCTCTTGTGAACGTAAGGTACCTCATTTTTTGAGGTCATTATTCACAAATATAAGGTGCCCTACAAATACACTAGGAAATTTCTCCAAGAGTTTTCTGGATAAGTGAGTACCTTGTAAAAATGAAGACAAAATGAGATTTTAGGGAATACACAATATGAGAATACAATGCATGTGTAACATTGTATGGGAAAACACAATTTTAAGGAATACACGTTTTCTTTCACACATAATATTTAGGTTTTTCTTTTTTTTGGTGGAAATTTTTTGTCACTTGGAGACCAAAAAAAAAATGGGGGCTTAAAATAAATCTTACACATGGTTTTTTTTTGGGGAGAAAAATGACCAAAAGTTGCCATATTTCAAGGGGAAAAAGTTTGAAATTGTTAGATTTAGACTATGGATTCTAGGCTCTAGCATGTCACCAAAATATAGCATGGTTCAAAAAATAATTTTACTTCCATGTTTGATCTATAGCCAAATTTGGCTAAGGCCTCTTGTCAATGGTCATCAGTCAACCAACTGCACAAAAAAATAATAAAAAAAGCCCCTAATCATATTGTGAACTAAAAGTGGTAACCAACATTTTTTCCTAATTTTGCACAAAACGTGAGGGAGAGAGAATTTCTCTATTGCATTTGAGAAAAGAAATTGCCATAATTAAAGATATTTTGTTAAGATTTCGCCATTTTTGCGCTGCAGTTTTTTTTTGTTGTTGTTTTGGAGCAGCTTTTCTCACCACATTTCAAAACAGTTTTTCTAGAAAAAAGAGTTGTTAATTAAAAACTGGGAAATTGAAAGAGAAAAAAACACTGCTTATGAATTAGAGCTTGTAATTTATTTCGGGTTTAACCATATTTCAGTGTTTATTTCTAATTAAGTATTCTAAAACTTTTCTAATTCGTAGGAATTTGGGCGATAACCATCTGGTGCGATCGCCAAAGACCATTTCAAGTTTCTGTACATTCGTTTCGCTGAGATTTGGGACTAGGTAGTGTCTGTCCATCCAACATATCATCCACTAGAAACCCTAGAAAGCAGCAGAACATTATATAGAATCACTTTGGACGCCTTGTGAAGTCTTTCGCATTTCGCTGTTGCGGCGCATTCGGCTGCTCTTTACTGGTTGCGGCCATCATGTCGCACAGGAAGTTTGAGCATCCGCGGCATGGATCGCTGGGCTTCCTGCCCCGCAAACGTTGCAAGCGCCACAGAGGAAAAGGTATGCTGATTTCTTTTCCGCGGATTTAGAAAAATTGGTAGTCCGTCGCAGCAGTTTTTTGTTGTGTTTTCCCCCCCCTTGACCTTTTGGTTCTTAGTGCAGATCTTCATCTGGCTTGATAGATAGTTTTTTGTAGGGATATCTTTCTTGCTAGCGTGAGAGGTTCGTGTGTGTAGAGGTAATAAGGCTCCTATTCTGAGCGTTATTATTATAATGCGGATGGATACCCGTCTTCATTTTTTTTCCCCCCCATCTGATGCTGTAACCTTTAGTCGATGTTTGGTCTAGGTTTTATTTGTTTTCTCCGGTAATAGCTACTTTAGTGATATATAGATTTATTTTTTCCGCAGTAGATTCGAAGTTGAAGCTGTAACTTATGGTTGGCTCTGTTGCAGTGAAATCTTTCCCTGCCGATGACCACAAGAAGCCATGCAGTCTTACTGCATTTTTGGGTTACAAGGCCGGCATGACCCACATTGTTAGGGAGGTGGAGAAGCCTGGGTCCAGTATGTCATCTAAACGCTAAACTTTTGCATCACCTTGTTGTAAAGGCTTCATTTTTTATCTCAGTATGTTGCTGTAAGATAGCTTGTCAGTTTTGGATCTGAAAGAGGGTTGGTAAAATTGTCCATTGATATTCCTATGTGCACTGCTACAGAACTGCATAAGAAGGAGACATGTGAGGCAGTGACTCTGATTGAGACGCCGCCTATGATCGTTGTGGGTCTGGTTGGTTACATTAAGACCCCCCGTGGCCTTCGCTCTCTAAACACTATCTGGGCACAGCACCTTAGTGATGAACTCAAGAGGCGCTTCTACAAAAACTGGTACAAGAGCAAGAAAAAGGCTTTCTCCAAATATACTAAGAAGTATGAGTCTGAAGAAGGTAAGAAAGACCTCGAGTCTGATCTGGAGAGGATGAAGAAGTATGCAAGTGTTGTCCGCGTGCTTGCTCACACTCAGGTAAGAGTCTTGGAATTCTTTGACCCTAGCTTTGCATTTCTGGTTCTCTGTTATGTATCTAACATGGCAACTGTGCATTTTGAACTAGGATGGAATTGTATGAAACTTTTTTGCTGCAGAACTCATAGCTGTCATTGAATCCAATGCATTTATACCAGGTGCGAAAGTTGAAGGGAATCAAGCAAAAGAAGGCACATCTTATGGAGATTCAGATCAATGGTGGCACCATTGCTGAGAAGGTTGATTATGGCTACAAGTTTTTCGAGAAGGCTATTCCAGTTGATGCTGTCTTCCAAAAGGATGAGATGATTGATGTAATTGGAGTTACAAGGGGCCATGGTTATGAGGGTGTTGTGACCAGATGGGGTGTGACCCGTCTTCCCCGCAAAACTCATAGAGGTCTGCGGAAGGTTGCCTGTATCGGGGCTTGGCATCCAGCCCGTGTGTCCTACACTGTAGCAAGGGCAGGACAAAATGGATACCATCATCGCACAGAGATGAACAAGAAGGTCTACAAGATTGGAAAGGTAGGCCAGGAGTCCTTTAAGGCCATGACAGAGTTTGATAGGACAGACAAGGATATCACTCCTATGGGTGGGTTTGCTCACTATGGTATTGTCAAAGATGATTACATCATGCTCAAGGGCTGTGTCATGGGTCCAAAGAAGCGAGTGATCACCCTTCGGCAATCCCTCTACAAGCAGACATCCCGCAGTGCACTGGAGGAGATCAAGCTGAAGTTCGTTGACACATCTTCCAAATTTGGACATGGTCGCTTCCAGACTTCCCTGGAGAAGGCCAAGATTTATGGTAAAGTGAAGGCTTGAATTTTTGGTGGTTTTGGGGCTTAAGGTTGGAAGGCAGGTTAGGATGTCTTTTGCAAGGATGACTGGGTGAAACAGGGTCTGCTTTCACATGCAGCCTTTTTTGGGCCACTGGCAAGTGCCACTTGGATGTATGTGAAGCAAAAGGTTTTGCTTCATGCTACTGCACCACTGCTATGCCCCGTTTCCCTGGAGAAGCCTTGTTATGTGACATAGTCTTACTGAATACAGCTACATATTGGCCTTGTCTACAAATGTATGAGTGATATTGTGGTCAATTGCTCAATTCTTTGTTTGTGGCATTGTGCTTATGTGAGGTGCATCTGTTTTTTGATTGTGACAAAAGCTGTCAATGAAGTTTCACTTTAGCGAAAGTGTAGTGTTGAGTATTTGATCCCCAAAGATAGGTCTGTCATCAGGTTCAAATTTGCACTTGATAGCGTAGTACATGGGATGTAGTGGCCTCTGGAAAATTCCAACCTTGTGGTATGGAGGCAGCCGGCGAATTAACTGCTGTAAGGCCATCTTTGAAGAATGTAAAGCAAACTTTTCAGGCATGCTGCAATGGTTGAATTCTCTCAATTTTTCAGTAAACACATTTTCAGTATGTGTAGAACATTTTCAGTTTTGGTATAAGACCGGTACAGTCCAAATGTAACCAAAATTAGGTAGTATAAAGGGAACCCACTGGCATTGTGCTACTTTGGAACTAAGGTCTGATGAGAACAAAGAAGTAAACAACCCATACAATCAGACAAACCGAAACATCACAAACTTTGTCTGCAGAGCTTCAACTGGAAAAGAAGTTGCAAGAGAAGAATCCACAAAACTACAAAAATCATACACAACAAAAAGTGGCACACAGGTCTTGAAGCAACTGGTGAAGAAAATGCAGCTAATCTCAAATGCTTTCACATTCATCACCATTCAAGCCAGATATGCTTCAATGAGTAGACTATCCGAAAAACATCATATGTATCATATGGAAAGTGGAAATAGCAGTGGGTCAAGGAAACTAAGTATAGTGATAATGTGGCTCCAGCTTGCCATCTAAGTCGTTGTAGTATAGTGGTAAGTATTCCCGCCTGTCACGCGGGTGACCCGGGTTCGATCCCCGGCAGCGGCGGAAAGTTTTTTTATTTTTCTTTCCATCTGTATCCTTTTTTGTTAGAAATCCTAAGAGAATTAAAAACGCCTTTTACTGAGACTTTAGCTCAACATAACCAAAACATAATGATCAATTAATAACCAGCCTAATTACCTAGGTTGATCCCCGCACTCCATCCTCAATGCCTACCCGACAATAGTGAATAGGTACTTTTGTATGTTGTCATGGTAATGAACAAAATTCCACAACTTTTCAGATCCCACCTCATATCATTGATCGTTGATGGACATTGTGAACTTCAATTGTTTGCACTATGACAACTGCAATGGTTATCACATCCATGATGACAAAAATGCTTGCATCCATAATGACTGCAATGGTTGCACCCTCAAAATCATCACCATTCAACCCTGATATGCTTCTATTATGAGTGGTGAGATCATCATCATCAAGCTCAAAAGTGTGGGTTTATTGTTATCTGATGATCTGATAACATAACTGTTACAAGGGTGTGCTTGCAGGCTGGCCAATGCAGATTTTATAGACACAACCCATTGATGGAAATGCTGGTGTTTATATGCTCCTAAGGCTCATGTAAGCTTAGTGAAATTTGATGAGGTACACATGCACACACTTGGCTAAAGACAAAAGGATTGAGCAAAAATTTGGGTTCTTGAACTTGATTAAGTTGAAGCTTCTTTTGCACTCTTCAAGCTTGCAACAAAATCAGCAAGCTCGACAATTGCAGTTTCATCACCATCCTTGGTCGCCACCAATACCTTATGTGCAATGTTGATGAAAAGACCTATCATGCCAGAAACCTTGACAAATTCAGAAATAAAGAAAATCACAAGCTTTTTGTCCCGAAACAATAGCAATAAAACTAGTGAACCCCTTTCAGATCTTCACACTGAAGATCATCAGAAATTGCATATGATTGGTTGTTTTCATTGGCAAGTACTTTGTAAGCACATTTTCTGAAAGTATTTTGACAATTGGGTTTTTGGGGACAAGGTGAGCTACCATTTTCAATCACTCCCGGAATCATATTGATCTTGTTCTCCAACTCAGCTGGGTTCTTGATACCCTCCGGGAATCTGCTAAGTGTCAAAGATTGAGAAAAGTTTAGATGGGAACAAGACGAAGTGGTTGATTATAGCTTCCTGTCAGACCCTGTGTATAAGGGGAAATATCAGCTCATTGGTTAGGGAAAATGCATACAAAACAACAAGGTAAAGAGAGCAAGCTGCAGACCTGACATCAACAACCATGTTGCCCAAGTCAGTAATTACAGGTCCATCTTTTCTCAAAGCATTCCGAATCTCAGGCACTGCACCCCTTGACACCATGAGATTAGTTTGCCAACTGAGAAAACAGTACTATAACAACACTACTTGTTGGCATGAGAACAGGGGTCTTCAAGTTTCAAGGACTCCATAAACTCTCATTTCATCCAGCAGTTAGCATGGGAACCTGTGATGGAAAGATCCATGGGATCCAACAGGTTTCAACTCTGCAGGACCCAGTAACAAGAGAAGTACCAAATATTGCAATGATAAAAGATCAAGGGATGTGTTGTTACCTCCCCCAAGGCCAACAAGTGCCCGGAGCACAGGAGACAGAGCAAATGGTAGAACCTCAACCTGTTCCCCAAGCAAAAATCACAACCATGTTCAGAGAATGTAATAATGAGGTGCCAAAGAACAGAATACACCAAACTTGAAGACAAAATAGAGAGTACAATGCCATTCCTTACCGGGACTGGGAATGTTAGACCCAGCTCTGGAACCACTTTGGTTTGGTCAATGAGAATAACACATTGTTTTGCAATTGAGTCCACCACCTACACACACGCTCTCCCATCAAGTCATTTGCCTCCAGTTCCTAAGGTCACACTTTTCAGTAAATCATCAACTGGCTGCAATTTGATCAAGCATGCAATGCAAAATTTCAAGATAGAACAACCCAAGTAAGGCTCTCCTGATATGTGGTTGATAGCTACCTTCTCCATGGTGTGTGCAGCTCCTCCACCCTGAGAGAGCAACAGTAGTCAGTGCAAAGTCCTCTAGCAGGTGACTTGAGATGATGTTTGGGACATAACTACACAAGCTTTGCAATGAGAGGTGAGCAACGAGATGAAATTGGGGTGACCTTAATAAGGTTCATAGATGCATCCACTTCATCAGCACCATCAAATGCCACATCAATGTGATTGACATCATTCAGGTCAACCTGTCACAGAAAAACCATCTTCCCCAAACATGAAATTTAGAATGTGACTGCAGCAAGCAGAAGCTTACCCCAGATATAACTGAGATGATCTTAGTCCAAAGCCCATCTGCTAAGACCTGGGTGAAATTTCTAATCAACCGAATTCCCTCTTCTCTCAGAACATTTGCATTGAAATGTAGAAACCTAGGAATAGACACATAAAGGAAAAAGACACACTTACAGTCTTAACACCAAACTGTCTTGCAAGAACTCGGGATTGGTAACTTGTTGCTACCCCAACCACATCCTTAACCTGCTTCAACCATCACCCACAGAAATCACGAATTCTCTTTGCAAAATATTCTTTCAATTGGAAAAGATTTTTAAAGCCCAAGAAACTGCACAATCTTGATCAAGAACCCAAAATGATAGTCAAGAAAATTGCACAATGAGTTACTTGTCCTTTCAACTCAATAGAAAAGCTATGCTTCATCATGTGTGCAATTCCCAAATTCGTTGCTTGATTGAAGCTTCAATGAGAGAGAGGCTTGGAGAAGAAAGAGTTCATGTTAGACCAACCTTGTTCTGAGAGATGAGCTTGCCAAGCTCCTCAATGGCCATGGAGGCAGTACTACCAGTGCCAAGCCCCACGATCATTCCAGACTTCACCAGCTCCACAGCCTTTCGTGCAACTGCTCTCTTCAGATTGTCTTGAGTGCTGGCATCCAACTCTGCTTGCAACATGTGGTTTGTCTCAAGAATCAATCCAGTACCTCAGACAGTTGGTTAAAGCTAATGACCAACTTTGAATCATCCGTGGGGGTCCAATCTTCAATCCCTCAGATTCTAGATGTTAACCTAAAACACCCAGCTACAATGGTGAGAAGTGGAAAACTCTGTCCATTTCTCTAGAAGACTTTTTCTTTCTTTCAAAGGACTATACTAGTGTAAAGAAAAGAGCAACAAACCAGGAGCAGGGGCAGTGGCTGCTAGAGCTCCGAGAGTTAAATTCTTCCTTCCTGGCGCTGTTGCAGCAGCCGCCGCATGAAGTGAAATCTTCAAACCCCCGAGCTGCTGATCCCACTTCTGCAAGCTGATCAGGTTGAGATGCTTTCTTGCTCCAAGTCTTGCCAGACCTTGGAAGCTCATCTGGCTAGAGCCCACAATCCCTGTTGATGCAACGGCATGCTCGAGCAGTCCTGCTGGTGCCATCTCTGCAAAAAGCTCTGGACAGAGTCCCAGGACAACAGCACACTTCTAGCAACACAGAAATTCAGCAAAAAGAACCAAAAGAATGCATCAAAAACACATACCCAAGAGCAAAAACTGACGATTTTCAGGCCAGAAGAAGAATACGCACCAGAGAAAACAGGGATTTAAGGGCAAACTTCACTGAATCCTGAGCTGGGTGCGCGACAATTTTGCAAGGAACCGACGGTTGGACTTTGGCAGGACATTGTAAACATGCGCTTTTTGGAAGCACCGCACTCAGCTGCTGACACAATCAGTCTTGGAAATGTGACCTCCTTTGATGCAGATTCTCGAGTGGAATGATTAGCTCTTAACCTAGATTCTGGGATGGAACGTCGTCTTGATGGCTAGGAGTGTTAAGCTAGGTGTAATGGAATCCTTGCTACCCACCAAAAGATGGAAAGCACCACGCTCAGCTGCAAACACAATCAGTCTTCAAAATGGGACCTAATTTGATGCAGATTCTCAAGTGAAATGCTTAGCTCTTACCCTATTCTGGGATGGAACGTCTCGCTGGCTAGGAAATCTAGGCTAGGTGACTCATGTAGTCATGAAATGGAATCCTTGCTAGGCACCCAAGGTGGAAGATCTTTAAGCACAAACAACAATCTGGAGTCTAGAGCATGCCACACATGTGTCCTGTAGGACCACCCAAGTTTGGAACTGAAGGAATCATTGCTCTCTTTGTTTTTTCACTTCCATTTTTTGAAGAAATGGAAGGGCACATGCTACCCCCATGACCTTTAGCAAATAGAAAGAAAGAAAACCACAAAGAGATTTTGTAAGAACCTTGTATATAAAAATAATAATTAATTTTTTGAGCTGATTTGGCCACTAATTTGCTTTGCTTTATAGTCAAGCCCCAAAGAAAGCCAAAAAAATTTAATCCAAAATTGTAATAATATTTTTGTTTTTCTGCTTTTTCACACTGTAAGGTGTACACTTATATGGTGTAGTATTGTGATATAATGTTTTGTGGCATACTACAGGCACTTGGGTGCTGAATAACTATCTTATTTTTCAAAATTCACTTCAACAGTAAAAAATAATGATAGATGAAATTTCGGCAAGAAATATATGCAACTTCTTTCACAGTTTTCTGGACCTTGCACCACTATTATAATGAGACCTTTTTTGAAATTTTATACTGTGTCCTCTTTGCAAAAATGAGACCAAATTATACAATACAGACATGTTGTCAATTATTGAATACTTGCTCTACAAGTGTACTGGCCTAAAGCAAGAGGCTACCAGATTTCCACAAATCTTTATATTTTGCTGTCCCTTATAATCTTCTTAAATTTCAGCATTTCAAACAGAAAATTTCTAGAAAATTCATATGCATAAGTTGCATCTGCTGGAGGAGATGATGGTCAACAATCTAGAGAAATTGTAGCATGGAAAGAAGTTGCACATAGCAGAATTAGTTGTTTGTGCAAAAGTGAAGTTCACAGGGTTTAGGGATCAGAGCAACATTGAGCAGAGACTCTGTGCTACTCATCTACATTCCGCAAGCTAAACTGGAATTTCCATTGAGTACAAAAGAGGTGAGAGCTGATTTAAGTTTTTAGACCTCAAAAGAAAACTGAAGCAGAATCTGCACCTCTTTAGAGTTGCTTGTGATGAAAGGGAAGCCAAAACACTCCAGATCTTTGTGAAAAAGTTTGCCCACTGGCCATCATCCCTGCGGATAACAATGTACAACTTCTGCTCATGAAGCAGGCACCCTAGTTATGTAGTCAGATATGACTTGTGCGCTTTCATATGCACCTTCAACACAGCGACCTAATGCCACCCCCGCAACATAATTGCCCCCCAGAAACACACCCTCCAGTCCTGATTCTTCAAGGCCCTTTTTGGCATCTTCTAGCAGCTCCAGATGCCCAATTGTAAACTGGGGTATGGCACGGGGCCATACACGAACACCAACTACTTGAGGAGGAGGAGCATCTGGCTTCACCAACATGGTGCGTACATCCCTGTCAACAATACGCACAATTTCTTCTTCCTTCTGCAAGCCCACACAGAAAACCCATCAGCAATTGCCTAAAGAGGGCAAAGATTACAACTGACATATTTGCTACAAGTTAGATGCCACTCATTCTTCAAGATCAAGGCAAAGTACAGTGAGCATACCATGGTGACAATTGAAGGAAATTGGGCACCTCCTATGTAGTTCAATAACAGCACTCGCTTCTCAGGAGCCCTGCCTGGGAAAAGAGATGAGCTATAGATGGTTCCTGCAATGCCAGCATGCCCATAAACACACATCCATAAAAGTGGAAGATGAATATGCCAATGCTGCTCTCTTAAGGTAGGACTGACTGTTTTTGTATGTCAGAAGCTGCTCAGGAATGCAGCCATACCCAAAGTCTGGACACCTTGACTCCGAGGGTGCAGCTGACCAAAGCCTTTGAGCTCGCCCCCAACCAGGCGGTCCTCTCGAATTGCTGACAGTGGGAATGAAATTGTCACAGCTGCCACTGGGGGGTAGTAAAATTTTGATAGCGCATCTGCTGCCCCTTGCTATTTGACACAAGAAACAGATGAAATGAGAAATCAAACAGTGGACTGCAAACCTCAAAACATTTTCAAACAGTAACAAGAAATGTCCTACCACAGACACAAAACTGTTCTATCAGCACAGCAGAAATATGAAAGTTCAGATGTGTACAGAGAGAGGCCGCAGTATGTCGCCTGCAACATAGGAAGGCACAGTGAGGACTAGCGCTTTGGTGCCTACTGTAATGGTTCCTTCAGGTGTCTCATATGTCAGAGTGTATCCACCTCCACCAGCCTTCTGAATTGCTGTCAACTTCCAGTTGACCCTCACTTTATCTCCCAAGCTGCTCATGAGATGTGAAAAACCCTGAGCAAGTTCCATACACATGGGCACACAGAATCTAACCATTATCTAGGATCTCACCAACTAACCTCTCAAGTGTGTAACACCTTCCAAAATGGTTAGCATTGATCTCTACTTAAAATTTTAAAATCAAATGCTACCAAGGCCAAGAGTCGAGAGTGTACTTTGCTGCAATAGCTTTGGGAAGAGTGATCAGTCCCTTTTGGAAAGACCCAACAGTCTGGCCCTTAGGTTTTGGCAGTCTTCTGTGGACCCCATGATCATTACACATCAGTATCAGGATGGAAACCTTGAGCTTTCACAGAAAAAGCACACATCAGTTCCCCAATGTCTATAAGGAATACAGCAGTTGAGAAGTTGGGCAGTTGAATGTGACTGCAATTTCAGCTGGTACCAGAAACTTACGGATCTCGTGGTGGTGGAGGATTCTTCTTCCTTTCCTGGAGAAGTTTGATTGTGCCCCCAATGATGCTGCCACCAATGTCCTCCAATCGCCAGACCTTGCCAAATGCAGCTTTCATACTTAGCTTTGCAGGGTCCCCAGCATACACCCCTGCAGATGAACAATCAGATTGATCATTCCTCCAAATGCACGGTCAGAGAACAAGTCAAATCATATGATAACTTGTGCACCCCTGGTGGACTTTATGCAGTACTAGTTGTTCCGTTACCCAATTCAAGTTTCGTCCATCTTCAAATCACAATAAGAACTTGACAACAGAAAAGAAAAGAGGTCTGTGTTGTACCTGAACAGAAGGGCTCAATGAGGCGCTCAAAAACCTCATCACCCAAATTTCGTCGAACAAACTCCTCAACAGATTCTTCACGCCCCTGCACTTAACTCACAAAGATTAGCCCAAATACAGCTGAAAGAATCCCAGAACATTTACTTTACTAAAATCACATACACAGGGCCAAGCAAAGGAAGAGCATTGCACATTACTCTCCAGACTACAACCCTGTACACCGTCAAATAATGGAAGAGCCCAATGGGAAAATAGAAAATTGAATGCTTACAGGAGCAGGAGCCTTAAACCCCATGGCACCAAACCCTGCCCGGAGCTTCCCAACAATACTCAGAAGGTCAAAGAATGGCAAATCAGCTGGCCCTGCAAACAAAGACATATAAAGCTTTGCAACTCAGAGGGTGCATTCTGATTGAGTACCACAAAGAAATGATGGAGCTAAGGCACAGCAGAATAATTACCTGCAGGGACTGGTCGCAGCCTGCCTCCCCACAGCACAAATCGTGGTGCATCAGGGTCTCCTAACACCAGCTCTTCCTTCAGCCCACTGTCCACCTGCCACAATTATAGGTCAATTTGAAAACTTGAAGGAAGGATACAACAAAGAGAGAAACTGAAACAACAGAAAGAAGTGGTGAAAAGCTCTTACCACCATAGATAGCATGGAGTCATTAGGTTGAAAGCTATTGGGACCTTCCTCCCAGAGATAGCCATTTCCCTCTACAGTCGTGATGTTGCCTCCGACTCTTTCTCTTGCTTCCGTGACCAGCACATTGCTCACTGCGACACCATGCCTGCACAACAATAACTCAAATTTCCCAAATTCTTCACCGTGAAATCGGAGCCAACTTCTGGTCCATCGTCCACATAAGCGATTGCAAAAGACTCACAACAACACTAATTATCTGATGACGATTTCGATTCCAAAACCTTGAGAAGAGCATGTACTACAGCACATTGTCGACAAAAGCCAAGAAGAAACCCCAAGTGCAGCTCGATTTCTATGTTCTTCAAGTAATCAAGTACCTAGTGGCTAAAGCTTGCGCCGTGCAAAGACCCGAGATCCCGCCCCCGACGACGACACAGTCATATTGTTCTTTAGGCCCGGTGGTTTCAACAGCTGCAGGCGGTGCAACAGCCGCTTGTTTCGCGAACACAGAAACGGAAACAGAACTGCCACGCCCTCTTCTTCTAGCATGCTGTTTTTTCAATCTCTGACCTCCTCTCTGCAATAACAGTAGCGATGTGTGCACACTCTGCTGCTGTTGTGGTTGTTGCACAGCCCTGCTGCCTCCTGTTGTTGTTGTTGCTGCTGCTATTCTTGTGCATACCTTTAAAGGGCTTGTCAGATAAGCTTCAGAGATGGACACAGACGGAAGGCCGCAGGATGAGCTGCGTACCGCTACCGTCATCCTGTCCATGCCTGCTGCAATAGGACCAAATCTGCTTCAAAGATGGATCAAGCGCGATGGCCGCAACAACGCAACACATGCAAGGGAAACACAAAGAAACGCAGTTGCTTTAGTGAAGGGGAAGAAGCAGGAAGACGACAAAAGCAGAGATTTCATTGGGATGGATAACGTCCATTCAGGGCAGGGTTTTCTTTTTTCTTTTTCCAAAATTTGTGATATAGGGTAAGACGGCCGGTGAGCGAACACTTAAGCGTTCAGGGCAGGCCGGATCCAAGGGGAGGACTCCTTTGCTTCTGGTGTCCAAACAACATTTGAATGCCTCCTCTTTGCGCACCTGATGCACTAAAAATCGTCACAAACAGATTAGAAATGAGAAACAACCCAAAGTAGAGGGGCTCAAAACTCTAAAAAAAAAACAAACCATTACAAAGCTGATTTCTCAACACCCAAATTTATTTTTTTATGTTGCTCTGTTGTTATTAGAGTTCCAGATGATTTGTAGAACTAAAGGTGGCACTCCCATCGCATTTTAAATCGTTTAAAATGAACAAGAAAAGAAATGAGAAAGTCAAAAGTTTTGAAAGTAAGAGGGGTCCAAAGAAAATAAAAAAGAGAAAAAAATTCATGTTCTGTAAGTTGGATGATTTCTAAAGCTTGAGGTAGCACTCCAATAACATTTTAAATCACTCAAAATGAAGCACAAATGATGAAGATCTAAAAGAAGTGTTCGGAGATAGAGTAGTGATCAGTGATGGGCAGTTCTACCCTAGCCATACTGGCGAATCAGTGATCACCCACAAGAGGGTTTAGCCATATTTGGCTACAAGTCAGAGAGGACATAGAAAATGTAAAGCCCTAAGATCGAGGCATTCTCTATGGGACTAGCACGAGATGATACTATTGGTCAAACAAAGAGTTTGTCAAGTGTGTTAGCTTAATTACTTGATTAAATCATAATTAGTTTAATGTTAAGTTGGGTTAGCATAGTTAACTATGCTTTAGTGTAGAGTTGATTCAAATGTGAATATGATTTGAGTTATTTGGTGTTTGGGATAAAATTTCAAGGTGTGGGGTTCTCAAATAAATTTTGATGTTTTGAGATTTCAAAATATAATGTGTTTTAATGCAAGGTTTTTTGGTGCATGGCTTATATGTGGTGTTTTCATTCTATGTTTTGGGTTTGAATTTTTACTTGTTATAGGTGAATCTTATCTTATCTTGAATCATCAAAGCACCATCTTTAGTTTGTTTGTGCAAAATCGTATGTGTTCTTGTTGAATTGAGTTTTTTTTTGGGGTTATGTGTTTTGCATAGGATAGTTTGTGACAAGTGTTGTGAAGGTTTTATTTTGGAGCTTTGAGTGCTTTAGATTAAGCTTAAGATTAGGAGGTCCAAAAGGTCCAATCCAAACCTCCCTTTTTATTTTTCATTTTTATTTTATTTTTTCAAACTTAGAAATTAAATTCTAATGACTAGGAAAAACATTGTAAAATTTTCTAGACAAGTTGGTGTTTATGGCGGAACAAGTCATCATGTCACTTCACATCACAACATGAGGTGAAATACATGACATGAGAAAAAAAATTTGTGATGTGGGACACAACATGAAATGTAATGTCAATGACATCACACGATATTTCAACCTATTTGGAAACAAGTTTTTGGAGGGATTCCTTTATAGACATCGAAAGGTATGACATTAATTCTTGCCAAGTTGCTAATGAATCAACATTTGTGTTGGCGAATCCACATATTTCTAATCCACAAATGGTAAAGTGTCACCCCATCAACACCTTTAGAATGCCATGCCTTTTGAATTTTTGTTGTGATTTCCAAATGAAAATTATAAAAGCATGAATGTGTATTGCATGAAAAAATTCATTCCCACTTTGTGTTATATGGGTCACTATTATAATACTTGGTTTTTCAAATTGGAAATTCTGGTCAAAAAAACCAAATTTGGACAAGGGTCAAAAAGACCACTATCATTTTGGACAAGTCAATTTTAACATGTCCAATGTGATTAGGGTGGTCTTTTTTGCTAGCAGAGCAAAGACCATTTGACTGGTCATTTTGACTAATGAATAGTGGATCATTTGACTAGTCAAATTGTTTAAATAATTTTTTTCAAAATTATTATCAAAAAAAAAAAAAAGGGCCAATAGGTAGGTAGGTCATAAAAATGTAGATAAGTACCACCTACCTCACCTACTTCACCTAACCTAATATAATTTATTTAAATTAGCTTAGCCTACCTACCTTAACCCATTAAAAATGTACATAGGTTGCAACTATTAAAAATTGAAGTCTTGACCTCCCTAATGATAAACCAACTCTTTAACCAATGGACTACACCATCAAAAGGTGTTCAACATTTGTCAAAAAATTTATTTCAACACATCACTACAAGACTATGAGGTACATAGGTAGGTGAGTAGGTAAGTTGTAGTAGGTAGTTAGTAGATGGGTGGGTGAGTGGGTGGGTGGTTAAATAGGTTGTAATAGGTAATTAATTAGTATGTGGGTGGGTGGGTAAATAGGCAAGTAGGTATGTAATAATTAATAAGTAGGTGGGTAGGTAGGTAGGTTGTAGTAGGTTAGGTGGGTGGGTAGGTAGGTTGGTTGTAGTAGGTGAGTGGGTGGGTAGGTAGGTTGTAATAGGCAAGTGGGTGGGTAGGCAAGTAGGTAGGTTGTAGCAGGTAGGTAGGTAGGTGGGTGGGTGGATGGGTGGATGGTTGGGTGGGTGGCTAGGTAGGTAAGTAGGTTGCAGTAGGTGAGTGGGTGGGTAAGTAAGTAGGTAGGTAGGTGGGTGGGTGGATGGATGGATGGTTGGGTGGGTGGCTGGGTAGGTAGGTAGGTTGTAATAGTTGAGTGGGTGGGTGGGTAAGTAGGTAGGTAGGTAGGTGGGTGGGTGGATGGTTGGGTGGTTAGCTGGGTAGGTAAATAGGTGGTAATAAGTAGGTGGGCGGGTGGGTGGGTAGGTTGTAGTAGGTAAGTAAGTGGGTGGATGAATGGGTAGGTAGGTTGGTTGGTTGTAATAAATAGGTTAATGGGTGGGTAGGTAAATAGGTATGTTGTAGTAAGTATGTAGGTAGGTTGTAATAGGTAGGTGGGTGCGTGGGTAGGTAAATAGGTACGTGGGTGGGTGGGTAAGTAAGTAGGTAGGTGGGTGGGTAGGTAAGTAAGTAGGTAGGTGGGTGGGTGGGTGTGTGGGTAAGTAGGTAGGTAGGTATGTTGTAATAGGTTAATGGGTGGGTAGGTATGTATGTATGTAGCAATAACATTGGCCATCTTGATTGAATGTCCTATTTGACTAAAGTTCCATTAGTCATTTCGACTAAAGGTGTCATGTGTTTCTTTCCAACTTGATTAAATATTCCATTTGATTAAGTGTCATTGGCCATTTTAACCAAGGTTGTCAAATTTTTGTCCAATTTGATTATATGTCCAAGTTAACAAATAATCAAATAGGTCATTTCAAATGTGTTGACTGGTCAAAATGTACACATGTCATTCAAGCCCTGAGCCTCTAGTCAAAATGTACATGTTCATTAATAAAAAAAAATTAATCAATCAACTTGAATTGTTTGAAAAACCAAGAATTCTAGTAGTGGGGGCTACACCTATATTTCATTTTTTTTGTTGGAACATTGTTTACAAACCATTGCAGTGTAAGGAATGTGGGGAAGTGTGTGGCTTGCCCAACAATTTAACAAGGTGTACAACTTATGGATTAATCATTCCCCACATTTGTGCATACTATAATGCAAGATCCTTGGGGTGAAGGCTACATGCTTTCATTTGTTTATATAATTAATGTTAAAGGTTATAATGGGTTTAATTAATGGCCAAAAGGTGACAAGGCAACTATCCAATTTGTTCCTACATTGTAGGTCCAATTGACCTCATAGGCCTAATTTCCAACAAATGTGAATGTGTGATTGAAGAAATAAGTTGTAAATCAATTTTGGTGTTATTGCAGATGTTTTAGATTTGATCATCAGTTACCGTTTGTGATGGTGAAATCAAATTGATGGTCAATAAACCACATTTGTTGTGTTCACAATGTGCACAAGTTGTGTTGGCCTTATGAAATTAAGGTTAGGTTAAATGCACATATTCAATATCTTTGATCATTAGTTATCCCATTATTTGTTTGTGATGGTGAAATCAAGTTAATGGTTGATAAACCACATTTGTTACATTCACAATGTGCATAAGTTGTGTTGGCCTTATGAAAGTAAGGTTAAGTTAAGCACACATCTTCAACATTTCAATTTAAGGTTAAGGTTTGGTTACCCAAATTTAAAGTTAAAGTTCATCATGGAGGTGACACATGATATCAATATAAGGGATACTTTGAAAGGTATTAATGGGTTTAAGAGGTGGTAAATGTGTTCAAACCACCCACACCACCATCATTCATAATTAGGGGGAGATTTTTTAGACTCATTGATAAGTTCACCTCCAAGTTTGGTCATTATATAATACACCATTGTTGTGGACATGGATGAAAATACACCATTGTTCTGGACATGGATGACATGTATGGAGCCACCAAGGGGCCCCATTAGTATTTGGGGGCAATTAACATCATTAAACTAGATAATTTTATTTGGGGGAAATTTGATAATTGGTGTGATATGCAACAAATGCATAATCCCTAATGTTGCATATCATTTACATGTTTATTTATTCACATCTTTCATGGCACGGAAGAATTTGTTCCAACATCTAGAAAATTTGCCTATGGATGATTACAACAAATTCATGCATGCCGATGAAATTCATATTGAAGAATGGTGATTTTACTAGTCCCCCAACTATGTGTCTATTATTAAAATATTACAATCCCAACACTGACTTTTGTTTTAGATGTGATCACAACAACTTCTAATAACAATTTGGCCGTTGGGGGTGAAAATGCTACTAGTAGTGGGGTCATGGGAAGTGGGGTAGCCATTGTGAGAAGTGGTACTAATCCTTCCAATCATATTCAAGATTCATTGTCGACATTTAACCCGGTTGTGGAATTATTCCAATAATTGTCAATGAATTATGAAATGGTTAAAAAGGAAAAACTACAAAGTTTACAAAAGTTATAGCATAAGCCATATGAAGGCTTGTGAGAGACTCATGCACGAATGCTTAGGTTGATAACAATGATACAAGGCATTATGGAAGCCTAGGCAATTCAATTTTGGTATGAAATTTTCAACAAAGAGCTTCAACATTAAATGCCATGTTACTTCATCCCACACAACCCTTGATGAATGTGTCCCAATTGTTAAAATGCATCGATGTGAACATGGTGGGGAAATGGGTGGTGATGTTGAAGTTTAATGAGGACAACCAAAGGAATTCCCTAACACCATTGATTCAATAGTCACAAGGCCAAGCAAATAAGGTTGTGTCACAAAAGGGTACGGGAACCAAACAAGAACCATGTGGTTGAGTCCTCATCATATTCCATGGAACAAGGAGGAGAAAACAAATGTTCAAGGTGTGGTGGCCTACATCAAAAGTGTAATTGTTCCACTCCACTTTAAGCCATGACCACTTCCAACCTTCACCCCAATCAACCTTGTTTCCATTATAATATATATGGGCATGATGCAAAGCATTGTTTCACATTGCACCCAAAGTTGGAATAGGGCTAATCACAAACCACCAATGCCAATTAAAACCAAGGTTCTAAAAAAGGCAAAAAAGGGATATGTGTGGTCAACAAAAGGTCAACCAACAAAGGGTTGTCCACCAAGCTAACTCCAAGCAATCCAACACCATGGAGGACATATTTGCATAATTGAAAGCCTTAATTATGAACATGGTGGTCTAGGTGTGCCAACATGAACCAACACCCACAAGTGCATCAACTGGCCATTTTGTCCAAACAATGGGCTTCAAATTTTCATGTACTTCAATCAATCAACTTTTTTTAGTTTTTGACCTATGAATTTTCTTTTGGCACCATTTTTTTCCTAAACCTTGACTTCCATACTACCTTTTGACCAAGTTACTTTATTAACCTAGCTATTGAATTGACATAACTACCTTACCTACCAATTAACAACTAACACCCCCTCCTACTTACCTACCCTCTATCTTTTCATTGGATCAACTTTTACCCTTTATGCGAAATCCTTTATTTCTTTTTAACTAAAATTTTATTCTTGGCAAAACCTATATTTTTTCATGGCTAAGCTTCTACCTCTTAGTAAAACTAATATATTTTTTTAGCTAAACTTCCATATTTCGGCTAAACTTATTTAGTTTTTAGCTAAATCTTTACTTCTTGGCCAACTAATATTCTTTATTAGTTAAACTTCTACCTTTTGCCAAAACCTCTACCTCTTGGCAAAACAAATATCTTTTTTCAGTTAAATTTTTACATGTTGTAAAAATATATTTACTTGTTAGTTAAACCACAACCTTTCAACAAAACTTATATTTTCTTGGTTAAACCCTTATCTCTTAACAATATTAATATCTTTTATTGGTTAAACTTTCACCTCTCGACAATACATTTATACTCTTTTCCTAAACCTTTACTTCTTAGCCAAACCAATATCTTTTCTTGCCTAAACTTTTACCTTTGGCCAAAACCATCTCTACTTTTTTGGTTAAATGTTTATCTTTTGGTTAAATTTTTACATGTTGTGAAAACCTATTTTTTTATTCGTTAAACCACTACCTCTCAACAAAACCTTTACTGAACAAGAAAACATGTTTTTTATGAATTGTACTATTCGATTACAATGGGAGAACGACTAGAAAATGGCATAAATGACTTTAAAACAATTATAAAAATGAATATAGTTGAATAAGACTAATCATAAAAGACATGTTTCGACATTATGACCTTTTCTTAACTAAACCCTTATCTCTCAACAAATTTAATATATTTTCTTAACTAATTTTTCTCCTCTTGGCTAAACGTTCATTTCTTAGCAAAACCTCTTTACTTTTTGGCTAAATCTTTAACTTTTAACCAAACCATTTTATTTATTTATTTGCCTAAATTAAAACTATTTTTCACCAAAACCTCATTACTTATTAGCTAAACCATTACTTCTTGACAACAAATTTACCTATTCTTATTTAAGCCCCTATTTTTCGATAAAACAAAATTCTTATCTAAACTTCCACCTTTTAATAAAACTTTTATATTTTATGGTTAAACCTTTTACCTTTTGGCAAAACCAATATATTTTGTTAGCTAAACTTTTATGTTTTGGAAACCTTTTTACTTATTAGCTAAACAATTAATTACCTTTCAACAAAATCTTGACCTTTTATTAACTAAACTTCTATCTTTCAACAAAATTGATATATATATATATTTGGCTAAAACCCTATCTCTTGATTAAAAAAATATGTTTTATTAATTAAATTATACCTATTCACCTATACATTTAAAATGTGATATTTTATCCCCACATACCTACATGTCCACCCATCTATTCACCTACCTATTTGCCCTTACACCTTCCTACCTATTGGCCTTTAAGTAGGTACATATAAAAACCCACCTACATGGCTAGACCTACTTGCTTAATTAACATTCCAATGCACCTTACACTAGCTAAAAACAATGGGGAAAAAAATGAAAATATTGTATGGAATTTGGATTTGTTCACTCAAACAAAAGTCTAAGGGCACGATTAAACTATATATCAACACCCATATAAGGGTATTGTATATATGCATTGGTTTGAAACATTATGTTTTATGGTTTTGTGAAGGTACTACACACATTTTTGAAAAACCAACCCAAATGAAAATACCCCCATTATGATATTGCGTTTAATGATCAGAAAATATCTTCCACTTTGATGAGTTTTTTACAAATCCACTGTAGATGTCCAAGGAATATGGAATTATGCCTCTTTTTTGGCACATTTAATGCATGTTGTATTTAGGTTTGCAAAAAATGTAAGCTTAGATTTAACAATTGACCCTCCCCCCCACAAATGTCGTGTATTCATTGAAGCCCCCTTAAAAGTAATCTATTCAATACCCACATTCAGGAAACAAAACAATTAATATATATGTAGGTAAAAGAAATATAATAATAATAATAATAAGTTTATTTCTTTCTTTTTTTGTCCAATGAATAGTTGACACATGTCATTACCTAGGCTATGTAATTTAAATAAGTAGGCCACCTAGCCTAGGTTGGGTAATTGACACATGGGTTGCATGTATGACAACTTGAACCCCTCACCTTTTTGAAAAATATTCAAGTCTTCAACCCTTGCACCACCGGTCAACATAAATGACAAAGATTGTCATCCATTGATTATGAATAGTTTTTTTCATTACCCTATTGAAATTATTTGGTGTCAATATGTTATTATTAATTAAAATTAAAAATAAAATAATGTATTATTAGATACAATTTTAAGGATTACAAATAATTTAAAACTTAATCACTACATGTTTTAATTTGTTGGAAGGTGACATCCATCATAAGGATGAATTCCCTAATAATGATATCAATGTATTCATGGATAGACAATATGCCATTCATCAAGGAATCGACAATGGATTTTATGCCACTATGGGGCACATTGTCAAAGTTACATGCATTGACCAGTCATTATATCCATTAGGCTTCACACATTCTACCATCACCAAGCCCACAATTATTCATGGATTCAAACTAGGCCACTCAAATTAAAGTCATTAGACATTAAGTTCATCCAATGGAACAACCCTATGAAAAGCATATCCATTTTGGAGTTGTTTAGGGGCATATGTTCAAGGTTAGTTGCAAAACTATAACCTAGCATCAAGGTACAATGGTATCATTGTGTAAAGATATCCATATTTGTTTTTTCTTACCATTTGGTTTGAAGAATGCCTTAATAAATTTCCAAAAATTGATGGATCGAGTGTCAACAGGTGTTAGTTTTGTCAAGTGTTACATTGATGACATCATCATCTTTAATTTGATTCCAAGGGATCACATGTATCATTTGCAAGAAGTGTTTCAAAAACTTAAGGGACATAACCTTAAACTTCATCTAGGCAAATGTCATTTTTTTCACACGCATGTGCAATACTTGGGTTGCATGATTTATCCAAGTGAATTTGGGGTTTACACTTGGCTAAAGTTGAGGCCATTTCACAACTTCCTTCACCAATAGATGTTAGCCAATTATGAACATTTTTAGGCTTGTGTAATTATTATGGAAATTTTGTTAAAAGATTTAACAACCTTGTCAAATTTTTGACCTAATTAACAAGGAATGACCAAAAATGCATATGGAGTGAAGAACATGAAAGGTTTATTTTAACTCTCATTTTGCAATGACCCATACAAGGAAGACCTTTTTAATTACATATTAATTGGAACATTTTAGGGTTGGGAGGAATGCTTACCCAATTTGATGATAATATTTAGGAGTTCATGATGGCATATGCCAAAAGGTCCAACAACAAGATGAAGACTAAGTATTATTCATATGTAGGGGAATGCCCTGTTGTTGTTTCAACAATTTTTCATTAGTGTTATCTTTATGGTTTATACTTTGTTAAGGGGGTAGGATTAATACATGATTTTGGATGAACAAGGCATTTAAGATAGGGATTGATCAAGGATCTTTGTCAGTTTGAATTTTGAATTCTTGTTGGTTTTGATCATGGTGATGTGACTTGGGATTATTCAAAAGGAGAAAGTTTTGGAAAATAAAAGGAGATTTTTGGAGATAAAAGTGAAAGGAGTTGTAGGGACTTGACCATAGATTCTGTTTTAATATACCACATAATTTAATTATTATTTTGGGAATTTTTTTCAACAAAACATGGGATTTTGCTGTAATTTTGATTCATGTTTACAATAATACAAAGAAGTGTAGACTTCTACATTGAATTTTATGTTCATATTGTTGTGTGAATTGTTTTAGTATGAAAATATGATGAAATGAAATGTAATATTGTTTTTGGAGTTTTTTTTAATAATGTATTCTAAAGTACAGATTTTGGTTATATGAAATAACCATGAATATGGTGTTTTAATGAATGGAAATGTTAAGAATGTTGAGAAATAAGGCAAGAATAATGAATGTATGCATGTGAAATGTAAATATGTTGTTACAATAGTGTGAAATATTCTGTTGGAATTAAATTTCATGTCTAACATATTCTTAATAAGAATATTACTTTGACATAGTTCATAGGGCTAGTAGGGTTAATTGGGATGTTGATGGATTAAATTGGAACCCAAGTTCTAATGAAAAGGACACCACTATAGCTCGTTGCGCATGGTGACATGGATTTAGAAGCAATTCCAAGTTGGCATGCTTTTACATACGTATGTACATTATTGAGATGTTTTGGGGATGCACTACATACTAGGTGAATGCAAGATTGAATATCTCAATATTGGCAAAAATTACTTGTTTCATAAATCCATACAAGATTATTTAAAATGATTCAAATGGACATGGTTGTTTCTTTAAAAAATGTTGTTATTTTAATATTTGAATAATACATGTTCAAGTAGCTATAAACCTTTCCAAATTTATGTGAGAACTGATATTTAATGTAGTTCAAGTCATTTTTAAATCTGGAAGTCTTAAAAGGAAAACCCACAAAGTCTAGATGAATAATGACCCATGTAAAGTTTTTCAAAATATATGCTTTTGGGACAAATAAATTGAAAAACAAACAAAAATTGCAACTCATATGGACTTATGAAAATATGGTCAAATTTTAACCGTTCAAAAATCCCTAACTATCAAACGGTTAAACAAATAAAAAATTCTTCATATGAATCTATCATCTTGTATTACATTATATATTGAACCCCAATAACAAATTTGGAATGTGAATCAATATAAGTTTTTCCATTTTGTGATAGTCTTAGTTAGATGACTAGTCCATATTTTTCAATTTCAAAAGTCTATTACTACTAACAAATGAGTTTTTTTTATCAATAAATAACCACACAATTTTTTTCATAATGAAGCTATTGGTCTAGATTCAAATCCCAGTTAAAAAATCTATAGATATATTAATCACCATAAGCATTTGAATAAAGGGTATCTAGGAAAAAAACATTGTTTTGTCACAATAATGAGACACTCAATTTTGCATTCACCTTAATAACATGGGTAATGAAAGTTCCCATGATGTAAACATTGAGTTAGAAGGTGATGGTGGTAAACATTAAATTATGCAAATTTTAAACAAAATTTCCTACCACAAAATTTGCATTTCAATACCTAGGTTTGAAATATTATAAAAAGAAATACAATTTTGATACATTTATAATTGTAACATTAATCTTATTGTTCACATACACAATTATATGATCAAAATAAAACAAAATTCCTACTATTCTTTGTTATTTAAACGAAATGAACATACATCGATTTTTTTAAAAATCACAATAAAACCCAAAATAGTATTTCATATATGAGTTCTTCTTCTTTTTTCCCTCTATTTTTGAAATTTGATCTATGATAATAATCCTTTTCTTTTCCAATACTCCCTATGAACATCTTCATGGAAGAATATTCATTCAAATTTTCTTTCTAAAAAATAATTCAAAATTCTTTTATGTCCTAATCAATTTAGAATGACAATACAAGTTTTAATTGACCCTTAAATTAGTTTTAAATGACAATGCAAATTTCAATGGATGGTGGCTTTGACATACATGAAGATTCACCTTAATTAGCTAAATGAATTTTGCAAATGGCGAAGTAAAGTTTATGAGAATATGGGTTGTAAAAAAACCATACTAAATATCAAAATCTAGAACTACCATGGTTAGTTATAAGGTATAGGTTTAATTGACATAACTCTCTTGCATATTTATTTTTCACCATATTTCATACTATTTGGCCATGAACTTGAAATACCAACTTCAATTTGACAAGATCTTATGGTTATAGTGAATTTGAATGATCCAAAGATGTGGCTTCAAACATGTGAGCAATGAATAGCCTTGTTTTGATGGGTAATGCCAAAGGTTATGGAGAATTTGGCAATTGCTCAACATTGCATTATGCCACTAGTTGGGGAGGTGGTTATTGACCTTGAGTCTATAGATTCAAGGTAGGAGATTATGTGTACTTGTAATAAACAACACTAACTATGTTGGATGTGATTATGGGATATGTCATTTTTATAGGTGCAAAAGGTTTTATTTTCCAAAATGATGTTGTTGAAAGGTTGAGATGGTCAAACATGGAAGGACCATGTGCATAATTGGGCACCATGTCATCTTCCCAATGTGCATGGCCAAATTGACCTATCTTATATCATCATATTAAAGCTACAATGTCTGTCTATCCGGGCAGTGCCTGGAAAATTCTTCCAGTCATAATTTCCTTAGATGTAACTGACTCTAGAGAAAAAAGAAATCAGGGGCAGTTTGATTTTTTGAGGAGCTTCCCCAGATGTAACTGACTC